>VFSW01009766.1_pt1 | contig 13672 bp, 15 predicted proteins | sample 5358111 | NCBI WGS metagenome assembly VFSW01 (sample SAMN11554181, study PRJNA540505) | mine drainage metagenome | isolation source: sediment from site ElyBrook_90M | place: USA: Ely Copper Mine, Vershire, VT | collected 2017 | reverse complement strand
CTCCAGAGACACAACCACAGAAGTCCCAGATCATACGCCATTCAAGGCCCCCGAGGAAAGGACCATGACCAGAGACGAGCCCGGATTAGGCGGGCATCTTTCGACCCGTTACCTCCGTGACCTTACCTTCGGACTCGCCGGCGGGCTATGTTTCTGCAAGTCTCGGGGCGTCGCATCGTTCCAAAACCGCCGCCAGCAAGCCAATCCGCCGCTCCCAGGGGAGAGTTCGTTGAGAATCAAGGCCATCGTATTCCTGCTGGGTTCCACCTTGGCGGCCACGGCCGCTTCTTGCGCCGAAGTCTGTTCAGCCGGTTCTGCCGCCGTCGACACGACCCAACTCACCGCCTGGCTGATCGGAGGAGTCACTACCAACCGGCTCGCCCGTCTCGTCCGGGAGCGCGGTCTGGCCACGCTTCCCACCCACGCCGAACTCCGCCAGGTCGAAGCCGCGGGAGCCGGCAAAGATTTGATGCGCGTACTCACTTCTGGCAACGTTCAGTCCGCCAGCGTGGGCGAACCGATTCCCGAAGCTCTGCTGAAGGCCGCTGCTCAGGCACGCCAGCAGCAATACCACGCCGCCGAACTTGAACTGCGCGAGGCGCTAAGCGCCGAAGCCTCTCGATCCGGCGCTTCGCCCAACCAATGCCTCAATTCCACTCTGCACTTCGCGCTCGGAGTAATGCTGCGCCAGCAAGGGCAATCGGATGACGCCTACGATGAACTCACTGAGGCTACGCAGCTTATGCCCGATCTGCCGGAGAACCACAGCGCCCTGGCCTATCTTTTCTATCGTTTGGACGACGGCCCGAACGCCATCGCCGAAGCTCGCACCGCGCTAAGTCTCGATCCCAGAAATGCCGAGGCCTATCAATATCTCGGCCTCGGACTCTATGCGAGCGGTGAGTATGACGCCGCGGTTCACGCCTACTCCGAAGCTCTGGCCCTCGATGGCGATAATGCCGATACGTATTACGACATGGGCATCGTGCTACACGCCGCCGGAAATCCCTCGGGCGCCATCGCCGCCTATCAGCAGGCCATCCAGCGGCGGCCCGCGTTCTGGGAGGCTCACTCCAACCTGGGCTTAGTCCTGCACGAACAAGGCAACCTCGAACGGGCAGCCGCCGAGTATCGCGAGGCCAAGCATATTGCTCCCGGCGAGCCCTCCATCCGCAACAATTTGGGCAACACTTATTGCGATCAAGGCAAGTTCGACGAGGCAGTTCGCGAATTACAGGAACTCTATCGCCAACATCCTGAGTGGCAGGAGGGCCATGCCTGCCTGGCCAGCGCTTACCTGGCGAAGAAAAACTTCGATGCCGCGGTGAACCAGCTGCGCCTGGCTCTGCAACAGAATCCGACCGGCTCGGCGGAGCACCGCATCCTCGGCCAGGTTCTGCTGCTCGATAACCAACCGGAGGAGGCCCTGCGCGAACTGCGGCTGGCGGTTACGCTCAATCCCGACTCCGAAATTGCGCATCACCTGCTGGGAACGGCCCTGTTTGAGCAGCAACAATTGCAGGCAGCGGAAAGAGAGTTTCGCGAAGCGCTGCGTTTGAATGCCTCCGCGGACAACCACTATGCGCTCGCCGCCTGCCTTATGAGTCTGGACCGCTACGAAGAAGCGTTGGCCGAACTGGAAACCGCGTCCAAGCTCGACCCCGACCGCAACCTCTACCGCGCCCGCCGCGAAGAGTTGCTCAAGCTTATGAAAGAAACCTCACGCTAAATCAAGCTCGTCGCAGCGGTTGATTCAGTGGAGCGGCGGACGCCTTCGTCCGCCTGCGCGATCTCAGCCGGAACCGTTGGCCAGTACCCGCCGATGTACTCCGGTGCGTAGGCGAAGCGCCCGGGCGTCCGTAAACTATAGATTCCAAGCCGAACCCGCACCGAACTCAGGCGCGGCTCCGGGCCGGAGGCCTACCATGGCGACCAACGCGACGCGAATCCAGCAATCCACCGCAGCCAGCGCGGCCACCGCGGCGGTGCATGCCGCTCGGGCGCAAGAACAAGAAGCGCGCCGCGCCGAAGCCGCGGCTCCGGAAGATTCCGAGCACAAAGTTTCCGGCTACGGTCTGCCCTGCGCCAAGTGCCATCTGTACTATCCCGCGAATCTCGATATTTGCCCGACTTGCCGCCACCACGAGCGGGTGTCGCCCCTGGTGCCCAAGGTTCCAACTCGCGTGGCGCTGGCCGTGCCCGAGGTAGTTCCTGACACAACCGTGGTCGAGCAGGAGCGGGAAGAATTCCTGCGCCAGTTCAAGAGCCAACTGATGGAGGCGCATGCGGAGGTGGCGAGCGCTCCGGAAGCAGTTTGCACCGCCGATCACCATACTGGGGAGGCGGCCCGTGCCGAAGTTTGCAAGACCTGCTATGAGCGGCTACAGGAACGGCTCGACGTTTGCGAGGCAGCCCTGCACCTCGATCTGAAGGAAGCCGCGCAGATCATCTACGACGCGGTGTGGGCCGATCCGTCCGATCCCAACAAGACCTATCAAAACGCCGCCGGCGCGTTGCTGGCGGAACTGCGCAAGCGCTCCGGGATGAATAAGTCGATGCGCGGACCGTTCCATCCGCTGGAGCATTAGAAGATCCCATCTGTCAGCTTTAGCTGACTTCAACCCTCAATCCCAAGCTCTACTCCAAAACTTGTCATTCCGACCCCCGAGCGAAAGCGAGGGGCGGAGGAATCCCTTTTTGCCGCGTGACGCCATTTGTCCGCGATAGCGCTTGGCCCCCGCTACGGGATCCCTCGGTCGCACCGCCGCTAAGTCGTTGAGTCCTGGTGTAAGTGCTTGAAAAGTCGTAGGAGCGTGCTGGAAGCCCATGGACGCGGAGTTTTGCCGCGGATGGAGTTTCCCCGGTGCGCCGGAGCGATCGTCGCAGGAAGGGGCGTTTCCGGCCCCGCAAAGGCCATTCCAACGGAGATCAACCGTTGCCTTGGTGATCAGTCGGAAGGCCACATTCTATAAAACCTGGAGGTGAAACCTGGAGGCGCCTGTTACTCGACCTTGATCTCCACAAACTTCTTGCCCGCAAACAGCTTGTAGCCGCTGCCGCTCGGTTCCAGTTTGAGTGGTACGGCATGCTGCATCTGGGGGTAGGCGGCGAAAGCGACGCTCAAGACGTCGCGATTGGCCACGTCCATCACCACGAACTTGCCGTCGGAGGTGAAACCGAAACCGTATTGGCCCGGCGCCAGTTCCGATCCTCCGATTGTGAGCTTGGTTTCGGTGATGAGCAAGCCCTGGTATTTCTGCTGGATGGCGGTCGAATATCCCGAGGCGTCAACCAGCGCAGCCAACACCATCTTGCCGTCCGCCAACTGGAATCCGACGGCGTTGCGCAGTTGCACCGGCGCTTTCTGCCCGCGGAAGAAATATTCGTCGGGTACCGCCTTTTTTAGTTCATCGCTGCTGAGTACATGCTTCGCCGCCTGCTGCGCCAAGGCCGAGCCGAGCGTGGCCAGGATGAGAGCAGCCAGGATGAACGAGCCCAGGACATTCCTGCGAACGGTCTGCATAAAAATTAGTCCTCGCCTTCGAGATTTAGAAACGCTGACGGGAAATGTAATTGTTTTTCCCGCTGGGCTGCAAATCGAAGGGGCGACGACTGTTTTGCCCAGGACACTCGCTGCCCGCATCTCCCGCCCCCTTCCCGAAACCATTTATGAGACCGGCTCTTGCATCAAGGAATCTGAGAACCGATTCTGCGATTTCACTTTGGCCGCAAGATTCGGATGGTCCGCCGCGGCCGCGGCGCAGTACGCTTTCCTTGCCATGACCAGCAATGCCATACTCGCAGCGGACAGCTTCAATCCCATGTCTTCTCCCCAACCCAGGCCATCGACTGACGAGCGCAGCAGCGCAGCCAACGAGCGCAGCAGCGCAGGCAATGAACAGCGCTGGCATGCCGTAATCGCGCGCAGCGCTGAGCGCGATGGAGAATTTGTGTTCGCAGTCTCCAGCACGGGCGTGTACTGCCGGCCGTCATGCGCGGCGCGACGGCCGCGGAGGGAGAATGTTCAATTCTTCGGCACCCCGGAGCAAGCCGAGCGGGCAGGATACCGCGCCTGCCTGCGTTGCCGGCCCAAGGCGGCGGGCGGCCATGCGCAGATCGACGAGGTGAAGGCGATTTGCCGATTCATCGAGCAGCATCTCGACGAACCGGTGACGCTCGATCGCCTGGGCAAGGAATTTCGGCAAAGTCCATTTCATCTGCAGCGGCGCTTCAAGGCCGTGCTCGGAATTACTCCGCGCGCCTACGCCGACTCCTGCCGCCTGCGCCTGCTCAAACGCAACCTGCAGGCCGGGGACAATGTGACTCGCGCCATGTATGACGCCGGATACGGCTCCAGCAGCCGGCTCTACGAAAAGACCGCGTCGCAGCTGGGCATGACGCCAAATAAATACCGGCGCGGCGCGATTGCCACTGCCATTCGCTATACCTGCGGCGATTCGCCGCTGGGGCGGATGCTGATCGCAGCCACCGAGCGCGGCGTGTGCTCGATTCAGTTTGCGCGGACCGACGGCGAGTTGCTCGAAGGCCTGCGCCGCGAATTTCCCTTCGCTTCACGTAAATCCGATGACCGCGGGCTGCAAGCCTGGGCCGCGGCGCTGCTCAAGCAGATGAAGGGCAGGGAAGTCGACGCATCCTTGCCGCTGGATATTCGCGCTACCGCTTTCCAGCGGCGGGTATGGACCTATCTGCAATCGATTCCGTTCGGCGCTACGCGTTCTTACAGCCAGGTCGCGAGAGGGATCGGCCACCCGAGCGCAGTCCGCGCCGTGGCCCGGGCCTGCGCGACGAATCCAGTGGCGGTGGCGATTCCGTGCCATCGCGTGGTCCGCAAGGATGGCGGCCCGGCGGGCTACCGCTGGGGAATCGAACGGAAGAAGGCGTTGCTCGCCATGGAGCGACGGGATGCATGAGGAGCGCTTCGGCAACGCTCTCGGAAGAGATTTCAGATTGCAGATTTCAGATTGCAGATTTTAGATTGGAGATTGAAGAGCGAAGCATTCGTTCCGCGATCTAAACTGCAATCCGCGGTCTTCGATGTGTCATCAATCTGGCAGGTTCGATCACGCATCACGCTCTTCATTGACGATTGGGTCTGCGGGCGATCTAATAGCCGGCAGCGGAGGCAACTTTCCGCGGAGGCGTCGATATGCGGGCATACGCGGCAATGCTGGCGGTGGTTCTCTGGGCGACGTTGGTGAGCTGTGGATGCGGCGGAGGGAACGCGACTTTCGGCGGCGGAAACCCCATCACCGCACCGACGATTTCCACCAGCACCCAGAATGGCGTGCAGGGCGGCGCCGTGCTGGTTACGCTGACCGGCACTGTGGGGACGATTTACTACACCGTCGATGGCACGACTCCGACCATTTCGTCGCAGCCGTACCAGGCGCCGTTTCTGGTGGCGTCGAATCTTACCGTGAATGCGATTACGGTTTCGGCAGGCCAGTCCAGCAGGGTTACCAGCCAGAGCTTCTCGCCCAACATCGCTTCGAGGACGCTGGTGTGGAGCGACGAGTTCAGCAATACAAGCGGCGCTCCAGCGCAACCCAATCCGCAGATCTGGACCTACGACACGGGCACCGATTGTTGCGGCAACAACGAATTGGAGGACTACTGCGCGTGGGGGTCTTCCACGTCACCGTGCAGCACGAGCAGTCCGAGCGAATATGTGGGCACTGACGGCTATCTCCATATTGTGGCGCAGCAGCCGTCGCCGGGTGTTTATACCTCAGCACGGTTGAAGACGCAGGGGCTGTTCAGCTTTCAGTATGGCCGGATCGAGTTTCGCGCGATGGTGCCGGAGGCGCAGGGGTTTTGGCCGGCGAACTGGCTGCTGGGAAACAACATCGCCACGGTGAACTGGCCGGCGTGCGGCGAGCAGGACGTGCTGGAACGGGTGAACGCCGCGGGCAATCCAGATTGGAACTCGGGATCCGTTCATGGGCCCGGCTTCACCGGCAGCACGGGATTGGGTAGCAGATACAACTTCCCAAACGGCGAGACGGCCGCGCAGTGGCACGTCTATGACATGATCTGGTCCAAGGGCAGCGTGTCGTATTCCGTTGACGGCAATACGTATGCCACGTTCACGCCATCGAGCATTGCTGGATTCACTGGCGCAGTATGGCCATTCGATTCCGGGCAAAGCAATTTCATCATTCTGAACCTGGCCATCGGTGGTGATTATCCCGGCCCGCCCGACTCATCCACTCCGTTCCCCTCGGAGATGCTGGGGGACTACGTTCGGGTGTACACGAATTAGGCGATGCTGCAGCGGGTTGTGGTGTTTTTGTTGCGGGATCAAGGAACGAATTCCGCGCGAGATTGGCTTTTTCTCGTGTACCCTTCGCGAAGTGGAAGTGATGGATGGGGCACCTCGGTTCCCTATGCGGGGCATTGGTGCTTGAGCCTAGCGCTCCAGAAGACTACGATAAAAGATCGGAATGTCCTAGATTGCGGTAGTGATATTTGATATTCTTAATTTACCGTGACAGGGCGTTATAATTCGCCTGCATTGGCGAAGAAAGACAAACCCATCGCGAAGCCGACGCAGGGGCATAAAGAGCCATCCGCTTTTAGATGGTTCTTTGGTCATATTTTTAGCATCATACGGAAGCAGGGATCGGGGATAACGGCGTGGGTGGCCGTCGCGTATTGTGCAAGGCAGGCAACCCTTGCTGCCATCGCTTATGCGGGACGGACATCCAATGCTAATGTCGGAATTAGCATTCTTGCAAACCTTAGTTTCGTATGGACCGCCAGTTTTACAGTGTCCGGGATTTCGCTGACGCTATACTTTAGAGAACTACGGCTTCATCGGAAAACCCGAGAGCGATTAACAAGACGGATTACCGATTTGGAGTTGCGGCTTGATCCTACGCGAACATCAAGCAAATTGACTCCCGATGGCCTGACTAGGAAGGAGGACGAGTGATGAATATTGCACAGTTAACCGCAACGATTGAATCTTGCATCATGGTCGCATCTCTGGTCCTGCTATGCCTTAAAGTCCTGCCCGGTTATCGGCTAGTCGCATTCAGGCAGGAGATGTTTTCTCTCCGCGATGAATTGTTTGACTATGCTGCTGCCGGGAACATTCGCTTCAACGATCCCGCCTACAGATTGCTTCGCCAGTCAATGAACGGCTATATCAGATATGCTCATCAGCTTACTTTTTTCCGGCTCTTCGTAAGTTTGGTTGAACGAAGAGCTTTGGGCGTCGAGGATACGAAGGACTGGCACGACAAATGGCAGAATTCGTTGACAAGTATCAAGAACGAAGAGATCAGGGATCGTTTGCGAGACTTCCACAGTCGTTCTATGTCTCTTGCAATTAACCGGGTGGTAAACGGTTCTCCTGTGTTGCTGTCGTGCTTCATCGCAGTGGCGATTGGTTTAGTGATTAACGAAGGATGGCGCAACACGAAGAGGATTATTAATAGAGCAGCCGAAGTGACGCTCTCTAAAATTGTTAGCACCGAATCAATCGAAGAAGCCGCCTTAGCCTGTGGAGCTTGATTCCTCCGGAAAATTTAGAACCAAGTTGCTATTCAGCTTAGGAAACGCTCGTTGCATGGATCTATAGAACTGATCCCATGTGGCGGATGCTTCCATGAACTTCGTTGTAGCGAACAGGTGATTCTGTAAGGCTGGAAGGCCAAGGTCTGGCGTCAATAGTTGATGATGCTTTCCTTCTCGATTGCCCTTTTCGTCTTTCGGATTGCGCTTCTGAAGCTCTTCTAGCACACCGGGCGCGAGTCGTTGGTAGACGAGATCATTTGTGTACTTTCCGACGACGCTAGGGCGATTAACGCGCATTCCGCGCCATTGCCAGCCACGCAAGCGGAACATCTGCTTGTAAAATTCATCGGGGAAACGCTTCGCCCATGCGGCAAATTCTTTCATCAGGTACTTGTCCAAGATTTGTTGCAGAGCTTCCTTGTCTCGAATTGGCTGATAATCTGTTGCTTCATCAACCAGGGCCACAATACCGACGTGCGCGAGGCCGCGCATCAATATGTCGGCTTTTATTGCAATGAGCTTCTGGCGCTTGTTTAATACTCCGGCGTCTCGGGCCTTTAACCAAACATCGCAGACGTTAGGAACGAAATCTGCCTTAACGCCAAGGGCCGAACGCCCTCCATGCTTTGGGATGTATTCAATCGGAGAAATCAGCGACGCCGCCAACTCGTCATCAATAAAGGGTTTAAGTCGTTCATAGGCAACAAAAATAGGTAAATCAGCGACGCCCTCTTCTGCACGTCTTTTGAAGGCCCCTCCGCCAGATGGAGCACCTAGAGCCTTTGTGAACGCTCGTTGTGACAGTACGCGAGTGCCGTCCTCTAAGACGGCGCATTCCAGTTCAAGATCAGCAATCTTTAGCGTTCCAAGTTTGGTGCCCTTGTGGAGTTCTAGAACATTTGCCATTGATTACGCTCCTACGGCTCTTGCAATGGTCATATCGAACAGGGCCGGATTGTTTCTACCGTTGTAGCGATAGCAGAACTCAGTGACATATTGATGCAGATGGCGCAGCGTAACTTTGTGGTATTGGCCCATGATGCCGCGCTTGAGTAATCCCCAGAATCCTTCGATGCTGTTCGTATGAATCTCGCCATTCGCATACGAGTACTGGTGATTGATGACGAAGTGCTCCATGAACGTCTTGACGGTTGCATACCCGCTGTACTCGTCAGTTACGAGGACGGCATTTGCGGTATCGACATGCTGACGCAGGACTTTGGTCAGCCCCTTGGCGTTCAGCTTTTTCTTGTCTACCGGAAGGGCAATAACTTTGCCTCCGCGTTCGATGATGCCGACTACCGGAATCTTGGAAGTCCCGCGACCGCGCTTATGTGGGCCAGTCCCCTTACGAGGCTTGCCGCCGATGTAACACTCGTCCATTTCTATGATGCCCTTGAGCAGTTCGCCATGCTCAAACATGGCATTGCGAATCCGCATCCCCATGTACCATGCTGTGTTTTTATTGACTTCGAGATCGCGTCCCAATTGCCGCGCCGAGATGCCCTTCTTGGCATTGAGGACGAGCGAGATCGCAAGGAACCATTTTTGCAGGGGCAAATGGGTGTGATGGAAGATGGTATCCACCGTGACGCTGAAAGTGGTGTTGCACCCATTGCAATGATGTCGAGACTCGCTAGGCATCGGGCTTGTGCGCGTGGACTTACAGTACGGACAGACGGGTTTACCGTTCCAACGAACGCGCTCAATGTGAGAGATGCAGTCTGCTTCGGCGGGGAACTTTTTGTAAATCGAGACGATGTTCATGGCTACCCTCTGCTAGGACACTTTAAATATACGCCCGAGCCGAAATGGTGTCAAGTGAAATCGTCTACCGTAAACTAGGACATTCCGTAAAAGATTAAAGATTAAAGAGACGGCAAGCGTGTTGGTCGAGCTTCTGAAGTAAGCGAAGGGAATGAATATGGGAACTCTCGATTGGTCGCAGTGTCCCGCCGTCGAAAGCGTGGCGGACAAGCGGAGCGGAGCGTGGGTGTTTCGCGGAACCCGGATGCCCGTCGCCACAGTTTTTGAAAATCTTGAGGCCGGTTCGAGCATAGAGGAAATCATCGAGCAGTTCCATGCGACGCGGGAGCAGATTCAGGCTGTGCTCGAGTTTGCTGCCCGTAGTCTCGACGCGCCGCCTGCCAGGGTTGGCGCAGCTATTCCGACTGATGCGCATTCTGTTTGATCACGGTACCCCGAGCGGCATTGCCGCGGCGCTTTCGGGTCACGACGTGACGGAAGCCGTAGAACGCGGGTGGGACAGGATCTCCAATGGCGACCTACTCAACCTGGCTGAGGCTGCGGGCTTTGAAGTCTTGCTCACGACCGATAAAAGAATCCGATATCAGCAAAATCTTGTGGGCCGAAAAATAGCAATCGTTGTTCTTGGAAACTCAACCTGGCGCATGTGCTGCTTCATCTTGACCGCATTGCCCTGGTGGTGGCGGAGGCCACGCCTGGCAGTTATGCCGAGGTGGACAGACCATTCGATTGGATTCGAATCCGCCGGTTATTAGTCCGCAGCGGTTCTCTGGGCCACCGCGGCCCAGTTCGCCAGCGCCATTGCGCTGGTTGCGACCAGAAGGAGCGATTGGCCGAAGTCTACTTGAGTTAGCAGAACCGCGCACATCAGGACGGCGACTCCGGCGAAGAGATTTCCGGCGGGCAGGCGGAAGCGGGCTTGGCCCGGCTGTTTGCGGCGCAGGACTGGGAGCGCGGCGCAACCAACGGCGTAGTAGAGCAGGCGGGCGACGGCGGAGAGGGTTACATTCCATTTGAATTCTCCGCCGAGCGCGAAGGCCCAGACCAGGGCGGCGAAGACCAGGATCGAAATATATGGTGTTTTAAACCGGGGATGAATGGCGGCGAAGGCCTGGGGGAAGTCTCCTTGCTCGGCCAGGGCGAAAGTGACTCGCGGCATGGCGAGGATTTTCGCGCTGAGATATCCGTAGAAAGAAATCAGCGCGCCTACGGCGACTAGAGCCGCGCCGAACGATCCCATCGCGACCCGCGCCACGTCGGCGAGCGGGCGTGCGCTGTGCGCCGCGTCGGGAAGAACTCCGACCACTACCCACTGAATCAGAGCGTAAAGGATCGCGCAGACTCCCAATGCGGCGAACAGGGCGAAGGGAGCGTCGCCGCGCGGGTCCTTGGCTTCGCTCATGGGCGCGAGGGCGGTCTCGAATCCTCCATAGGCGAAAACCAGGAGCAGCACGGCTTTCAGCCACTGGCTGGTGGTGAGGGCTGTACCCGCGGCCGCCGGAAACGCGGGATGGGTGTGCAGAACGAACAATCCCAGCCCGATGACCGAGAGTCACGGGACGAGTTTTGCGGCGAGAAAGAAATTGCTGACTTGAGCACCTGCGCGTACTCCGCGCACGTTGATGAAGGCGAGCGCGCCGACCAAAACGGTGAGGATGGCAGCGCGGGGGAGCGGGTCGCGAGCATGCGGCCAGAAGTATCCCAGGTAAATCACAAATAGATTCGCGTTGGCCGCGGGCGCAGCGACCTGGCCGAGGAAGAGCATCCACGCCATTTGAATGCCCATGCCGCGTCCGAAGGCGGCGCGGGCGTAGAGGTAAGGTCCACCGGCCTGATGGAATCGCGAAGCTACCTCGGCGAAGCAGGCGACGATCACCGCCATGCCTGCGCCGGCCAGCAGCACGGCAATGGGGCTGAACTTGCCGAGGTAAGCGGCGACGGTGGAGGGTAGTCCGAAGACTCCGCTGCCGATGATGGAGTTCACCACCAGCGCGGTGAGGCTCCAGCGGCCGAGGGCGCGGACAAGCTGCTGGGGCGGACCAGGCGATGGAGTTTCCGGCACGGCGCGGTTTTATCACAAAGGGACGGAGCGGAACAGGATCGGGCGCCGGGCCCGGCTAAGTTCTTTGTCCGGGGAAACCGGAGCGGGACCTTCGAGTTGGGGCTGACGCGTTGGGGCGCCGGGCTTCATCCGAGCTTGGACAGCCGCTCTCGGCTGTCCCACAGGATCGATCCGAGGGCTGAAGTCGATGTCAGCACGAACGGTCATTGCGAAAAGTTCTAATGCGCGATGGCGCTGGCTTACTGTCCTTCGCATCCGTCCAAATACCGCGCCAGTCAAGGCGTTTGGCCGCAGTGACCATTTCCCGGACCAAAGTAACGCGGAGAATTACCAAAGCGCATGCCCGTGGGACATCTATTCGCTGCGCATTGCCGATGAGATGGTTGGATGACAAAATATGGCCAGAGACAATATGGACGACCTTCATCGCCGGATCGCACGCGTCACCGATGACCTGAGAACAATTCAGCAGGAACTGAACTGCGCCGCCATGGCGGCGCCCAGCGCTCCCGAACTCATGGAAGCGCTCAACTCGCTGACCGCGACCGGCCCCAGCGCCCCCCAGCGCTCGGCGCGGGCCCAGATGGGGCCTTTCTTGGGGGTGGTTTGGCACGGCATGGGCAACGACCCGGAGCTTGGGGATAAGTTGCGCCAGACCGCTTCGGCCAAGATGGCGAGCGATGAGAAGCCGAAATTAGAGACTTCCTTTCTCGACCAACTCTCCCGCGGTGACGAGCTCATGCTGCTGCACCATCTAGCGGAGGCCCGGCGGCGCAAGCCGAACTAATTTCGAGCTAGGCCGCCGATTCGGAAAGCTTGGGCTGGTCGACGTAGGTGAGCACGGCCTGCTTCAATTGCGAGTCCACTTCGTCTGCGATGATAATTACATCCCGCAGCACCTTGCTGAAATCCACCCGGTCCAGATTCTTTTGCAGTGTGTTGAAGATACTGACCTGCAGGATTCTCGATTCCTCGACCACCATCGCGGCCGTGTAACCTTGCCGGCGGCGTGCATCCCCGTGCTGCCGGGCGGTGAGAGAGACTTCGGCTTTCTGCGTTTGGGGGAGGCGCAAGCGGTAAATCAGATCGGCGATCAGATTGGGAAGGTGAGCGGTGCGATCCTGAGCGCTCAGCGGAATAACGCTCAGCTCCGCATCGTGGCTCACCAATTCCATCCAATCTTGAATCGTGGAGTCCAGATTATGCTCGAGTATGGTGGCTACGCTCTGTGTGGGCAACGTCCGGCGAAGGACTGGGTTGGCGAGTTTCCGGTGGATGAGCTCCCGGAGAGAGGAGATTTCGATGGGTTTTACCAGGACTTCGTCCGCCTGCAGGCGGATGGCGGACAACGCCTCGTCGATTTCTGGATACCCACTGAGCACCAGGGTTACCGCCGCCGGATGGGTGTGACGCATGGCGCTGACGACGGTAAACCCATCCCCGGCGTGGGGCATGTGCAGGTCCGAGAGCAGGACGTCGAAATCCTCTGCCGCGATGCGACCGAGCGCCTCGCGCACATTCGACACTGCGACTACCTCAAACCCATCACGTTCCAGCGCTGTCAGCAACATCCCGCGGACCGCATCATCATCCTCCGCTAGTAGAATCTTGGGCATTCTTGTTACCTCCATCCCCCCCCCATTTTCTCCCTTGAGAAGACGGCATCTCTAAGGTTCTTCTGATCTAAGGGTAGGTAAATTACCTGAGGCCTGTCTGTTCAAAATTGCACACCTTATAGATAGTTAGGCGGGCGAGTTACCATAGATTCGGCTCCCTGCTTCGTTGTCGGGATTCCTCCGGGTTAAGATGACTTATAGGCCTTACTTACCGATCTGACCTATATGAAAGTAGCTTAAATATCTATAACTTATGTATCTATTTCAGTTTCAGTGGAAGCTTCGGCGGTCGCAGACCTTTTTAGTAACGAGGGCGTCTTGCAGTGGTTTCGCCATTGTTGCCGTATGGATAAGCCTAAGAAGCCCATGGATGAAGAGCGCCGGGATGCCGGGGGCCGGCACTCGCTATCGGCATTTTCAGAACGGTGATCCGAGCCGGCTGTCTGGTTGCAGGGCGGAAAGAATGGACTCAATTTCGGACATCCGCATTTCCCTGGAGTTAGAAGCCGCGACCCCGAACGATCGTCCGGAATACTTCTCCGGCGGGGCTCAACACTACAAAGTCGGCATCGGCGCCGGGGATCAGGGCTCCATGACGGCTGGCCAATCCCACCGCTTGCGCCGGATTTAGCGTGGCGGCGCGAACTGCGTTGCGCAGGCTACAGGCGGAAAACTCGGTCAGGTT
>VFSW01009765.1_pt1 | contig 13673 bp, 15 predicted proteins | sample 5358111 | NCBI WGS metagenome assembly VFSW01 (sample SAMN11554181, study PRJNA540505) | mine drainage metagenome | isolation source: sediment from site ElyBrook_90M | place: USA: Ely Copper Mine, Vershire, VT | collected 2017 | reverse complement strand
TGACGCGAAGAAAGTCCTGGCCTGGATGGATGGGTTCTGGACCGGCGGCGTGACGAACCTCGGGGCGTTCATTGCCGAGAACGAGATGCCGACGCTCGTGGGAACGACGTCATCGAACGGTCAGATTTATTGGAGCAGCACAGCCAATAGCTGGGCCTATGCTGCGACGGTGCCGACGTGGGCGGGCATCAAGTCAGCGTGGACATCACCGCCGAACGCCCAGAACGCAGTCCTGTCGGCGCTGGAAATCGAATCGCACATGCTGCCGTCTGCGTCGAATACGGCGGCGCTGCAGGCGTTTCTCGGGTTCGCGATCCCATACACGGATGCGAAGTCGATGCAGGCGACGCCCAACTTCAATTTCGCACCAGGAGGCTGATATGACTTGGACACTCGCACAGGTCAAATCTGCGTATCAGGCGCTTAGTCCGACGCCGGCGAGTATTACGGCGGCGGCCGAGGCGCTGAATGCGCAGACGACGACGGCGACGGTGGATGTGCCGGTGCAGTCTGTGGCGGCGTATCTCGGGGTGTCGGGGAAGCTCGCCTCGCTTGTGGCCTGGGCGAGTGCGCCGCCGAGTGGGGCGAGTTCGGCGGCGGTTGTAGCGGCGCAGTCGCTGGTGTTTGCCTTGATGCACCCGCAAACTTTCCCGGTGTTTGCCATGACGGTTCCAGCGATCAACTCGGCGATGCAGGGGTGGCTGTCTGATCTGGTGGCGGCGGGTGTGCTAGCGTCGGCGGACCAGGCGGCGATTTTGGCGCTGTCCACGCCGACGGGGCCGGTGTGGCAGCCGGCGGTGACGGCGGGTGATGTGCAGACGGCTTTGGCATTGGTGGCATAAGATATGGCGAACACAGACATTGGCCTGACGCCGTATTCCGGCGCCACGGTAACGCCAACGATTACGCTGACATCGCTTGCGAATGGCGCTGTGGCGACGAGTTTGTCGTTTACGAATCCGACGACGCCGGGCGGGAACTATTACGATACCGCGCGGTTGGAGATCAATCTCGGTGCGCCAACGGCCGTTGGCACGAGTGGGACGCCGAACTTGCAGGCGGTGCTGTTCGGGAGCGCGGCGGGGACATCGCCGGTTCCGCAGACGGGTGTGAGCGGCGGACAGGTATATCCGATCGATGGCAGCGTGACGGGGGCGAATACGATCATCAGCACGAGCACGCAGCTTCTCGTTGTGGACGGATTGAAGGTTCCGCCGATTGCGGATGTTCTGCTGACGGTTCTGAACAACCTCGGGGTGACGTTTCCTGCGTCGGGTGTGACGGCGACGCTTTACTTCTCGACGCCGAGCGCCGGGTGATAGCGTGGACCCGCGGCGCGTTCCGACTGTTCCGGTTGAGATAGACTGGGATCATCCGCTCGCGAAGTCGCTGCAGTCGCTCTACATCCCTGGCTCGCCGCGTGGATTCTTCGATTACGCGACCATCGGCGGCGCGCTGGTGCGGAATGTGCCGCCGACGATGGGTGGCAATATCTTCGGTCCGGGACTGGTCACGGACGGCCTGACATGGGCCAGCTTCGGCCAGAACGCGCCATATGGCACCGGATCGGCGTCGCTCACGGTGATTGCGGAACTGACCACGAGTACCAGCGGAACGGCGCTGTCCGTGGTGATCGGCTCGGATAATCCGTCCGGTTGGGGCCTGTCGGTTCAGACGGTGAATAATAACTGGAGCGCGGCGCTGGTATCCGGGTCGGGCCCGACGCAGTATAACGCGCTGACATCGATATCCGCGTTGAATGCGCCGGCTGTTGTCAGCTCCGTTTATAGCGGTGCAACACCTGCTATCATCGCCTATGTTGACGGGGCGCTCATATCAACGACCACTGCATCAGCACCACCCCGGCGAGATGCAAGCTATTCGACGGTCGGCGGGTATGTCTATGGTAACGCGCTCAACCCGTCATACGCGTTCAAGGGCATTGTAAACGCATGGTGGATTCACGATGTCGCGCTGACTGCTGGTGTAGCGGAATGGCTCGGCCGCGAGCCGTTCGCGATGCTGCGCCCGATCCGGCGGCGGGTGTTTTACGGTCTCGCAAGCGGCAACGCTAACAACGCGGCAGGGCGCGCACTTCTTGCTGCACTTCGTTCCTCTGGCACTGGAACTGCAACGAACAGTGGATCTTCCGCGGCAAAACTTGGCGCCTTGTCGAGCGTGGGGCGTGCCTCAGCAACAAACACGGCATCGTCTGCCTCCCAACTGTTCTCACTAAGATCTGCTGACCTAGGGAGTCTGCTCAATCTTGCCACGGCTACAGGCAAGATGTCTGCACTGATTTCTTCTGGGGCTGTTTCTGCTACTGACATCGCCACCGGCGCCCCAAAACTTTATGCTTTGGTGTCAAAAGATACTGGCGCCGCGATTAATACTGGTGCTGGTGATCCTCGCCTTGATGCGCTTCTTGCGTCCGGGCAGTCACAACCTGCGACTGGGGCTACTGGTGCTGGGCTGCTTGGGGCACTGAGAGCGAGTGGCAGTCCTACCAGCACGAACACTGTAGCGGCACACCCAAGCCTGGGGGCATTGAGAGTCTCCGGGTCAGTATCATCCGCCAACTCAGCAACTGGCACACCAAAACTGTTCTCGCTTGAGGTAGCAGGATCTAGTCTTCCAAGACAAGTGGGGACAGGCGCCGTGACTTTGGGCGCTCTGTCTGTGCGCAGCACAGGACAATCCACCAACCCGGCATCGACGTCGGCCCATCTTGGGGCGCTTCTAGCCTCTGCCTCAACTACAGCACTGAACTCAGGTGCGGGAAGTACTCACCTATCTGCACTGCAGGCAAAGGGGCTGCCTCTTGAAACAAACATCGCTACCGGCACAGGCAGGATTGGGGCGCTAGAGGCAAAAGGAGTAGCGGGGCATCCGCCAATCACGGCTATCGGCACTGCTCGTCTTGGTACACTCGCAGCCCAAGGATTGGGTTCTTTTGCTAATACGTCGATTGGCCGGGCATACTTGAAGGCGTTGCAAGTCTATGCCTCGTCACTTCCTTCGATACAGGCATCCGGCGGTGGGTTGTTCGGGGCTTTCTCAGTGCGTGGATTCGCTGATGGCCCGCTTGTCCCTCGCCGCCTAGTGACGCTGCCGATCGACATTCGCATCGTCAATCTTCCGGTGGATAAGTAATGGCAACCTATCTTGATCTCGTCCCTGCTCCGGTAAAGTGTGGGGCGATGGCTCCCCTTAATACGGAGAAGGGATACGCGTGCCGATGCTATGACAATATGACTGCCCGGGAAACGCTGATCCAAAGTGTCGGGCCTGCAAATGTAGTGCGCCAAGACGGAGCACCCATGACCGACCAGGATCTGTCAGTACCAGAAGTCACAGTCAACTGGGGCGGCCTTGGCTTTGGCTGGCGGGCCGTCTCGGGATCGAACACTGGATGGTATGTCGTCTCTTTTCCGCTCACTTTGCAGAACGGGGATCAGATCACAAAGTCCTTCCTGATCCCTGTCGTATCCCCATTGGGATAATGGCCACGCCCTGCCAAAATTTCGGCCCTTGGGCTGGTTTTCAAAAGCCTCGTGTATGAGGACAGGGGCCCTGGCAGAGGGCCCTTGTAGCGCCCTCCTAGGGCCCCTGTGAAGGTGCTACCAAAATGACACTTCGGGTTCGGGCTCTGTCCTCGAGTGGGGACATGACGTTTGGATTTGGGTCGGCGAATTTCCTGATCGACAACTCCGCTACTGTTGCTCAGATCATCGGGACGACTCTGAAACTGTGGCTCGGTGAGTGGTTCCTGGCAAAGAACGTCGGCATCCCATGGACCACTCAGATCATCGGAAGGCGCACGCTGCCGTTGGCGATCCTGATTATCAGGACCGCTGTGCTCAACGTCCCTGGCGTTGTGTCTATTGGGAATCTTACCTACAACTATGACACGAGCACAAGAATCCTGTCCATCACGATCAACGACGTGCAAACACTGTTCAGTAGCGGAACAAGCGGAACGGGCTCGTTGAACATCACTGTCCCCATGCTTGATCTTGTAACCGGATCTTATATCCCGATCGTCAACGTTCAGAACAAGCAAGTCACGGTCCCACTCTAAGGAGTGCATGAATGTCTGGAACCCAGATCCCTATTGATGAACTGTCAATAGTCACACAAGCAAGCGGGACCGTCGGACTTGGCGATGCGAGTCAAGGGACAGTGACGATTCCGGGACTGGGGGCGCAGTCACTTTCAAATTTGCTTAGTGGAGTGTCCCCAATCGTACTGTCTCCATCTTCTACAGGCACGACTGCTTCTACTGGTGATTCTAGCACAAAAATTGCCACCACAAAGTTCGTGGCGAATGCTCTTACTAATGTGGTTGAGCAGGCAAAGACCCCGAACATTGTCGCGGCCAACATCACGACACAAACCAGTTACTCTATTCCCACCGGAACGGACATCCTGATTATTTCCAGTGCCTCAACCATCCCATCGCTAACGATCAACTTTCCTTCTCTGTCTCAGAACTCAGTGGTCACGATCATCTTCACTGTCGCAGTCACTGCACTAGCCTTCACTGCTGCAAGCGGGCAGAGCGTGAGCGGATCTCCGCCAACAAGTGCCTCTGCCGGGCCGTTTTTAACGGCAGTTTTCACCAACAACCAGTGGTATCTGGGGTAAAACGCATGACTGTCGTTGTAAATGGCACGATCGCTCTGGAGCTAAGCACCGGATCTGGTGTCGCAATAAATTCTGGCACCATTGAGAACACGGGAGTATTGAGTGTTGCTGGCCGCAGCGGTGCAGTTTCACTATCTACTGCGGACGTCTCAGGTCTAGGCAGTCTGGCGACTCAGAACATCCCTGCCGCTGGCCTTATCGAGTCGAACGGCACCATTCTTTCAGACGTGACTTTCTCGAATGGAATTACTTTGTCCGGCGGGACTTTGTCTCCGTCGTGGCAAGGCCCACCCGTTACTACAGTTGGGACGGATCTTGTCGTCACTAACGGCACGATTTCTGGTGCAGGAACACTGACCGGCGCTGTGACTGTTTCCGGAGGAAACACGGCTCTTTCGATTTCTGCGGCAGTCACAATTTTGCCTGAGTATTTTGGCGCCGCTGGAAATGGTGTCACAGATGATACGGCTGCGATCAATGCAGCCTTGGCCTCGTCCGCAACTGTGGTGCTATTGCAGAAGGTTTATCTCTGCAGTGGAAATATCATCGTTCCTGCCGGAAAGACTTTGCAGGGTGTATTCTGGCCCAACGTCCCCTCACTGCTTGGCTATAACACCCAGCCGGGTTCAATCCAGCTTGGGAATACTTCAAGCATCACGCTCGGCACAGGTAGTGCGCTTAAAAACGTCTTGGTAATGAATAACTCAATTAACGTCACCATGACGAGCGGTAGTTACAATACGGCGATGTATCGTTCCAATCTGAACGTGATCGCTGCGATGGCGGCATCGGCACAAACGGCAGTTGTGCTTGACAATACCAACGACGCCACGGTTCAAAACTGTATGATTCTTGGTTATGGGCTTGGCCTGTCCATGAATTTTGCGGTCAGATACAATATCGACAGCGTCTATATCGACTGCAACGTAGGTTGGAAAGTCACACAGTCCTACGACAACGGACAGATCAGCAGAACGCGCGTCCATTCGTTTCTGACTTGGGGCGGGTTTCCGCCCTTGGTTTATGACATTACTGCACTTGCCAATAGCAGCGGACTCGTTGAACTTACCGTCGTCCAAGACCCAACGAATACCCTGCAACCACTTGCTGTGCAGAATGGTGATTGGGTAAACGTCACTGGCATCACGGGGCTTGCCACGTCGATCAACCAGCTCTGGACAGTTGGCAATGTGAATTTGACGGCTGGGACTTTCACACTGACTGGATCTGCCTACGCAGCAGGCGCAGTCATCACTAATGGTAAGGTGGTGATAAATCCTTACCGTCGGCTTGGGCAAGGAGCGATCATCGAAGGCACTACTGGTGTAAATCTGTTTGCTCCTTGGTTTTTCGGCCACGACATTGGGCTCTACATCGGGGACTACGCAACGGGCAAGAACTCAGCCTGGATCAATGTCTCTCAAATAGGAATGGACAATCTTGGCAGCACTGCGGACCCTGCCACTATTGGTCTGTGGCTCGATGGAAACACCGAATGGGTGAACGTTGGAGTTGGGTCGTTCAGCTCTCAAGGCACGGCGATCAAGCACACCTCGTCAGGGGACGTGAACACGTTCTCGAATTGCATGGTCGCGAAGAACGCCTCAACCTCCCCTTTGATCGACATCGAGGATGGGTCTGTCCTCATCACGACATCGAAGTTGAATAGTGGTTCCTATATCAACATTGGGACTGCTGCTGCAAAAGTAATTCTGACCGGAAACGATGGTACAGGGACGGCAATCACTTACGCAAACCAGGCTGTCATTTCCAACGTGTTCGTGGATCCTTCTCAGCAGTTTAGTTCTGGACAGTACGCGTCGTACTCTGTCGGCAGTTCCAGCGGCCCCACAACTCTGTCTTTGACAGATATTGATGGAGTTGCCCAGTGGGAGTTGCAGGCCAACACTAATGGCACTCTTTCTTTGTTCAACAAAACCGCAGGCACCACGCCGATGTTTGTCAACGGTGCTGGGTTTAACGTAACAGAGCTTCTATACGCATCTGCTGGTGTTACTGCACATAACACCAATTCCGTCAGCATGTACGGAAACGTGACAGGACAGAGCCCCTACATACAGGCAAGCGGATCGGACACTAATGTCTCCCTTGGGATCCTGGCAAAGGGGACAGGCACAGTCAACGTAACGTCCCCGTTGAGCGTCTCTACAACCGCGACGGTTAATGGTGGGTTGTCAGTTGGCGGTAATTTTGACGCTTCTGGTAATGTCACGATTAGCGGCGCACTGTCTGGGCAGGGCGCGTCGTTTGCAAATCTGGAGGCGTATGGAAGCACCTTTTTCGCAAATAGTCCTTCACCAACAATCATACAGTCACCTTACAACTCAGGACTAGGTATTTTCTGGGATGTAAGTGCCGGAACTGGTGAAGTTGATTTCGTCTCATACCCACAAGGCGGAACAGGTGGATTTAGATTCTATGTTCAGCCGACGGTAGGCGGTGCAGTCTATCTTGGTGGGTTCGATCATCTTGGAAACGCCACCGTTGTTGGAGGTCTTTCTGCAGCATCCGCCAGCGTTAGTGGTGCTCTTGCAGGAAATACGGCGGACTTCACTGGCAACGTATCAGTAGGTGGGGCGCTTACAGGGACCACAGCAGATTTCACTGGGGCGGCGACAATTGGTGGTGCCGTTACAGTTACTGGAGGGTTGTCAGGCAGTTCCGCATCGTTTAGTGCATACGTTCACGCCCAGAATGTTCTTTATGGGCAGACAGTATATAGTTCAGGCCCAGTAACACTCACTGCTTCTCAGGCAGGGCAGTACATCTACACAATCAATTCTGCTCCTATGAGCATCACGCTGCCTTTGTCAACTGACTTCACTCAGGTTGGACAGGGTGTATTCTTCATCGGAAATAGTGGCTCTGCCAACGTCACGGTATCACTGACATCTGGGGATACGAACAATGGAGTGCCAAATGGTGGTGTAATCCCGCCAGGCATGAGCGTCTTGGTTGGAAGCAATCCTGGCAGCAATGGTTGGAATCTTCTAGCATCTAGTCTGCTTTCTTCTCTTTTGGTGTCAGGCAACGTGACGGTTGGCGGCGCCTTGTCCACTGACACCCTGGCCGTTACGGTAGATCCTGGACTAGTGCCAAATGTGGTAAGCTATGGAGCAGACCCAACTGGCACACACGATTCTTCTGCGGCCTTCAACGCCGCAGCAAGCCATGGACGAGTCGTAGTCCCTCCAGGCGTGTTCTTGCTTGACAATACTGTTACTGTGCCGGTTGGGGCACAAGTAATCGGGTCTGGTTCGTCGTCAGTCATTAACATTGGATTCGCTGGGGCGGCCTTTACGATCACCAACGCCTCAAGCACGGCTCAGTTTTCCTCGTTCTCTGATCTGACAATCATCGGCACGGTGTCCGGAGCTACTGGCATCTCTGCAACCTATGCCGATTTTGTGGATGTTCAAAGATGCCGGTTCGAAGGGTGCAACTCTCAGAGTGTCATTTTTGAGAATTGCAGTTACGGGTCGATTGAGGATAATCAAATCATCTCGTCGTCTTTGTTTGCCGGTGGTTCAGTTGTGGCCTACGCAACTTCCGCAAGTGCAGTTGGGCGGTTCATCTTAATTGCAAGAAATCGCTTCTCTGCGCTGCCAAATGGGGCGTTTGGCCTGGTCACTCCGTGTATCCAAGTGCAGAACGTGGAAACTGCCAAGATCATCGAGAATACACTTGACTGGGGGGCCTACGGTGCTGGCGGAGTGGCTTTCATCAACGTCCTCGACCAGTGTCAGGATGTGAACATCAAGGATAACTCTGCTCTTGGGGTGGTGACTGGCATCTTCGTTTCCCCCACAGCAACCTACAACGTCATGCCAAGCTATCTTAATATCGAAGGGAATGCGTTTGATAGTTTCAGCACTGGTGGCATCTTAATCAACGCGAACGCAACGACCCCTGGCGCTGTCTATACGATTTCTGATAATCAGATCACTGAACCTCAAGCGTACTGCACTGCTGCATCCCCTGTCGGAGGATCAAGTGGTGCGTCGTACGTCGTAGGAGATGTTTTGCACGGCCCCGTTCCACCCACAGGGCAGGAAGGGGCACAGGTAATCCTCGAAGTGTCGTCAATAGGCAGTGGCGGTGCCGTGACTGGGGTGACTATCTATAACGCAGGCTTGACCCAGACCCCGCCAACAAACCCAGTTTCGTTTACTGGCGGAAGTGGGACTGGCTTTCAGGCGGACCTTACCTTCAGCGGAGCGGGTGCTTGTCTCCAACTCGAGCACGTTTCACAAGTATCCGGGAGTGATAATTACTTCGCTTCGTACGCAAATCCAGTTGGAACAGGTGTAAACTTTATCACTGCTTCCCAAGTGATGCTGAGGGGTTCCATATTCAGTAACTTGGCAAGTGCTATGTGGTTTGTCGACTCTGGGTCGTCGGATATTCGCCTGTCCCCTGACACCATATTTAGAAGTGTGACGAACGCCATTACTGGCACTCCACCTGCCAATTTCTACTCACTTCCAGTCCGAGGGCAGATCTACGACTTCCAGCAAAACACTTCGATCACAACTACAACTCCAGTGACGATTACTGGAGCACAGCTTGTCGGCAACTCACTGATCTCCCGTTCCGGCCCAGGATCGGCTTTCACAGACACAACCGACACGGCGGCCAACATCATCGCTGCGTTTCCAATTGATGGGCAAGTGCCGCCCATGTCGAATAGCCTGCGACTGCAAAACTACTCTGCCTATCCTTGGACAATCCAGGCAGGGACTGGTGTAACGATCGGCGGTGCAGCAACCATTCCAAGTGGGATGTTTGTGGATGTGCTGGTGCAGATCAGCGGCAGCGCCTCGGTCAACTTGGATATCATTGGCACTGGTGCGATAGGAAACCCGGTTAATATCGGGACGGCAGCATTTACCGGCGGCGCGATCAACGTCAGCGGCAACGCAACAGTTGGGGGCGCTATGACTGTCACCGGCGCCTTGTCGGCACAAGGAGGGGCAACAGTTGCGGGCGCCTTTGCTTGGCAAGGCTCCGTGACTGGTGTTCCCTCTGGATTGACGTCTCCTACCGTTGTCTCTGGAACATGGTACCAAAACACCACGGGCGGCCCGATGTGGATTGCCGTCAACGCAAGCTATGCCAGCGGGGCAGGAGCCACACTATACACGGCCTCGACGAGTGGTGGGACAGGGTATCTGATGGATGCATACACTAATTCGGGTAACACGAAAGAAGACGTGCTTAACGGTCTTGTGCCAACTGGATGGTGGTGGGTCTTTACCGCTACTTCTGGTGTGGTGATTGCTCCTTCAGGAAACCCAAACGGAGCATATCGCGTCATGTGATTCTAAGATGCACATGTTGCTTTAGTGTCCAACCAAACATGGAGTGAAGATCGTGCAGAATACGAGCCCCCTCGCGACCGGAGCCGCCGCAATTGGAGGCGCTCAGGTTGGAGAACTTGTGGTTTGGCTGACGCAAATCTTGCACCTATCACCCCCACCCGCCAGTGTCGCAAGCACGATCGGGGCTATTGTCCTTGCCGGTGGGCATCTCTTGGTGAACTGGATCTCATCGACAAAGACACGGGACGTGACGACGAATGAGAAACCTCAATGAACTGAACACCAATCGCCTTCGTGCCCCCATCATACGAGAAATTTTTGGGGACGAAGGCGATGATACTTGTGGCATATTTGAGTTTCTCTCCCCTGAGGACTCGGCGATAATCCGATGCGTTGCCAGTTCGACTGATGGGTGGGACCATGTTTGCGTGTTTCGCGATGACAGGATGCCTATTTGGTCTGAGATGGCATATGTAAAGAAGGCATTTTTCCTTCCATCTGAAACTGTGATACAGATGCACACACCAGAACTGGAGGAAAAAGATGGAGATACCTTCTGCCTACATCTTTGGCGGCCCCACGGACTGGACATACCCCGGCCGCCTCCTGAAATTTTCTGAGTATGTCCGGCGCCTAAAAGCACTTGGTACTCCAAGGCCTGTCGGACGGAAGGGATATGGAAGTACCAAGGTGTTTTCTTGGCGACACGCAGGCTCGATCTACAGCGTGCGCCTTCGAGTCGGTGAACTAAATCGACTCCACGCAGCGGCCAGAGCAGCTTCTCGTGCTCTTTCACTGCCGATAAACGCAGCACAAATTTGCAGGTGGGCTTGTGCCTATTTCAGTCCTCTGTCGGAGGAGGCGGCGATCAAGGCATTCGTGCGATCAGACGTCTCAACCCAAGTTGCTGTGATAAGGAGCGGAGTGCCGTGAAAGTCCTCTTGATGATCTACATGCTTGCCAATGGGCAGCCTAACGTCTTTTCTACCACTGGAATGTGGAATGGAGACGAGATTGTTCCGTTCCAGTCAATCCAGGAATGCTCACTGGTAGGATGGCAGATTGCTGCCGACTACGCCACGAAGCATCCAGGAACAGAAATCTTGACGATCAGTTGTGGTCCTGATCGTGCTAACAACTGATTCCCGCCCATGTAAGCAAAGGAATCTTCGATGAATATCCGAGCCAAGTTCGCACTCACTGCCCACAAGAAATTTTCTGTGTATGGGGGCCGGTTTAGCAATACGTTCACTTTTACTCCGCAATACGACACTTCTATTCCAGAGGATCAGCGGTTTTCACAGGCCACCCCGAGCGGCGAATTTACCATGGTTGTAGACAACCCAGTGGTTGTCGAATACTTCTCAAAAAATCTTGGAAAGCAATTCTATGTCGATTTCAGAGAGGCCCCGAGCGACAAAGAGGAGTAACGAGATGACAAAACTTACCCCACAAGAACTTCTTGCCTTTCTTACGCGCAGCGCAGGAGACATCCCGAAAGAGGAACGGGAGGACGTCGTTCTACTGCTGCGGCTGATCTCGTCTGCCCTTAGGTCTCCTGCGGATACGGCGGACATCCTTGACGCTTTTGCTGACCACCTGGAAAAGTAGCAAGCACGGGCTTGCCTTGTGACATAGGAGAGTGAAGTGATCCTGACACGCAGAAACACGACGCTGCTCATCGGGCTTGGGCCCTTGATGGCCGCTTGCAGCGGAACGATGACCGGAGCACAAATCTCTGCTCTGGTCCTGAACGACAGCAAGACCATCACGGCCGGACTGGCTACGGCACTGACCAACCTTGAGAAGCAATATCCGACGCTTATTCCCGCCAAGGTTGAGGCAGCGTTGAACAAGGATGTGACGATGGCCGCTGCCGTGGCCGCACAGCTTGCAGCAGGGCAGCCTGCCGCGTCGGCTGCTGTGACCGTCAAAGACATCGTCGGCTATGTGAACGATGCCCTGAACGTGCTTGCTGCTCCTCCCATCAATGGACTGATTCCAAGTCCGTTCAATACTGCGATTGCCGCTGTGGCCTTCTTGGCCCCAGAGCTTGAGGCATTTGCACAGTCCTACATTCCCACGGCAGCTTCGGCAGCGACGGACAAGGCCCGTGTTCGCCTTCTTCTGGGAGCCCCAATCATCACGTCGGGCAACCAGGCTCGTCAAATTCTCCAGAACATGATCCAGGGCAAGTAACATGAAAACTGGCCTTAGAACATTCATACACCACCCCGCTGCCGTGGTCTATGGGAACAAGTTCCGCCCATACCTGCCAACACCAAAATCGGAATGCAACTATCATTCCGGGATCACGCTGCCACGTTCCGCACTGGGAAACTCTATTTTCTCTGACTGTGTTCCGGCGGGCATCTTGACACTCATCCAACTGCAAATGGGGAACGCCATGCGGTCCGGATGGGTGCCGAGCGAGGAAGAGGCATTGGAACTCTATTCCCATGTCTCCCAGTTCAATCTGACAACGCGCGTCCCAGATCGAGGCACGGAGCTCGACACTGCAGAATCCTTTGTCTGGCGAACTGGTGTGGATCTGGGATTCCAGTCTCCCATCGTACTCATGCCGGTGCAAGTCGATATTCGCACTCCAAGCAGTATGGACATCGCCACTGAGTTTTTCGGTGGGATTGCTCTCTGCTTCGATCTGCCTGCGGCGGCTCAAAATCTCACTGTTTGGGACTTCCCGGCGGGGGTCGATACAAACAGTTGGGAGTGGCATCCTGGAACGCTAGGAGGCCATTTCGTTGCCAGTGGCAGATACGAACAGGACCCGGCCAAGCGACGATACTGTGTGTCATGGGGGATGGAGATTCCGATCTCCCAGGCATGGATTGACCGATATCTGATCTGTGCCAGTGCGTTTGCGTCCCGCACCATTTGGTTTGATCCGTTAGGCAAGAGCCCGGCTGGGTTTGACTGGGACCAGACGATCAATCTAGCAGATCAATTGGCGTAGCCTGGTCCCAGTACTCCACTTTTACTTCTTTGCCCCGGTCAGGTCGGCTCCGATCAGGCTGGCTCCGTCTAGGTTGGCCCGGCGCAGATCTGCGCCGGCCAAGTTGGCCTCGGACAGGTCTGCCTCGGCCAGGTTGGCCCCGGACAGGTTGGCCTCAGTCAAGTCTGCCTTGGTGAGATCGGCCCGGCACAGGTTGGCCCTGGCCAAGTCTGTCTTGGTGAGATCGGCCCAGCGCAGGTTGGCCTCGGCTAAGTCTGCCCCGATCAGGATAGCCCCGATCAGGATGGCCCGGCGCAGGTCAGTCCCGGCCAGGTTGGCCCAGCGCAGGTTGGCACCGGTCAGGTCAGCCTGGCGCAGGTCAGTCCCGGCCAGGTTGGCGCGAGTCTCACTCCCGTCGATGAGCCACAACTTATGGTCGGCGAGGATTTTCGCCAGTTGATCTTTGTCCATGCTAGCCTCCTGAATCTTGTGGGGCTTGGTTGCCTCACATCGCCATTATGCAGATTCTGGGATGCGATGCAAGCGAAAAGTTAGGCCAAGTTTGTCTCAAGAATGAGACAGAGCCAAGCCAGCCAAGGGCCAGCCAAGCCGGCCAAGCCGGCCAAGCCGGCCACAAGCCAGCCACAAGCCAGCCAAGGACCGGCTAGGCTTAGCCCCAAGGGCTTCGTTAGCAGCCTCGTGTATGGAGGCCAGCCGTCAAGGCTGGAGGG
>VFSW01009764.1_pt1 | contig 13674 bp, 11 predicted proteins | sample 5358111 | NCBI WGS metagenome assembly VFSW01 (sample SAMN11554181, study PRJNA540505) | mine drainage metagenome | isolation source: sediment from site ElyBrook_90M | place: USA: Ely Copper Mine, Vershire, VT | collected 2017 | reverse complement strand
CGTCCAGCAGTTTGACCATGCCGTAGTAGTCCTTGAGCGCGTGCAGGCGGGTCCAGGGCAGGCGATATTCGCCAGTGACCAGATCTTTGTAAAAAGGCTGGTGCTGATGCCACAGCAGGATGACACGCAAGGCAGGCATTGGCTGGAGCAGTCAGGATAGCACGCTGCTTCGCGGATCAGTCACCGGCGACGATCCGCCAGCCTCGCAGACGTAGATGAAAACCTGCTAGCCGAACAACTCTTTCCATAGACCGATGTGGTTTTTTGAAGTCTGATGCAATAGACGGGCTTTAGTTCGCCTCAAACCGAACCCTGCGCGATACAAAACTGCCCTTCGGAGCGTGCCCGTATATAAAGGTGCCGAAGGTGAAGGACGGCTTCGAATCGTCCTGGAACTGATGATACCCACGATATCCAGAAGCTGTCCGTTGACCGTCAATCCACAGACTTGCCGTTTGCGCGAGGTGATCGTACCGCAGTTCGTAGGTATGTGGATGAGCAACGTCCCCAGCCCCCGGGAACTCGATCTTCTGGTCCCACTTTAAATTGGGAGACAGCTGATTCACTAAGGCGACAAAGTATCGGTTTCCTTCCTGCAGGAACTCCATGTCGAATCGCGCTCCCTTACCGGCAAGATCAATGTCAGCTTCTCCTGCACCGCTTTCTACAGCGCAAATGCAAGTCAGCTTCCAATCACTCTGCAGCGCGAAATCCCTTTCCGCCGCGCTAAGAGCGCGATAGTAATAGTTCTGATCGTCACTCACGATTCTCCATCGGTCCCAGCCGTTCGTCTCGCGATTGAAAATCGCTTGCGGATATTGTCCCTGCGGCCGAGCCAGCCTGAAGCCTTCGTCCAATGGATCGAGCGCACCTTCTTTCTGGATCAGAATCGAACGTATTGGCGCGACGCTCGCGGCAGAGGAGGTCATCTTGGCTGAGATTATGCCGACGAAGCGAAACACGACCAAAATCAGTACCATGCTCGCCATCGCCAACCACACCCCACTCCTTCGTGCCCACCATCGCGTCGCCGATTCCATCACCCGGCGTGATTCGGGGGGCGAAGGCTGCTCGTTTGATTTCACCGTCGAAGTGGCACCCGGAAGTTCGCGCGTGACCTCCACTTTTTTCACCGGCACACTGATCCGATAGCCCTTCTTGGGTAGAGTTTGGATAACGTTCTCCCCCAACGCCTTGCGCAGCACGGAAATGTTCTTGGCCAGACTTCCGTCGGAGACATAGGTATCAGGCCAGACCAGGGCCATCAGTTCGTCCTTGTCGACGACCCGGCCGTCTTCCTTCTCCAAAACGAGCAGGGTATCGAACTCCTTGGGCTTGAGCGCGATGTGCTGGCCATCGCGAGTGAGGAGGCGACGGGCTGGATCCATGCGAAATGGGGAGAAGACGAAGGTTGTGTCCTTTTGGTCGGTCATTCCAGTCGGTCCGGTCACGTTTTCAGAAAAAGGTAAGACTGCGGTAAGGACAAGAAAGCTCCAGAATCGCTAGATTCGGATTCCGGGCCGCCGCTCCCCATCGGCGGCAACGATTCCAATCGCGGAAAATTCTACCGTCAGGAGCAACCTACGGCAATAGCACGTTGCGTCGTCCGCGCGAAAAGCTTTGCTGACTTAATTCCAGGAGAGTATGCAATGTCTTGCACATCCGTAAAACTCAACCGCAAACTGCGCGATTTCCATCTGGCTTCGTTTGCCGTCGTATCATTTGTGATCATCACTGCCGCACTCTCGTCGGCGCAGGCAACCTTTACCAGTCTCTTTGAATTCAATGGCACGGATGGCACGAACCCCCAATACGTCTATTTGGTCCAGGGAACCGACGGCCAGATATACGGAACCGCCTCTGGAGGCGGCAACAACACCGGCGGCAACGTCTACAAGATCACTACCACTGGCAGCACTTTCACGCCCCTCTGGTCCTTCTGTTCGCTGACCAACTGCTCCGATGGTGCCTCCCCGTATGGTGGACTTGTGTTGGCCCCCAACGGCAACTTCTATGGGACGGCTTCCGAATGGGGATTAGACACCGAGGGAGCCTGTGACACGGGCATCTATGGCTGTGGGACCATTTTCGAGATCACGCCCGCCGGAGTGCTGACCGTCCTGCACACCTTCACCGGTTCCGACGGCTTCGAGCCCTATGCCAACCTGACCCTTGGCAGCGACGGCAATCTCTATGGCACGACCCTTTACGGAGGCAACATTAGCGCCATCGGCTGCAGTGGTATTGGTTGTGGCACTGTCTTCAAGATTACCCAGCAGGGCAAATTCACTTCGCTCTACAGCTTCGGCAACGGTACCGACGGTGGCGATCCAATCGGCCGCCTCTTTCAGGGAAACAATGGAAACTTTTATGGCACAACCGTGGGAGGCACGGTGTTCGAAATCACTCCTGCCGGAAAGCTCACCACCCTCTACAGTTTTACCGGCTACAGTGACGGCGCGAGCCCATATGGTGGCGTGATCCAGACCGCGAACGGCACCATCTATGGCACCACAGCCGGTGGGGGCGCGAACGCCTACGGAACGGTCTACAAACTCGTTGGAAAGAAATTAACCACTCTTTACAACTTCTGCTCGCTGCCAAACTGCGCGGACGGAAACTACCCCTACGGCGGGCTGATCCAGGCCACGGATGGAAACCTCTACGGCACCACCGGAAACGGCGGACCCAGCGCGGGCACAGTGTTTAAGATCACCCCTCAGGGTGCCCTCACAACGCTCTATACGTTCTGCCAGCAACCGGAGTGCGCAGATGGTTCTGGACCGTATGGCGACTTGCTGCAGGCCACCGACGGCAACTTCTACGGCACAACCATCCAGGGCGGCGTATCGGGCGCCCTCGGCACAATCTTCAGCGTCTCCACGGGACTCAGCCCCTTCGTCCAATCCGTCAGCAGTTCCGGCAAGGTCGGCGCTGCAGTCACCATCCTGGGAATGAACCTGACTGGATCCACCGCCGTAAACTTCGGCGCTGCGGCCGCAACCTTCAAGGTGAATTCCACCGGCACCGCCATCACTACCTCAGTTCCAGCGGGCGCCACCACCGGCCTGATCAACGTGGTTACGCCCAGCGGCACTCTGGCTAGCAATGCGACGTTCAAAGTTGTCCCGCAGATTAAAAGCTTCACGCCGCCGAGCGGCCCAGTGGGAACGGTCGTGACGATTACCGGCGTCAGCCTCACTCAGGCTACGAAGGTAACTTTTGGCGGCGTGGCGGCGACCAGCTTTACCGTAAACTCGGATACGCAGGTGACGGCGACTGTGCCGACTGGCGCGAAGACGGGGAAGATCGTAATCACTACTCCAGGGGGCACGGCCTCGAGCTCAACGAATTTCACGGTAACGTAGTTTGTGCATTAGGCTTTCTTGGCGCGATGCGCCGCACAGAGTCGCTGGGAGCCGGCGCGGGCTTCTGTTCACTCCGGTTCCCATAGTTCAATCGGATTTCCCTCGGGATCGTGCAAGCGGGCAAAGCGGCCCATGCCGGGATAGTCTTGTACGCCCTGTACTTGGATCCCGGCCGCGGTTAACTGCTTCACCATCGCGTCCAGATTGCGCACGCGAAAATTAAGCATCCACGATTGCTGCTTGTTCCCAAAGTAGTCTGTGGTTTCGGGGAAAGGAGAGAAAGCCGTCGGGCCGGCTTCTTGCTGCCAGGGCTCTTCCCCTTCACCTGTTGGTACGAGGGAAATCCCCAGATGATCGCGGTACCACTGCGCCAGCATTTTTGGATCTCGCGATCGGAAGAATACGCCACCGATTCCAGTTACCTTCTCCATAAAGTTCTCCTGACGAATTGAGTGCAGTCTGCAAACGCCTAATGCAGACGCAATATACCCTAAACTGTCCAGACGTTGTCGTCATCCTTTCGGGTGATTTCGCGAATCAGTGACAAGAAACATTATTTGGGTGAATTTTTCAGGAGCGATATCCGGTCCTCAGCAAGGCAATCAGAGCGCCGAGGAGCAAGCCTTAAAGTAAAACGTGCCGTTTCATGAAGGACAGGCAACCAAGCCAGAGGCAGGATTATCTCATTCCTGCACTCCAGGTCGAATGGCACAACCTGACGGCCGGCCAATAGCCTACAATTTCACAGGTTGCCCTGCTCCGGTACACTATCAATCTAATGAGCCCTGACACGCAGTCCGCCCCCCAACTGCTCACCGAGAACGATCTCTACCTGTTCAACGAGGGCAGCCACTATCGCCTCTACGACAAGATGGGGTCGCACCCGGCGATGCACAACGGACAATCGGGCGCAATATTCAGCGTGTGGGCGCCGAATGCACGATCGGTGTCGGTGGTGGGAAGTTTCAACGGATGGGACCCAAAAACGAATCGTCTCGACCCGCGGGGGTCGTCGGGCATCTGGGAGGGATTCATCCCGGGCGCAGCTCATGGCGCACTCTACAAGTTTCACATCGAGTCCAATCGGCACGGCTATCGAATCGATAAGGCCGACCCCATTGGCCTGCTGCACGAGAAGCCGCCGCGCACCGCCTCGGTGGTGTGGAATCTCGACTACCAGTGGAACGATAGCGAGTGGATGCAGAAGCGAGGCGAACGCAACTCGCTGCGCGCCCCACATGCGATCTACGAAGTACATATTGGCTCGTGGATGCGTGTGCCGGAAGAGCACAACCGCCCGCTGAGCTATCGCGAGATGGCGCCGCGCCTGGCCGAATACGTCGGGCAGTTGGGTTTCACTCATGTGGAATTCCTGCCGTGTAGGGAGCATCCTTTTGTCGGTTCGTGGGGATACCAGACCCCCGGCTACTTCGCGCCTACGTCGCGCTACGGCACGCCGCAGGACTTTATGTATCTGGTCGATTACCTGCACCAGCATGGCATCGCCGTGATTCTCGACTGGGTTCCTTCGCACTTCCCGACGGATGGCCACGGCCTGGCTTATTTCGATGGAACGCATTTATACGAGCACGCCGATTCGCGGCAGGGATTCCATCCTGACTGGAAAACGAACATCTTCAATTACGGCCGGCCGGAAGTTTGCAGTTTCCTGATGTCGAGCGCCATGTTCTGGCTCGACAAATACCATATCGACGGCCTGCGGGTGGATGCCGTTGCATCCATGCTCTATCTCGACTATTCGCGCAAAGAAGGCGAGTGGATTCCGAACAAGTACGGCGGCCGCGAGAACCTGGAAGCGATCGACTTCTTGCGCCGCTTCAATCAGGAAGCGTACAAAGAGCATCCCGAAATTCAGACGACCGCAGAAGAATCGACTTCGTGGCCCATGGTTTCCAAGCCGATTTATGTCGGCGGACTCGGCTTCGGCATGAAGTGGGACATGGGCTGGATGCACGACACGCTGCAGTATTTCCAGCAGGATCCGATTCACCGCAAGTACCACCACAACGAACTCACCTTCCGCATGCTGTATTCGTGGCATGAAAATTTCGTGCTGCCGCTCTCGCATGACGAAGTTGTGCACGGCAAAGGATCGCTGATCGGCAAGATGCCGGGCGACGAATGGCAGAAATTCGCGAACCTGCGGCTGCTGTTCGGCTACATGTATGCGCAACCGGGCAAGAAGCTGATGTTCATGGGCGACGAATTCGGCCAGGTGCGCGAGTGGGCGCACGATACCAGCCTGGAGTGGCACGTCACGCAGTATCAGGTGCATCGCGGCGTGCAAGCGTGGATGGAGCAGTTGAACCGCTTCTATCGCAATGAACCGGCCATGCATGTCTTCGATACCGATCCGGCAGGATTCGAGTGGGTCGACGTTCACGACAATGCCAACAGCACGATTTCTTTGCTGCGTAAGGGGGAAAATCCCGAGCAGGCGGTGCTGGCCGTTTTCAATTTCACCCCGGTTCCGCGCATGGAATACCGCGTCGGCGTTCCGCACGGCGGATTCTGGAAGGAAATGCTCAACAGCGATGCCCGCGAATACGCCGGCAGCTGCATGGGCAACATGGGTGGAGTGCATGCTGAAGCGATACCCGAGCATGGCCGTCCGTTCTCGCTGAAGCTCACGTTGCCGCCGGTGTCCGCGCTGGTTTTCAAGGCTTCCTAGCGGCGCCGGCAGATACTCGCTCTCAGCCGCTCACTGGGTCCCGCGATCTGTATGATGGAATCATGAAGAAACAAGCCTCCGACCAGCAATCCCACGAGCGCCGCTACCAGGAGCGCAAACGCGCCGAAGCCGCGCGCAGGCCGCTCAAGAAAACCGTGCCCCGGCCCCCTGCCGGATCTCAGACCGCTCCCACGAACAATTCCGGGAGTGATCCTCCCCGGCCGATGCTCCGTGCTATTCTCGCTTTAAGCGCGTCTCATGCGGATTCTAACCCGCTACATTCTCCGCGAAGTGACGGCGCATGCCTTCATTGGCGTCGCCATCTTTACGTTCGTCCTGTTCACGCGCGACCTCGGACGCATCCTCGAACTCGTGGTGCGCGCCAGCGCGCCGTTGCCCAGCGTCGCTGAAATTTTCTTTTTCACCGTCCCGCTCGCTCTGACTTACACGATTCCGATGAGCGTGCTGGTTGGCATCCTCATCGGCCTCAGCCGCCTCGCTGCCGACTCGGAAATCACCGCTATGCGCGCCAGCGGCATGGGCGTGTGGAACTTCCTGCGCGTACTGTCAATCTTCGTTGTTGCCACCTGGCTCATGGCGCTGGCCAATGGACTCTACCTTGCGCCCATGTCGCAGGCAGCACTTGGACATCTGGAAGAGCGCCTCAAAGGCTCGCAGGTCTCTTTTGAAGTGCAGCCGCGGGTCTTCTACGAGGGCTTCCCCAAGGTTGTCCTCTACGTGCAGGACGTGAAGAGCGCGCAAGGCGCGGCCTTGTGGAAGGGCGTGTTCATGGCCGATCTCAGCGACGCGGCCAATCCCAAGATCACGCTTGCCAAGGAAGGCATCGTGGTCAGCGAAGGCCAGGATCGCCTGCACCTGCATCTGATCGACGGATCGGCGCACGAGACAGATCCCAAAAATCCCGACAAATACCAGATTTCAACGTTTCAGCAGACCGACATCCCGATCGATCTACCTTCATCGGAAAATAAAACGGACGAAGCGTTCCCCGCTGCGCTCATGAGCACATTGGCGTTGCCCGATAAAGCGGCCCACTCGGATGCGGTTGCGAAGCGCTGGTATCTCATCGAATTTCATCGCCGCTTCGCCCTGCCCACGGCGTGCCTGGTGCTTGCGCTCGTGGGCATTCCGCTGGGATTGTCGTCGAAAAAAAGCGGCAAGTCCGGCGGATTTGTCCTGACGATTTTGCTGGTATTTGTTTATTACACGGTCTCACTGATTGGAGTTTCGCTCGCCCGTCAAGGACGCGTTGCGCCGTGGTTTGGGGCGTGGCTTGCCGATCTCGCCTTTCTTGCGCTGGGAATCTTTCTTCTGATGCGCTCCGAGAAACGCCCTTTTGAGTTGGGATCGCTTCGGTCGTCCAAGAAGCTAGCGGCCTCGGCACAACGCATCAACCTGTCAAACCTGGCACGTGGGCGCCGCGAAAATGCCTTCGAGCGCGCCTCCACTCGGCGCCGCGTCTTCAGTGCGACCTTCCCTACGCTCCTCGACGACTACGTCCTGCGTGATTTCTTCGTCTATCTGGGGATGATCCTTTCGACATTTCTGGTACTGGTCCTGGTTTTCACGCTGTTCGAATTATTGGGTGACATTCTTCGCAACCAAGTTCCGGCCAAGATCGTTGCCGAATATCTGCTCAACGTCACACCTTATCTGCTCTACAACGTCGCGCCACTTGTTATGCTGCTCTCCGTGCTGGTGACCTTTGGACTCATGCAGCGCTCCAACGAAATCACCGCCATCAAGGCGACCGGGACCAGCATCTAACCGCACCTTACGCCCCTTTATTTGCGGTCCGGGGGTCGCGCGGCCCGGCTGTTTTTCGCCGACCAGTTCTATCTGCCGCATACCAACAAGCGGCAGGAAGCGCTGCACAACCAGATCAAAGGCAAGCCGGCGCAGACCTACCTGCGGCCCGACCGCAAATGGATTTTCGGGCAGCACAACGACATTTATTACTACCAACTCTTCGACGCGGATCGCGATCAATTCGGCAACGTCACCGTCTTCCAACTCGACAAGGCCAGTTTCTCTATTACGCGCCGCATTCACGCCGATCGCGCGCACTGGGCCGACCAACTGAATCGCTGGGTCTATGAGCAAGGATGGGAGCGTTCGCTTAAAGGGGCGGCCATCGACAACTTTCGCCCGTTCGATGTGGCCACGTTCCCTGATTTGCCCGAGACTCCGTCCTACTTCAAGAAGGAAGTAAAGCAGTACAGCGAGATGAACTACGAGGAGCTGCGCCGCTACATCCGCGACCTGCAGCAGAGCGGATTCGACGTGGTGCGCTTGCGCGTGCAACTGAATAAAAAGCTCTCGTACCCACTGATCACGCTGATTATGGCGATCGTCGGCATTCCCTTCGCGCTATGGGGCGGTAACAAAGGCGCTATCACCGGCGTTGCCGTCGCGGTGGGCACGGCCGTGATCTATCTGGTGGTATCGCCCCTGTTTGAGGCCATGGGAAATGCGAGCTTGCTGCCACCAGCGTTGGCGGCATGGTCGCCCGATCTGATTTTCATCTTGGTCGGCGGCTATTTGATTTTGAAAGTGCCGACGTAGGAACAGGGCTGGAGACTAGAGGCTAGGGATTAGCTGTTCTAGCCCTAGTCTCTAATCCCTAGCCCCTGCCTTTATTTCACTGCCAAGCCAAATGGATAGTTATCCGTGGGTATCTGTGGTATCGGGGTAAGCGTTCCGGTCGCCGGCGTCACAGAATATTCCGACAGTGTCGGCGGGCCGTTGAAGTTGGTGACAAACAGCCAGGTATCATCGCCTCGAATCGCGATGGACTGTGGTGAATTGCCGGCCGACACGACTGGCGGCGTCAGCGGCTGGATGGTGCCGCTGACAGGACTGATGCGGAACGGTGTAATCGAGCCGCCAGTGGGTAAGATCGTTCCGTTCACTCCGTTCAGCACGTAGAGGAAATTGCCATAGGCATCTACGATAAGCGGGCCGGGATAGGTCGCACTGCCCGAATTGCTGAAGGGCGAACCGGCAATTGGGTAAAGCGAACCATCAGGCGTCTTGGGACACTTGGTGAGGTTTTGAGTATTGCCGCCGTTGCAGATCGAGTAGGCGCTGATCTGGTTCGAGATGTTGTTGGAGACGTACACAAAGCGATCGCAGGGATCAATTGCAATGCCCGCCGGGACCGTACCAGTGGGGACTGAGAGCAGGGCCGTATTCGCGCCGGGAAACCCCAGAACTCCAGCGTTGACTCCGAATTGCCAAACCAAGTAGTTCGTGGAGTCGACTACGTAAAGATACTCGGCGGTCGGGGGCGTGGTGGTCGAACACACGGCTGGCGGCGCGCCGTTGACGATACCTGGGAAAACGGTGGGTGATACGGCGAGAGCAGCCAAGTTAGGAACGCTCGGTGTAGCGGGAAGGGTGATCGTCTGCGGAACGGCTGTCAGCGAGGCTGCGCTGCCGATGGCATACACATCCACACAGAGCGCACCTTGACAGTAATTGGTGGTCGGTCCGGGCCCTTCTGCCACAAACAGATACTTTCCCGAAGAATCGATGACCATCTGGGTGGGATTGGGATCTGGAATCAGACTCCCGGTCGAGACGATCGTTCCGTCAGTGTTGATCTTGAACGCCTGAATGCCGTTGGGGCCTTTCGCTCCGTTGACCGGGCACGCCGCGTTGCCTTGCAGGGCCACATATGCGTATTGTCCTGCGGGATCGATCACGACCGCCCCAGGGATACCGGGCATAACACAGGTCTCGCTGAATGTATCTTCCACCGAATTGCTGACCTCGACCGCGCCTCCGCTGGCTAAACTAAAGCTGAAGGTCTGCACCAGCGACGTTCCCTGGCTCGTGACCAGCACCAGACCATCGGAGGCGTGGTTGTAAACGCTGCCGCACGCCAGCAGGAAACCGATCAGAACCAACACCACCCCGAGCAGCCATGCCCATCGTTTCGACATTCTTCGTTGCATCTCCATGTCTATGTTGTATCTGGGATTACGCACACACCGACACCGTTCGGCCGGATCCAGTCGGGTAAAAGTGCGGAAAATCTCAACCCATTTATGTATCAGGAAAGCGCGGGAAGAGCAAACTGCCCACCGCAGGTTGGAATCAGTAGAGGGGCAAGAAGTTGCCTGAAAGTCGCGGTGGTTCGCAATCGGACTCTGGGCCAGCTACGCTTTCACGGCCGGAATGGATTCCGGCACCTTGCCTACAACCTTCCCGCTGGTGATCAGCGGCAGACGAATTTCTACTCGCAAGCCGCCTTCAGCGCGATTCGCTGCCGACACCCGTCCACCATGAAAGCGTACCGCTCTTTCGGTAATGGCAAGCCCCAGTCCAGCACCGCCGGTCAATCGCCCGCGCGAATCGTCGATGCGATAAAACGGCTGAAACAACTTGCCCAAAGAATCGGGAGGAACTCCTGGCCCATTATCGCCGACCGAAACCACAGCTTCCCGGCCGGCCTCGCCGTCGCCGGCCGTCAACGAAACTTCCACCGCGGTTCCTTCCTGCGTGTAGCGGATGGCGTTGCGCACGACGTTCTCCACCGCACTGTGCAGCAACGAAGCATTGCCGCGGACCTGCCATTCTCCTTCGGCAATCGTGGCATGCACGTGGCAGTGGCGGGCCTGGGCTTCGAATTCGGCATCCTCAGCCACGCTCATAACAATTTCGTCCAGCGGCACCGGCGTCTGCGGCACGCGCTGCTCGCCATCTTCCAACCGCGCCAACGTCAGGAGGCGCGCGATCATTTCATTCAGCCGGCTGGCCTCGAGTTCAATGCGGTCCAGCATTTCCGAGCTCTCCGAGCTCGAGCGTTGCCGCGCCAGTCCCAAGGCCACATTCAACCGCGCCAGGGGAGAACGTAGTTCGTGCGAAATGTCATTGAGCAGCCGCGACTGCGCCTTTACCAGAATTTCCAGCCGCTCCGCCATGGCGTCAAAATCACGCATCAGGCTGGTCATTTCATCCCTACGCCGGCTCACTGGAGCCCCGCTGCGCGCCGTGAGGTCTCCCGCAGCCAGTTGCCGCGTGGCGGCGCGCAATTTCACGATCGGCTTGGTCAGGTACCACGACAGGAAATAGCAAACCAGTCCCGTGCAGATCACGGCGATGACCCGCCATCGCCACGGCATACCGCGCGGGCCGACAAACACCCGCGGGCCCGGAGGCAATCCCATGACCAGCGTGTAGCGATGCAATCCATCTGAGGACGAGCGCGAATCGCGCTGCACTGGCGGCGCGGGAATCATGAATCCGTCGCGCGGCGTGCGCGGGCCCCCTTCTGCCATCCGAATGGCCCAGTCGGGCGGCGTACGGTGTGACAACTCCGTCCCTTCTTCGTTGAACAGATAGACGCGAACGTGCTGGCTGCGTTCCAAGTCTTCGATGTATCTGCGCAATTCCGCGTCGCCGCCGTGCTCGTATGCCGCCACGGCATCATTCAATGCTGTGGCGCGCAAGGCCTCCCACGTTCCGGCGCGCGGACGCAGCGCCAGCGTGACCACAATGGCCAGCGCAATGATCAGCGCCTGTGTCATCCAAAACGAAAGGAAGATGCGGAGGAAAAGGCTTTTCATGGTTTAAGAAAGAAGGCCGCGCTACGCTTTTGCTTTCTCCCTCGGCCGCGCAAAAATATATCCTACCCCGCGCACGGTCTTGATGCGCTCGTCGTTATCGTTGTCGCCCAGTTTCTTTCGGACCTTGCTGATGTGCATATCGATACTGCGGTCAAAGGGCGAGAACTTACGGCTGAGTACGGCATTCACCAGGCGCTCGCGCGGCACCACGCGACCCGCCTCGCGCAGCAGCACTTCCAGCAGATTGAACTCGACTGATGTGAGCTCCACTGGTTTGCCATCGACACGCACGGTCCGCGATGCCGGGTCCAGTTCCACCTCGCCCACTCGCACCAGATCGGGCGCTGCCGGCGCTGCCCCGTCGGCCCGAGTACGCCGTAAAATCGCTCGGATGCGCGCCACCAGTTCCCGCGGATTAAACGGCTTCGGCAAGTAATCATCGGCGCCGATCTCGAGCCCGACGATCCTATCCACATCCTCGCCCCGCGCCGTCAGCAGCAGCACCGGCAGCCGCGACGTCGCCCGAATCCGGCGCAGCACTTCAAAACCATTGATACCCGGCAGCATTACATCCAGCACGACCAGCAAATATTCACCCGCTGCGGCCTTCTTCAAGCCGCTCTCTCCGTCGTGCACCGATTCGACCGCAAATCCTTCTGCGCCCAGATACTCGCCCACCAAATGGCACAGCTCTACATCGTCGTCAATCACTAGAATGCGTTCCATCACTCCTTAATTGTGCACCCAAAAGAAAACAGCCCGTAGTAAAGAATTGTCAAAGCTTCAGCCCCTTACGGCGTCGAAAATGGGACTCGCGACTCTGGGCTCAGGAGTCGGAACTGTTTGACAAAACTTTACTCCGCTTGACTCGCTTTTTACCGCCATCTCCCACCGACTCGTGTTCGTATAACTGTAACCAAGTTTTGCCGGAATCTCCGGAGAGATATGAAGGAGTCGCACACATGAAATCGATACAGATTCGCCTACTGATTGCCGCCCTTGCCGTCTGCTTAGGCACAGCGCTGGCCCAATCGCAGACCGCAGAGAACGCCCCTCCGCCGCCACCGGCGCATTATTTCGACGCCCACGGCTATGGTATGGAGGGCCACATGCTTGGCTTCTGGGCCAAGCAACTCAACCTCACTGACGATCAGAAGGCGCAGATGAAGACCGTGATGCAGAAAGAGCATCCGACCATGAAGCCGCTGTTCGAGCAGCAGCACCAGATCGATCTGCAACTCCGTCAATACGTCGAGGGCAACTTCGACGCCGCCAAGGTGCAGACCCTAGCCACGCAAAAGGCACAAATCCAGGCTCAACTGACGGTGGCTGAAACGCGCATCCACAACCAGCTCTACCAGATGCTGACCAGCGATCAGCAGACGCATCTGAAGCAGATGGAAGCTGAGCACGACGTTCGTATGCAGGAGCACATGCAGCAACACGCGCAACCACCGGCTGAGAACTAAAGCACTCTACTCCAGCCGAAAGCGTTTGACCCTCGCGGGGCAGATGTTTTGCCCCGCCTTTTCTTGGGCTTTTCTGAGCCAAAAGTTTTCCACAGCCCCATCTACAAAATTGACTGTATTGCTGCCGCATAACCGTCGTACTAGCCTGCGCAGAGTACGACGACACCACTACAAGGAACTAAGAAAAACCGTATGGCCGCAACCGCCCAGATGCAGTCCGAGCAGTGGAAAGACCTGTACGTTGCAGCCCTGTTGGAGGGGGATGTGGAACGGGTGCCCCGGCTCATTGACCAAGCAGAGCGTGCCATCGTAGCCCGGGCCCGAGTGCTGTTCGACATGGCCGGTGATCACATCCAGGAAGAGGAGTCCATGGACGATGCCCTGTACGCCCTTCATGCCTTAAAGAGTTGTATTGCCCTTCATCGTAAATTCGCTGACGCTGCCTGATATCCTCGCCCCCGTCGCCAACCGAAACGGCCGGAGCTAAGAGTTCCGGCCGTCCCACCTTCATAGTCCGACCCGCCTGACCTTGCACCCATCCTGCTAGAATT
>VFSW01009763.1_pt1 | contig 13674 bp, 9 predicted proteins | sample 5358111 | NCBI WGS metagenome assembly VFSW01 (sample SAMN11554181, study PRJNA540505) | mine drainage metagenome | isolation source: sediment from site ElyBrook_90M | place: USA: Ely Copper Mine, Vershire, VT | collected 2017 | reverse complement strand
CGCTGGGCATCGACATCCTGTCTACCGGCGGAACGGCCAGCCTGCTGGCCGAACACGGCGTGCCAGTCATTGAAGTGGCCGATTACACCGGTTTTGCCGAAATGTTGGACGGCAGGGTCAAAACCCTGCATCCGAAAATTCACGGCGGCATACTTGCGCGCCGCGATCTGGTTGATCATATGGAAGCGATACGCGAAGCCGGCATCGATACCATCGACCTGGTGGTGGTCAACCTGTATCCGTTTGCCCAAACCGTGGCGCGCCCCGATTGCAGCCTGGCCGATGCCATTGAAAACATCGATATCGGTGGTCCCGCCATGCTGCGTTCGGCAGCCAAGAATTTCCAGCATGTGGCCGTGCTGACCGATGCGTCGGACTATGCGCGGGTGCTCGACGAACTGCATGTGAATTCGGGTTCATTGTCCACCGCAACCACCTATGCGCTGGCGTGCAAGGCTTTTGCACATACCGCGGCGTATGACGGCGCGATCGCCAACTACCTGACGGCACACGAATTGAACGGCAGCCATGCGGCTTTCCCGGCGCGGCTCAATGTGGCTTTCGTGCGCGAGCAAAGCTTGCGCTACGGCGAAAATCCGCATCAGCGCGCCGCTTTTTATCGTGACATTGATCCGGTTGCGGGCAGCCTCGCCTACTACACCCAGTTGCAGGGCAAAGAACTGTCTTACAACAACATTGCCGACAGTGATGCGGCATGGGAATGTGTTAAAACCTTTGATCAGCCGGCCTGTGTGATTGTGAAGCATGCCAACCCCTGCGGCGTGGCGGTGGCCGACGCTGCGGATTCCGCCTATCAGCTGGCCTTTGCCACCGACACCACATCCGCCTTTGGCGGCATCATTGCTTTTAATGTGGAAGTGGACGCGGCAGCGGCGCGCGCCGTGACGCAGCAGTTTGCCGAAGTGTTGATTGCACCGGCCTACAGCGCCGAGGCGCGCGAAATTCTGGCTGAAAAGGCCAATCTGCGCGTGTTGGCGGTTCCGCTCGCGCATGCGTATAACGCTCTTGAATTCAAGCGGGTGGGGGGCGGCTTGCTGGTGCAAAGCGCAGATGCCTTGAATGTATCGCTGGCTGATCTGCGCACGGTGACGCAGTGCCAGCCGACCCAACAACAGTTGGCCGACATGCTGTTTGCCTGGCGCGTGGCCAAATTCGTCAAATCCAATGCGGTGGTGTTCGCGGCCAATGGCCGAACCTTGGGCATCGGCGCCGGTCAGATGAGCCGGGTGGATTCGACCCGCATCGCAGCAGACAAGGCCGGGCGCGCCGGCTTGTCCTTGCAAGGCTGCGCGGTGGCATCCGATGCGTTTTTTCCGTTCCGCGATGGGCTTGACGTGCTTGCAGAAGCCGGCGCTCGCGCGGTAATTCAGCCTGGTGGCAGCGTGCGTGACCCAGAAGTGATTGCGGCGGCTGACGCGCAGGGTGTGAGCATGGTGTTCACCGGCTATCGGCATTTTCGTCATTGAGCGGCTGACTGACATGGATATTCTGGTTGTGGGTTCGGGTGGCAGGGAGCATGCGCTGGCGTGGCGGCTGGCACAATCGCCGCGCGTCGGGCGGGTGTTTGTCGCGCCCGGCAATGCCGGCACCGCGCTGGAAAAGGAATTGGTCAATGTGCCGATTACCGATCTGCGTATCTTGCTGGAATTTGCGCGGCGCGAGTCTGTGGCGTTTACCGTGGTCGGCCCAGAAGCGCCGTTGGCAGCCGGCATCGTGGATTTGTTTCGCGCTGCCGGGTTGAAGATTTTTGGGCCGACCCAGGCCGCCGCGCAACTGGAAGCTTCCAAGGATTTTGCCAAAGCCTTCATGTTGCAACACGGTATCCCCACTGCTGCCTACCAGACCTTTACCGAGCCGGCGCCGGCACATGCCTATATTGACGCGCACGGCGCACCCATCGTGGTCAAGGCGGATGGTCTGGCCGCCGGCAAGGGGGTGGTGGTGGCGCAAACCCTGGATGAAGCGCATGCGGCGGTGGACGCCATGCTGGCGGAGAACAGTTTCGGTGCAGCCGGAGCGCGCGTGGTCATCGAAGAATTTCTGACCGGCGAAGAAGCCAGCTTCATGGTCATGTGCGATGGCACCCATGTGTTGCCGCTGGCCACCAGTCAGGACCACAAACGCATCGGTGATGGCGATACCGGCGACAACACTGGTGGCATGGGCGCCTATTCTCCGGCGCCGGTGGTCACGCCCGAGATTCACGCCCGCGTGTTGCGCGAAGTCATCGCGCCGGTGATGGCGGGCATGAAACAGGCGGGTACGCCGTATACGGGCTTTCTGTATGCGGGCTTGATGATTGACGCCGCAGGCGGCATCAAGGTGCTGGAATTCAACTGCCGCATGGGCGATCCGGAAACCCAGCCCATCATGATGCGCCTGAAATCCGATCTGGTTACGCTGTTGGATCATGCGATCAACGGCACGCTGGATCAGGTGGAAGCCGAATGGGATCGCCGTGTCGCGCTGGGCGTGGTGCTGGCTGCTGCGGGCTATCCGCAAGCGCCCGTGCTGGGCGAGGCCATCTCCGCGTTACCGGACAATGCTGAAGGTGCGCATGTGTTCCATGCGGGCACAACGCTGCGCGATGGCCAGTTGCTGACCAGCGGCGGACGTGTGTTGTGTGCGACGGCGCTTGGCGACAGCGTTAAAATTGCGCAGCGACGCGCGTATGAGCTGGCAGACCAGGTGCATTTCCGGGGGAGCCAGATGCGGCGCGATTTCGGCTATCGTGCCTTGGATCGCAAAAGGCCAGTGTGAGCTCATGTTTTGCGGCCACGTCGGTCTGTGACAGGGGTTGAAATTTGAAAGCGCAGCGCCGGCTTGGCGCGAACAGTGTGATCGCGTATCCCACCGAATCTTGCTTTGGCCTCGGATGTGACCCGCAGGCGCCGCGTGCTGTGCGCCGGATACTGCGCATGAAACGCCGACCACAGGCCAAGGGTTTGATCGTGATCGGCGCTACGGCGGAGCAGTTGTTGCCTTATGTGGAAAAGGCCGCATTGGATGCGGCGTTGGCCAGCGCGTGCTGGCCAGGTACGGTTACCTTGCTGTTGCCAGCAAGCAGGCATTGCCCGGTCTGGCTGCGGGGTCGGCACGACCGCATCGCCGTGCGGCTGACATCATTCGCTCCGGCACGCAAGCTGTGTTTGCGGCTGGGAACCGCGCTCGTATCGACCAGCGCCAACCGCAGCGGGCAGCGTGCACTGCGCAATGCGCGCGCCGTGCGGCAGCGGTTTGGCGCATCATTGCGCGTGGAGTCGGGAAAGATCGGTGGCGCCAGGCGTCCAAGCCAGATTCGCGACTGGCTCAGCGGACAGATTGTCCGCAAATAACAACATAGGATGTAGCGATGATGGTAGACACCCCGGCAGTCAAGAATTACTTGCTGGCCCTGCAGGCGCTGATTGTTGACCGCATGCAGCAGATCGATGGCGGACATTTTGTGCGCGATCAATGGCAGCGTCCGGAAGGCGGTGGCGGCATCAGTTGCGTGCTGGAACAAGGTGCGGTGCTGGAACGTGCGGGCGTCAATTTTTCGCATGTGATGGGCGAGCGTTTGCCGCCATCGGCATCCGAACGCCACCCTCAGGCAGCCGGGCTGCCGTTCGAGGCCATGGGGGTATCGCTGGTGTTTCATCCGCGCAATCCGCATGCGCCCACCGTACATTTCAACGTGCGCTGCTTTGTTGCCGGCGCAGGCACTGCACAGGCCGTTTGGTGGGTTGGCGGCGGCATGGACCTTACTCGTAGTTATGGGTATGCCGAGGATGCTGTGCATTTTCACCAGATCTGCCACAATGCCTTGCAAGCCTCTGATGCGGCGTATTATCCGAAATTCAAGGTCTGGTGCGACGACTACTTTTTCCTGCGCCACCGCAACGAGCCGCGCGGCATCGGCGGTATTTTCTTCGATGATTTCAATGCGGGTGGGTTTGCACACAGTTTCCAGATGGTGCAGAGCGTGGGCGACCATTTTCTGTCGGCCTATGTGCCGATTCTGCAGCGGCGCAAGGACACGCCCTACACCGAACAGCAGCGCGAATTTCAGGCTTATCGGCGCGGGCGCTATGTGGAATTCAACCTGGTGTATGACCGCGGCACACTGTTTGGCCTGCAATCGCGTGGCCGCACAGAATCCATTCTGATGTCCATGCCGCCGCAGGCGCGCTGGGTGTACGATTTTCAGGCAGCGTCGGGTACGCCGGAAGCGGCCTTGTTGACCGAATTCCTGGTCGGCAGAGACTGGCTGTCGACGGCCAGTTGAATTGCGGATGCCCATGATCTTGCGCAGGCTGGTCTATTTCATCTCCGGGTTGACGCTGGTGGTGCTCGCCGTGCTGGCCGGCTTGATGGTGTGGGAAGCCACGACGTTTACCCTGGAAGCCAAGTACTTGTCCCGTTTTGCGGCGCAGATGCACTTTGCGCCCGCGCCGGGTGCGAACCAGCGCATGCGTTATCCACCGTATGGCCCCGCCGATCAGCGCATGGGCTATGTGGCGTTGCCGGGGTTTGTGGCCGATCTGACGGCACAAGGATTTGTGGTTACCCGACAGGCGCGCATCAGTCCGGCCATGGCGCAGATGGCCGATTGGGGGCTGAATCTGCCCTACCATGAAAAAACCAGCGCCGGCTTGCGCTTGCTGGACGAAAATGGCCGCATTTACTTTGACAACCGGGTGCCGCAACGCACCATCCCCACTTTTCGGGCGATCCCGCCGGTCTTGCGTGACAGCCTGCTGTTCATTGAAAATCACGAGTTGCTGCAACGTCGGCCTGCCGACCGCAACCCGGCGGTGGAATGGATGCGTCTCGCCCAAGCTGTCCTGGACAAGCTGATCCAGGAGGTCGATCCATCGTATGATGTGCCGGGCGGCAGCACGTTGGCAACGCAGATTGAAAAGTTCAGCCACTCGCGCGATGGGCTTACGCTTACCGTGCGCGACAAATGGCAGCAGATGGCCTCGGCTTCGGTGCGCGCTTATCTGGATGGTGCCAATACGACTGTTGCGCGCGAACATCTGGTGCTCGATTATCTGAATTCGGTGCCGCTGTCCGCAGCACCCGGTTCGGGTGAAGTGGTCGGTTTGCCGGACGGCATGTGGGCCTGGTATGGGCTGGATTGGCCTACAGTCAGCGCGCATCTGGATGCCGATCAGCCGGACGCGCAAACCGGCATGCTGTTCAAGCACGCCTTGTCGTTGATTATCGCGCAGCGCAAGCCGTCCTGGTTCCTCAACACCAACCGCGCGGCGCTGGAACGCTTGACCAATGCCTATCTGCGCTTGCTGGCGCATGAAGGCATCATCAGTGCGGCCTTGCGTGATCAGGCATTGGCATCCCCCTTGCATTTCCGTGTGCAGCGTCCGCTGCAGGAGTCCGATTTCGTCAATCAAAAGGCTGCCAATGCGACCCGCAACCGCCTTGCCGGACTGCTGGGTGTGCCGGGACTGTATGCGCTGGATCGCCTGGATCTGACCGCGCAAACCACGCTCAATGCGCCGACCCAAGGGCATGTGAGCCAATTCTTGCTGAGCCTGTACGACCCACAGGCGGTTGCTGCAGCTGGAATGTATGGTTTCCGTCTGCTTAAGCCTGGTGATGATCTGTCGCGCATCATCTACAGCTTTACCCTTTACGAGCGTACGCCGACAGGGGCTGCATTGCGCGTCCAGGCCGACAACCTCAACCAACCCTTCGACATCAACCGCAGCGCCAAGCTGGATATGGGATCGACCTCTAAACTGCGAACCTTGATCACCTATCTGGAAATCGTGACCAGCCTGCACGACCAGCTGGCGCTGCTCGATCCTGCCGCGCTGGCTGCAGAGGTGGGGCAGCGCAGCGATCCGATTGCCGACTGGGCGCGTGCCTGGTATGTTGCCAGCCCGGACAAATCCCTCAAGGCCATGCTGGAAGCAGCCATGGCGCGACGTTATTCGGCCAACCCGAGCGAAACCTTTTTTACCGCGGGCGGCCTGCACCATTTCGTCAATTTCGAGAAGAAGGAAGACAGTGAGGTGATGGATCTGTGGGAGGCGACGCGCGATTCCGTCAACCTGGTTTACATCCGCCTGATGCGGGATATCGCGCGCTATTACATTGCCAACAGACCCGGCGTGGCGGGCAATATCTTGCAAGATGCGCGTAATCCGGCACGACGTACTTATCTGGAGCGCTTTGCCGACCGCGAAGGGCAAGATTTTCTGCTGCGGTTTTACAAGCAATACCGCGGTCAGACGCCCGATCAGATCGCTGCGACCTTGACTGATAAAGTTCACCCGAGTGCGCGTCGGCTTGCAGCACTGTTTCGCTACTTGGCGCCAGACGCCACTTTGCCGCAATTTGCGGCTTTCGTACGCAGCCGCGCGCTCAACAAGCCAGATGATGCGCAGATGTCCAGCTTGTATCGGGAGTTTGCCCCTGGCGCCTGGTCCTTGACCGATTTGGGTTATATCTTGCAAGTGCACCCCTTGGAGCTCTGGTTGGCCGCGTATCTGCGCACCCACCCGGGCACCACCTTCACGCATGTGGTGGCAGACAGCCATGACCAGCGTATAGCGGTCTATAACTGGCTGTTCCACACCGGGCGCAAGAATGCGCAAGACATCCGCATACGCAGCCTGCTCGAAGTTGAGGCGTTTGAACACATCCACCAGCAATGGAAGCGGCTCGGTTACCCGTTTGACAGCCTGGTGCCTTCCTATGCCACGGCGCTGGGGGTGTCAGCCGACCGACCGGCAGCGCTGGCACAGCTGATGGGGATTCTTGTCAATAACGGCGAAAGTCTGCCCGAAATTACCCTGCAGCGCCTGCATTTTGCTGCCGGTACGCCGTATGAATCCGATCTGGCTTACCGTGCGCCCAAGGGTGAGCGGCTATTGCCACCAGAGTTGACCGAAGTGGTGCGCACAGCCCTGGCCGGGGTGATCCAATCGGGCACAGCCGGGCGGCTGAATGGTGTATTCCGCGATGCGAATGGCCAGCCTTTGCCGATGGGCGGCAAGACCGGCACCGGGGATCACCGATTTGATACTTTTGATTCAAATGGGAATGTGCTAACCTCACGGGTTGTGAATCGCACTGCGACCCTGGTGTTTTATCTCGGGGATCGTTTTTTTGGCACCATGACGGCAGTGGTGTTGGGCGAAGTGGCTGGCAATTATCATTTTACCAGCGCACTGGCTGCGCAAATGGTCAAAGCAATGAGTCCCTGGCTACTGAGCGGCTTTCAACCGATGGTGGCGCCTTCGCCGGCCAGTGTTGTCAATGGCGGCGCCGGGCTTGAACGGCCTGTACCGAATGATGGCGTGGCAATCCGTTTGTCCGTTAACATTGCCCATTAATTTAACCTATTGAGTATGCAATTAGTCGCTTTCGGCCTTAACCATCACACCGCACCGTTGACCATACGCGAGCGGGTGGCGTTTCACGTCGACCGTCTGGAGTCGGCTTTGCACGACTTTGTGCGCAGCGGTACCGTCAAGGAAGCGGCGATCCTATCCACCTGCAACCGTACCGAAGTGTATTGCAATGCGCTCGATCCGGTGGCAGCGCGCGACTGGATGGCGGATTATCACCAGTTGTCGCGTTCCAGCGTCGATCCCTATCTGTACAATCTGCCTGCTTTGGAAGCGGCGCGGCATGCGTTTCGCGTGGCTTCCGGGCTGGACTCCATGGTGCTGGGCGAGACGCAAATCCTGGGCCAGATGCGCGAGGCGGTGCGCGTGGCTGAAAACGCTGGAACGCTCGGCATCATGCTGCACAAGCTGTTTCAGCAAACGTTCGCGGTGGCCAAGGATGTGCGCACCAGCACCGAAATCGGCGCCAGCTCGGTATCGATGGCGGCGGCTTCGGTGCGGCTGGCGGAACGCATTTTCCCCGGCATTGACGAGCAGCAGGTGCTGTTCATCGGCGCTGGCGAAATGATTGAACTCTGCGCGGCGCATTTCGCTGCGCGCAAACCCAAGCGGCTCATGGTAGCCAACCGCACCGTGGCGCGTGCGCGTGCGCTGGCCGCACGCTATCAGGGTGAGGCCATTGCTCTGAACGAATTGCCCGAGCATCTGGCGTCGTTTGATATCGTGGTCACCAGCACCGCCAGCCCGCTGCCGATTTTGGGCAAGGGCATGGTCGAACGCGCCCTGAAAGCGCGTCGACACCGCCCCATGTTCATGGTGGATCTGGCCGTGCCACGCGATATCGAAGCCGAAGTGGCTGAGCTGTCCGATGTGTTTCTCTACACGGTGGACGATCTGGGCGGTATCGTGCAGCAGGGCATGGACAACCGCCAATCCCAGGTCGGCCAGGCCGAAGCCATTATCGAAGCCAACGTGCAGCAGTTCATGCACTGGATGGAAATGCGCGAAGTGGTGCCGGTGATCCGCAGCCTGCGCGACCATGCAGAACGCGTGAGGCGGCACGAGATGGAAAAAGCCGGTAAATTGCTGGCGCGTGGCGAATCCCCCGAACAGGTGATCGAACAGTTGTCGCGCAGCCTGACCAACAAATTTTTGCACCATCCCACTTATGCTTTGCACCACGCGGCAGACAGCGAACGACAGGAACTGGTCGCCCTGCTGGCGCGGCTGTACCCAGGCACGCTGGACTCATGAAACCTTCCCTGTTGAACAAACTGTCTCAGCTGAATGATCGGCTGGACGAAATCGATCGCCTGCTGGCGCTGCAATCCAGTACCCAGGACATGGACAAGTACCGCAGTCTGACGCGCGAACATGCTGAAATTTCGCCGGTGGCAGCACTGTATCGCGATTATGCCAAAACCCAGGACGCACTGGCCTATGCGCAGAGCATGCTGGGCGACAGCGAAATGAAAGACTTGGCCGAGCAGGAAATCGACGCCGCACGCGAGCGCTTACTGCAGCTGGAGTCGGCATTGCAGAAGGAATTGATCCCAAAGGATCCGAACGACGAGCGCAATATTTTTCTGGAAATCCGTGCGGGTACCGGCGGAGATGAATCCGCGCTGTTTGCAGGCGATCTGTTGCGCATGTACGTCCGCTATGCCGAGCGCCAACGCTGGAAAGTGGAAATCATTTCCGAAAGCTTGAGCGAACTGGGCGGTTATAAGGAAGTTATCATCAAGCTGATCGGGCGCGGCGCTTACTCGCGGCTCAAGTTCGAATCCGGCGGCCATCGCGTGCAACGCGTGCCGGAAACCGAAGCGCAGGGACGCATCCACACCTCGGCTTGCACTGTAGCGATCATGCCCGAAGCCGATGAGGTGGCTGAAGTCAGCCTCAACCCGGCTGAACTGCGCATCGATACCTTCCGCGCCAGCGGTGCGGGCGGCCAGCACATCAACAAAACCGATTCCGCCGTGCGCATCACCCACCTGCCTACCGGTATTGTGGTCGAATGCCAGGACGACCGTTCGCAACACAAGAACAAGGCACAGGCATTATCCGTGCTGGCGGCACGCATCAAGTCGGCACAGCTGCGCGAAATCGCCGACCGCGAAGCGGCAACCAGAAAATCACTGGTTGGCAGCGGCGACCGTTCCGAACGCATCCGTACCTACAATTTCCCCCAGGGGCGCATGACCGATCACCGCATCAACCTCACTTTGTACAAACTCGACGCCATCATGGACGGCGATCTGGATGTCCTGCTGGATGCGCTGGCCACCGAATACCAGGCCGAGCAACTGGCTGCCATGGGGGAATAGCGTGCGGCTTGCCGAACGTCTGCAGCAGGATCAGCACAAGCTGGTGCAGGCGCTGGGTCTGTCTGCCACTGACGCGCGTTTTGAGGTACAACTGCTCGCCGCCAGGGCTTTGGGCGTTACGCGCGCCTGGCTGATCGCACATGGCGACGAGCGCATTTCCACGGTTGCGCTGGCAGCCTATCCAGCCTGGCTGGATAGGCGACTTGCCGGAGAACCCGTCGCTTATGTTTTTGGCGAACGCGAATTTTACGGCCATCTCCTGAAAGTGAGCGCTGATGTACTGATACCGCGTCCGGACACCGAATTGCCGGTGGAACTTGCCCTGGCGCGCATCGCCCCGGATCATGCAGCAAGTATTTTGGACCTGGGTACCGGCAGCGGCGCCATCGCCATAGCCGTCGCGCTGGCGCGCCCCAAGGCGCGCGTTCTGGCGGTCGACAAAAGTGCCGCCGCGCTGCACCTGGCTGCCGAAAACGCCGCCCGGCTGGGTGCAGGCAATCTGGAGTTTCAAGCCAGCGATTGGTGGCAGCAACTGCCGCCACAGCGCTTCGACCTCATCCTCAGCAACCCCCCTTATGTTGCTGCCGGCGACCCCCACCTTGCGCAAGGCGACTTGCGCTTTGAACCGGTCACCGCGCTGGCCTCAGGTGCGGATGGTCTGGACGACCTGCGACACATCATTACCGACGCACCGCATTGGTTGAAACCGGGCGGCTGGCTGATGCTGGAACACGGCTACGACCAGGGCGCCGCTGTACGCGATTTATTGAAACAGGTGGGTTTGGATCAGGCATCTACCCACTGCGATCTGGCGGGCAGAGAGCGTGTGACTCTATGTGGGATGGAGTAGCCAAGAGGAAACACAAAATTGGCAGCTCTTGATCCAGTAATTCCAGATGGCGGATGTCAAAAATCAGTTTTGCGGAGGCAAATATTCCGGAGTTATTGGTCGTCCATTCAATGGTGCCGGTAGCCGGATTGTTGCGGGATTGCACCTGCAAAGGCCGTTGGTCAGCGCCGTAACAAGTCTGTAGATTTTGCAGCGGCCTGTTAAACGCTTGAAAGGTTGAAAACACTGCCGCTTGATGTCGCTAACTCGCATGCACCATTTTGGTCGGTGGTTAATCTCACAGGTGTGCAACTTCATAAGTGACTCGAACTGATCGATAGGGACGGGTTTACTGAACAGGTATCCTTGAAATTGAGTGCAGCCCTCATTGAGCAGGAGTTGTCGCTGCTCTTCCGTTTCCACCCCTTCGGCAATGACATCCAGATTCAGGTTGTGCGCCATGGCAATAATGGTTTGAACAATGGTGTTGTCGTTGCCATCGGCAGTCATGTTGCGTACGAATTACTGATCGCTCTTGAGTTGGTTGATAGGAAGCACCTGCAGGTATTGCAAGGATGAGTAACCGGTGCCGAAGTCATCAAGCACGAATTGAATGCCGATTTCTTTCAGTGCGTGCATGGCAACGATAATGTCCTTGATGTTTTCCACCAGCATGCCTTCAGTGAGCTCTATTTTGAGCCTTGTTGGGTCAATGTCATGGTGCTGCACGGTGGCCTGGATTTGAGTGACAAAATCTGCCTGACGAAATTGCTTTGGGCTGACATTAACCGCCAATACAAGATCCCGGGTCGATGCATCCTGTTCCCATAACTTGATCTGTGCGCAAGCCGTCTCCAGCACCCAGAGGCCTATCGGTAAAATAAGGTCTGTTTCTTCTGCCAGCGGAATGAATTGGGCCGGAGAGATGAAACCGCGTTCGGGGTGTAACCAGCGTATGAGGGCTTCTGCACCTGTAGGTCGGTTCGATTCGTCTACTTGCGCCTGGTAAAACAGGTGAAATTGTCGGCATTGAAGTGCTTTGTGTAATTCGTCTTCCATCTCTGCGCGAGCAGAGACGCTTACCTGAACCGCCGGGTCGAAAAATCGTAGCGTGTTGCGGCCTGCTTTTTTGGACTGATACATGGCGATGTCTGCCTGTTTCATCAGCTCATCGGTGTTTAGCGTGTTGCCGTTAAACAGTGTGGCACCAAGGCTGGCAGTGCAGTGATATTCGTATGTTCCAAGCCGGTAAGTCTGATTGAGCGCTGCAATGATTTTTTCGCCGATGACTTCCGTTTGTGCGGATGCTTCAGAAGCGTGCTCGCTTAAGGTTTCCAGCAACACCACAAATTCGTCGCCACCCAGACGGGCTACGGTGTCAATTTCGCGCACGCAAGATGTCAGACGCTCGGCTACCTGTTGCAAAAGTAAATCACCGATGCCATGTCCGAGTGTGTCATTGATCATTTTGAAATTATCCAGGTCAATGAACAGAAGTGCGCCTTCTCTGCCTGTACGCGCACTGGAAGCCCGCGCCTGCTGGAGCCTGTCCATGAGAAGCCGGCGGTTTGGCAGGTGGGTGAGCGGGTCATAGAAGGCCAGATGCTGAATTCTTTCCTCTGCTTCTTTGCGTTCGGTAATGTCGAGGTGAGATCCGACATAATGGGTGACCATGCCGTCGCTTCCTTTGACCGCGCTGATGGTAAGCCATTTTGGATATATCTCACCATTTTTGCGTCTGTCCCATATTTCCCCTTGCCATGATCCGGTTTGATGAATGACGTCCCATGCCGCCTGAAAAAAATCCGCATCGTGGCGGCCAGATCTCAGAATGCTGGGCGTCTGACCGATGACTTCTTCTGCCGTATAGCCGGTCATCTTGGTAAATGCCTTATTGACCCGCAGAATGACCCTGTTGGTGTCGATAATCATCAAGCTTTCGTGCGTTTCAAAGGCCGTTGCGGAGATGCGAAGTTCGGTCTCCATCTTTTTACGTGCGGTAATGTCTTCGACAGTGCCTTCGTAGTACAGAAAAGCACCATCTGCCTGACGGACTTCACGGGCATTTTCGGATATCCAGATGATCTCGCCGTCCTTGCGATGGACGCGCGCTTCAAAATTCTGGACCTGACCATGTCGTTTCATGAGAACAATAAATTCGTCACGCTTGCCATGCTCCACATACAACTGATTGTCGATATTCGATATGCCATGAAATACCTCATCGATTGAATCATAGCCATAGATCCTGGCCAGTGCGGTATTGATATTGATAAATTTTCCGCTTGCTGATGTCTGGTATATCCCGTGAATCGCATTTTCAAAAATTGAGCGAAAGCGTTGTTCCGCTGCATGCGCGGCGAGTTCGTTGAATTTAAGACTGGATATGTCCTGCAAAAAACCTTCGATTGCTTCAATTTCACCCTGCTCGTTGTAAACAGGGCTACCGCGTTCTGATACCCATCTGATTTTTCCGCTTGCTTCAATGATGCGATATTCGGCGACAAATCGCTGGCCTGTTATGACGGCATCATCGATAATTTTTCGCACCCGTTCCCGGTCTTCGGGGTGAGTGATTTGTTCCCAATCCATACTGTGATTGGAGAGGATGGCTTCAGCATCATACCCGGTCAATTGCTTGCAATCACCCGCGAAAAAAACCATTGTCCACTTGGCGTCATGCAAGCAGCAGTACACCAGGCCGTTCAGGTTGTGGATCAGTGAATTGAGCATGCGTTCGCTGTTTTTCAGCTTGGCTTGCAGGGATGAACTGATTTCCATATTTCCGAACATATTTTTGTTCGAGGCGGGCAAACTCGTTAAATATTGCGCGCTCTTATCTGCGGCATTACCCATCGCTTTGGCTTGCTTGGATTGGATGGGCAAGACGGTGAGCGGCAGTCAATACAGCATCCTTTGCTGCATCATGCATTCTGATCTTCGCGCCGGAATACGGTAGCGAACAATAATTTTGACTTGATGATGTTATTACCTTGGTCATGATCAGATATCCCGTGTTGAAATTATAAGCAATTTTTATGCTAGAAATATATTGGCAAGCTTGCCTGTGGCATCGTTGTATGCTTTAGTCGCCCAAAATTACTGCTTAACCAATTAATTTTATTGATTAATAGCG
>VFSW01009762.1_pt1 | contig 13676 bp, 13 predicted proteins | sample 5358111 | NCBI WGS metagenome assembly VFSW01 (sample SAMN11554181, study PRJNA540505) | mine drainage metagenome | isolation source: sediment from site ElyBrook_90M | place: USA: Ely Copper Mine, Vershire, VT | collected 2017 | reverse complement strand
CGGGTGCGCGAGCTCGCGGCCCAGCTGCCGGAGCGCTCACAGATCGATGGGGTCGAGCTGCTGCGCTTCCCCGGGGTGCTGCGTGAGGAGGCCGGCGATTCCGAGGCCCTGCTGCTGGCGGTGCGGACGCTGTTCAGCCAGACACTGGCCGATCTGGTGGACTCGCGGGGGCGCGAGGGCGGACGGCTGGCGGCGCTGATCGCGCAGCGCTGCGCGACTCTGGGCGGCCTGGTCGGGGCCGTCCGGGCACGGCTGCCGGAGGTGCAGCGGCGCATCCGGCAGCACTTCCAGGAGCGGCTGCGGGAGCTCGGCGCACAGGTCGACCAGGAGCGCATCGAGCAGGAGATACTGCTGATGCTGCAGCGCTTCGACGTCGACGAGGAACTCGATCGTCTGCAAGGACACATCGCGGAAACCGAGCGCACGCTCGCGGGCGCAGATCCGGCCGGGCGGCGGCTGGATTTCCTGCTGCAGGAGTTCAACCGGGAGGCCAACACGCTGTCCTCCAAATCGCAGGACCTCGAGACCACGCGCGCGGCGGTGGAGATGAAGGTCCTGATCGAGCAGATGCGCGAACAGGTGCAGAATATCGAATGACTTCCAGGGCCTTCCGCGGACGTCCAGGGAAGCCGCGGTAACCTCATGAGTTTCTGCCTGTTTTGACCAGAATCGTCCGCTGACCTCCAACCCCCTCCAAGGTACAATTGTAGCTAGGCAGGTAGCTGACCTGTAGCTAGATCTGTAGCTAGCATTCGACGAGCAAGGGGGCGCACGCCGTGCTTGACGCACTGGGTGAGCCACCGAAAAAGGGGGCGGGATGGCACGCGCGAAACTCACGGCGCTTAGCGTAGAGCGGGCTCACCGCTCCGGTGAGCCGGTGCTCCTCAGCGACGGCGACGGACTGTACTTACGCAAGCAGACCCGCGACGGCGCGTCTTGGACGCTGCGCTACCACTTCGCCGGCCGACAGCACTGGCTCACGCTCGGCAACTATCCCGACATGCCGCTCGCCCAGGCGCGCATCGAGGCTCGCCAGGCGCGCGTGCTGCTCGACAGGCAGCAGGATCCCCTCACCGTCCGGCGCGCGGCGCTGGCCGAGGAGCGCCAGAAGGGATCGTTCAAGTCGCTCTGCGAGGAGTGGTACCGCGTCGAAGTCCAGGCACGCGGGCTCAAGCACCCCTCCGTGCCGCGCCGGTATCTCGACAAGTACCTGCTGCCGAAGCTCGGTCGATTCCCAGCAAGCGACATTTCACCCGCGGATATCGCGCGCTTGCTGGACGATATCAAGGGGCGCGCCCCGACGGCGGCGAATGATCTCTTGCGCTTCACGCGACGGATCTTCGCCTTCGGCGTACGCCGTCGATTCGTGCCGAGCAACCCTGCAGCCGGTTTCTCGCCGCGACTGGATGCCGGCGGCACAGAACGCGCGCGCAGCCGGGCATTGAGCAGCGACGAACTCGCGCAGCTGTTCGAGAGTATTCGCGAGACGCCGAGCTTCGGCGAGGACAACCTGCTCGCGACCAAGCTGCTGCTGGCGCTCTGCGTGAGCAAGGGCGAGCTGCTCGGCGCCCGGTGGGCGGAATTTGACCTCGACGGCGGCACCCTCGACGGCGGCACCCCCGCCGGCGCGGTCTGGCACTTGCCTGGCTCACGCACCAAGACGGGGCAGAGTCTCGATATCCCCTTGGCGCCGGCCGTGGTCGAGTGGCTCAGCGCCTTGCGCACGCTGGCGGCGGGCAGCGACTACCTCTTCCCGAAGCGCCGCCGTGATCCGCGGGAGCGGGTACCGCACGTCGGCATCGACACGTTGAACGCCGCCCTGCAGCGCGTGAAGCACGGATTACCGCACTTCACGCTGCACGATCTCCGGCGCACGGCACGCACGCACCTCGCGGCGCTCGGCGTGCGGCGCGAAGTCGCGGAGCGGTGCCTGGGTCATACGCTGCGAGGGGTCGAGGGCACCTACGACCGGCACGATTACTTCATGGAGCGTCGATCTGCGCTCGAGCGATGGACCGGGCTGCTGCGCAACGCCGAACGGGGTCATAGCAAGGTAACAGAGATACTCACTGCGCGGCGTACACGCCGTACCAGCTGACTCACGGGAAACCCGAAGCCGAATAGCCATGAACAAAGCACTTGTCCCAACAGCCGAGCACATCGCGCGCGCCATTCGGTCCGTGCGCGGCCATCGAGTACTGCTCGACAGCGAACTGGCGCAACTGTACGGGGTACCGACCAAAGTGCTCAACCAGGCCGTTAAGCGCAACGCAAATCGCTTTCCTGATGATTTTGTGTTCCGGCTGTCGGCGATCGAGCTAGATGATCTGAACCGGTCACAAAATGTGACCGGTTCCCAGAAGCACCGCGACCCGCGCAATCTGCCGTTCGCCTTCACGGAACACGGCGCCATCATGGCTGCCACTGTCTTGAATAGTCCGCGTGCCGTCGAGATAAATGTGGCGACTGCCGTTATGTGGCGGTCTTCGTGACTGACCTGTCGGATCCCTAAAATGAGGCGAGTCTGCAGCACATAAGCGTCGGCCTAAATGCGTTACAGTGGAGGGGTGAAATCGACCCACTGCTGCGATCCGCCGCCACCGTCTGCCTAGTGCTTGTGAAATACCTCAAAAATGACGGCTCCCGCGCATAGGATCGCCGCTACTACAACGAATATGGGACGGACCGTCCATCGATCGTCATTACCGAAACTTTCGCCGATCTCGTCGTCTGATAGTTGACGCAGCTGGCCCCATTTTGTGAGTCTGAATTTCTTCAAATCGTGTTTCTCTGAATAGGTACTACGGTGGCGGAATCAATGTATGCCCTGGCAAGATTCGTTCCGCATCGGCTCTCATATCAGTAACCTCGGCAAATCCAGGATCTGGCGCGGTCTCAGACAAAAGGGGCCGCAGCGGCCATAACCACCAACGGGACCGTAAGTCCTGTGACTCCTCTACCGCCACCCGAATGGTTACGATGGCGCCCAGTAGCGGGACCAACCAAGAGACGAGGATACGCAGTACCGCAACCCTGCGGGCCAGCGCACGATCTAGCGCAACACAAAGCGTCGCGACGGAGCTGAGATAGAACAAGGTCAGGCCAATCACCGACATCACTACAAATGCGACCTTTGGCATACGGTGCGCTCTCCTTGCGTCCACTCTAGTGCCAATAGATCACTTACCGCTTGGCTCGTCAAACCTTACGCGAGCGACCGCAATCGGGAAGGCATTCCAGCATGTCGAATTGCCGGCCGCAGCCCGCCGGCGCCCAGAGGCCGTGGACGGGCAGACACCGTAAATGGGGCGTCGCGTGCCCGGCCTCGACCGGGGTTGTTCGGTGAATGAAAGGTGTGGCGCCGCAGCCAGCCACGGCGAAATCCGGCATGTGCCCGACCGCGGCGCCATCATAGAGTGTTGATCACAGGCTTCGAAGAAACTCCATGACGCCCGCTGCCGACTTCCACGGTAACGGAGATCTACCCCCCCTGCTTGGAGAGCAGGCTGCCAGCGCCCTTGCCTTGGCATCGAGATCGACCTCGGCATATACGTTCGTCGTGTTGATGCTCGCGTGCCCCAGCCATCCGCGTATCGTATTGATATCAACTCCAGCCCGAAGGAGGTGCGTCGCGGTCGAATGTCGAATCGTATGCGGACTGACCCTCTTGGATCGGAGTGACGGCTCATGTTCTGCGGCGTGAGCCGCATGTCGCTCGACGAGGGTATGGATGCCGAAGCGGGTCAGCGGCTGCCCCAACCGGTTTTGGAACAGAGGCTCATCCTTCAGCCGCTGCCCCACCAAGCGGCGTAGATGGCCGATAGTGTCCGGCCATAGTGGGCAAACGCGCTGCTTATTGCCCTTGCCTGTGATCCGAACGAGGCGACTTCGAGTATCCACGTCTTGAATCAGAAGGGATGCTGCCTCGCTCGCACGAGCCCCGGAGTTATATAGGAACAGCAACAGGACGTAGTCCCTATAGCCTTGCTCTGTCGATCGCCTCGGCGCGCCGAGGAGTGCACCCATCTCCGCCTCCGTCAAATAGCTGATGAGTGCCCGAGTACCGCGCTTGTGCGGAACCAGTCGAATCTGCCCACACCAAGCAACGTGCTCGGGGCTATGTTCGCCGATAAAGCGTGCCAAAGCATGCACGGCCGCCAGGCGCTGATTACGTGTGCCGATACTGCAGCGGCGTTCTCGCTCCACGTACGCGAGGAACTGACGCACCACAACGGGAATGATATCTACGACCCGCAGGCGGTCAACCGACAAGCTGGCCTTGGATGCGGCAAACGGGAGCAACAGGCGGAACGTGTCCCGATAACTGTGCTGTGTGTTCACAGAAAGGTTGCGCTCGGTGACGAGGTGCTCGAGCAAGAAGCGTCGGACCCATGGTCCTAACAGTGCTTGGTCACGCATGGTGATAGACCTCCCGAGCATGGGTGGCGAAACGTCGGCTGGCCTGATCGAGCAGCTCGGGGATCAATCGCAGGTATCGCTGCGTACAGGCTACATCCTTATGGCCGACGTATGTCGAGAGCTTCGGAAGCAAGGCTTGGACGTCCTGTCCACCGCGGTACCACGCGAGGACACGATGAACGATCGCCGAATGTCGAAGATCATGGAGACGTGGTTCGATCGCTATGCCTCCCGGGACACCGAAGCCGGCCCGCCGACATAGGCAGCGAAAATGAGCCCTCGCTGCATCATCGGACAAGCGCTGTCCCTTCCGATACACAAATAGCGGTGCGGTTGGTGCGGTCGAGTGATGCCGGTTGCGATCCGCAACGTATCTCGCGAGAACTCCGGTCACATCATGTCCCAACGGGACAAGCCGCGTCTTGTAAAACTTGGTATTGCGAACGCGAATATGTCGCTGCTGGAGATCGACATCGGCCATATCCAGGCCGATCGCCTCGCTGGTCCGAAGCGCGGCGCCGTACATCAACACGATCAGGGTGTGGATCACCATCGGCTTAGCGCGAGGGCAGCGCATATAGCGTGCGGATGCCAGTCGAAGCAGCCGAGCGAGTTCGTCTCGCGAGTAGATGTGTGGCACGAGAATCTGGGGCAAGATCGTCAGGCGCGTGGGTAGTGGGGAGCGAGATACGTACCCGCGCGCCATGGCAAACTTGTAGAAACCGCGCAGCGCGAAGTACTTGATCTCTGAGCCCCGCGTCTGTTGCCCCTTCGGGCATAGAAAGCGCCACACTCGGGCGGGCTGGACATGCGCAATATCGACCCCGCCGAATGCACGACAGAACGCGGCGAATATGAATCCCTCCGAGAGGAACTTCATGCCGAGCCCGTGTTTATAGTCCAGATACGCCTGGACTGTGGTTGCAAGTCTCATAGGATCCCCCTGAGGTCGATCTCAGCGACCTCGCGAAGCGAGTTCAGGTCGACCTTGGCGTAGATCCGAGTCGCCGCCGAGCTGCGGTGTCCGAGGTGATCGCCGACCTGCTTGAACGTGAAGCCGTTCGAGAGCAGTCGGCGCGCACAGGCATGCCGCAATGCATGTGGCCCTCGTCGAGGTCCGTGCAGACCCAGGGCACGCAGCCGCTTGCGGACCGCATGATGAATGCTGATCCGAGTGATCGGTCGAGCTGGCGCAAGCAGGTTGAGGAACACCTGACGGCACTCGGTCCGCGGTCGCGCTTCGCGGAGATACTTCAGGATCGCCTGGCCCGTGGTTGCCTCGAGCGGGTACTGCTGGGTGTGGCGCTGCTTTGGGCGTCGAACGCTGATCGTGCCGTTGTCCCAGTTGATGTCATCCAAGCGGAGCGCCTGAATCTCGCTACACCGCAGGCCGTAGGCGCTCAGCAGCAGAAACAGAGCGTGGTCGCGAATGTCGCCGGTGCTGTCGCCTCGGCTGCTCGCGATGAGGCGTGTGACAGTCACCCACTCCAATCCCTCTGGTAGGCGCTCGTCCGCGTATATGCGTGGCGCCGCCACCCCGTCTGCCAATCCCGGTGTGCATAGTCGCCGGCTCTGCGCGAATCGCAGAAAGCAACGGACTGCGTCTGCCACGCCAGGCAGAGACGGGCGCCGCCAACCTGACCTAGTGAGCGCGGACATGTATGAGTCGACATCCTCGAGACGTATCTGCCTCAAGGTTCGCCCCGCGCTGCTCAGATGATCGAGGAGCCGGCGGGCGTGCCAGCAACAACGTTTAATGGTGCTCAATGCGAGTCCGCGCTCATCGCGCAGGAATGTCTCGAATCGTTTTAAAACGACGCTGTCGCGCGTGACCGGCTCCGGATCGGCTACAAGCTTGCCCAGGACCGCCATCCACTTAGTTGCAGTCCGTCGCAGGCTCTGCTGAACATGTTCGCTGGACCGCTGCCGGCGACCTCGGTGCAGAGACCTCCGATGCCGGGTCGCCTCCCGGATCACCTCGGCGGTTACTCGCCGCTGGCGAAGGAGGTCAGTCTGAAGAACAATCGCGAGTAAATCATGGGCGGCGCGCCGTTGCGACGTCAGCGAGTAGCGCCGCGTTGCGAGATATCGAAGGAATCGCTCGCGCTCCGTCGCGTGGGGCGCCGATCGGTGACGTGCGACAGCTGCCTGCCGCGCAAAGAGCTGGTCGAACATGGGCGTCTCCTAAGCTGATAAGGGACGCCCAGTTTGAGCAAGCCGTTATGTGGCGTTCGCTGGAGCAAATCCCGAGGAAAATAGGCCCCTTGCGGGCCTAGCCCACATATGATCGGTCGCCACATTTGTCTCGATATGTGGCCGGCCACATTTCGAGATGAGCGTCTACGTGGTACGTGCTTTCGTACGCCTGCGCGAGGCGCTTGCGTCAAACAGTGAGCTTGCCCGTCGATTCGCTCAACTCGAATCCCGGCTCGACAAGAAACTGACCGAACACGATGAGGCGATCGCCGCCATTCTCTCCGCCATTCGCCAACTCATGAATCCGCCCGCCATCAAGCGCCGACCCATCGGCTTCACCGCGAACCTGGATGACGGTAAGTAGGTTGGTACGCGAAATCCAGAGTCGCTATTCTGCTTTGTAAGTTTGAGGTCGCAGATTGCGACCTCAAAGAGGTCCGCCGGCCGCGGCGGGCGCCGATACGCGCCCCTTGGCTTCGCGGAGCACGGGGCTAATCACGCAGCCAATGTCCTAAACAGCGCCCAGGCCGTCGAGATGGGTAATTACGTCGTTCGCGGCTTTGTGAAGTTGCGCGAGATGCTTGCCTCGAACCGGAATCTCACTCGTCGGTTCGCGGGGGCTGCATGCCCGCCTGCAGAAGAAGCTCCCCGAACACGTTGAAGCCATCGCCGCCATTCTCTCCGCCACCCGGCAACTGATGAAGCCGCCGGCGCCGCAAATAGGGCCGCTCGGACTCGCAGCTGATTGTGCAGGCAAGTAGGCGACCTTCGTCGTGCGGTGCGCCTGCCATTCGGCTGAACGCAAGTTCCAGCATCGGCTGTATGCAAGTTTGAGCGCCGGCTATTTGAAAGGTTGCGGCGCGTCCTGCGCGCAATTGCGCCGATCACCCTGCGTGAGCAAGGCCGCGAGCGATCGGGCCAAGTTCTCGAGTGCGGCCTCACTGGGCAGCGTCACGGTAAGGCGCGGACGACCCTGCTCGTCGCGATCCAGGCACTCATCGAGGCGGGACTTGAACTCGTTGGCGAGTGGCGAGGTGCCGTCGGTCGGCTCTCGCTGCGGAATCATCTCGCCGAGGAAAGTGAAGGCTGCGGCGACCAGTTGACCGCCCGCCTCGGCGACACGCGCGCGGCGGGCGACCCGCTCCGCCTCCTGCTGCACCCTCTGTCTCTCGCTCTCGTCCGTCGGGGCGTGGACGTTTGCGCCCAGCAGCACTTCGAGCCGCTGACGGAGCTCCTCGACGCCCGAGGTCAGCGCGACTTCCCGGACATCGGACTCCATGTCGAGTGCGGCGAGTGCGAGGTCCTGTTTCGCGGCCAGAGTCGCGAGCACCTTCTCCTCGAAGGTCGCTTGCCTCCACAACAGGTAGACGAGGACCCGGGTGTTCTGCCCCATCCGGTGGGCCCGGGCGATGCGCTGTTCGAGGACGGCCGGATTCCAAGGCAGGTCGACGTTGATGACGGTGTTCGCAGCCTGCAGGTTGAGCCCGGTGGAGCCCGCGTTGGTCGCAAGGAAGACGCGGCACCGCGGCTCACGCTGGAACCGGTGCACCAGTAGCTGGCGTTTCTTCTGCGGGACCGCACCGTCCAGCCGCACGTAGCCGAGCTTGAGCCGCGCGATCTGGCGCTCGATCAAGGTAAGCATCGTCGTCCATTCGGAGAAGAGCACGATCTTGCGGTCCTCTTCCAGCGCCAGCTCCTCCAGAAGCTCCACCAGGCGCTCGAGCTTGCTCGAGAAGCCAGGCGCCTGTTTGTCGACGAGAAGGGTGCTGTCGGCGTTCATGCGCGCCAGGAGCAGGGCCTTCTGCAGACGCAGCAGATCCATCTCAGAGATGTACTTCTTGCGGACGATGCTGCTCACGATCTGCATCTGTGCCTGTTCGATCCCGGCCTGCTCCTCCGTGGGGGCCACGCGGACGATCTCCGTGGTGCGCGGCGGCAGGTCCTTCATCACGGCACTGCGCGTACGGCGCAACAATATGGGTTTCAGCCGTTCGCGCAGGAGGTCCAGATCCTTGTACCCGAGCACTTTGCCTCTCTCGTCGGTGACACGATGGCGGTTGTAGAAGCGGAACGCGGGTCCGAGCTGTCGCGCGTCGACGAATTCGACGACGGAGAACAGATCGTCGAGGCGGTTCTCCAGCGGCGTGCCCGTGAGCACGAGCGCGAAAGGCGAGCGCAGGCTCTTGATGGTCTGGGAAGTCTTCGCCTCCCAGTTCTTGATGCGCTGACCTTCATCGAGAATGATCAAGTCCCACCGGCACCGTTCGATCGCCAGGATGTCGCGCAGGACCTGCTCGTAGTTGCAGATCGTGAAGAAGCAAGCATTCTCGTACTGCGCGCTGCGCTCAGCGCCGCTGCCGAGCACGATCTGGCAGTCGCGATCGGAGAACCGCAGGATCTCGCTGCGCCACTGCGCCTTGACCGATGCGGGGCAGACGACGAGGACCTTGCGGATGTCGGCCTCGCGTGCGAGGAACTCGGCGACCCCAATGCCCTGCAGGGTCTTGCCGAGCCCCATGTCGTCCGCCAGGATCGCGCGCCCGGCGCCAGCCGCGAAGGCGATCCCGTCGAGCTGGGACGGCAGGATCTCTGCTTTCAGCAACCCTGTCCGGATCGGGGGAGACTTCGGATAGCGACGGATCTCGGCGGCGCGGGCGGTGATGCGCCGCTGCAGGAGCCGGGTCTGGATGTACTCCTCGGCGTCGGGATAGACCGTCACCGGGCAGCCTTCCGCTTCGAGTCGCCGGATGCGCTGCAGGAGCGCCGGCAGATCGGTGATCGGCCCGTCGCGCAGCGGACGGACGATGCTGGCCGCCGGCTGATCGAGGTTGTCCGGGGTCAGCAGTCGAAGCTCCAGGTCCTTGCCGTAGGCCAGATGCACGCAGATCTCGCGCTGCCGGTAACGTCGGAAGCGCACGCCGTCCGGAAAGCGTCGCCGTACTTTCTCGAGCGCATGCAGGATGTGCTTGCACGTGCCGAGTGTGTTCTTGCGAAAGTCCGGGCAGGAGCAATACGACTCACCTCGCTCCCAGCCCCGCAGGGCCACTCGGTAGGACTTCCCCGACGCCGCATTCGTCAGCGTGTAGTCGGTCCAGATCTGCGTGGGATCCTGGGAGAGGAGCCGCATGCGCTCCGTTCGGGCGCGCTCGCCGCGCTCCGCGATCGCCTGAGCGACGAGCATCTCCTCGCTCAAACCGGCGACGCTCGCCTGCTCGGGCGGAGCAACCGCCAGACCGAGCGCCAGCTTTTCCTCCAGGATCAGCGAGAAGGCGGCGCCGGCATGCTCACACGGCACCTCGCATCGATCACAGCGCCAGTGGAGGCGATCGCGGGCGGAAGGGTCGAGCGCGAGCGTCACCGTCGAGCCCTCCAGCGTCAGGCGAAATTGGCGCTGATCGAAGTGAACCTGTGTGGCAATGTCGATGTCATGACGGCCACCCGCGGCGAGGAGTCGGCTGCCCTGGGCGCCCAACAGCTTCGCTGATCGGGTGAAGGTCAGTCGAGAAAGCGTGTCATACAGGGTCAACTCGGCGCTCGATTTCGTCAGCATGGGATCAACAGTCCTTGCGGTTCAGAGTTCCGCCGGCGGGATGAATTGCACTTCGCATCCGAACGTCAGCACATCGAGGATGCGGCTCGGGTCGACGATTCTGACTTCCGACTCGCCGGCGAAGAACGTGGTGATGCGGAGGTTGTTCAACGTTGTTTTCACCCTCACATAGTGCGGCCCGAACTTGCCCCGGCCGATCGCTGGGTCGAGGGAATACGATTGCTGCGCGCTCGCCCAAAGGTCCTGGGCGAATCCCGGCGCTTCAATCTCGAGTCCGGCTCGCTGGGCGAGCGTGTCGGCGAGCCAGGTGCCATCGAGCAGGCCCGCGGTCTCGCAGCGTTTGACGCGGTCATGAATCGTGTTGAACGACCGAACCGAGTCGGACAGCATGTCAGCCTGCAGCGCGAGGTATCGTCGCCAGACCTCGCGGTTCGGCGCGGACAGATCCGCGGGGCGAAATCGCAGCTGGCGAAACACCGGGGCATCTCCGATGCCTCGATAGAGGAGAACCTCGCCCGCACCGAGACCCGGCTGATCATCCGCCGGAACCCACTGATAGCTTCCGTGCTGCATCAGCAACGCGCCGGCGGTGTGAAATGGCTTGCGGACGTGGTGATAGGCGGCAAGCGGTGTGCGCAGTTCGTCCGTGAAAATGCGCCCGAGCTCGACATAGAGAGGCGCTGCAGCGGCGGACCCGCGGCGGGCGTCGGACCAGAAGTCGAACAGGAAACGCGCGCTGTCCTTGAGCGGACTGCCGAAATAGCTGTGCTGACGGCGATTGGCCTCGTGATGGAAGATGCCGGGCAGAACCCAGGTGTACTGGAAGAAGTAATCCCTGGGAGGCGGCGCTGCCGGGCTGTAGGCCAGCGGACCCGCAGCCGCCAGCCACGGCACGAGGCGGTTCGAGTCGAGCACGGTGCACGTGGAGAAGCGCACGGAAGTTCCCAAATGCGGTCACCGGGCGCCAAGCCGGGTTTCGACGGCACTGCGAGTGTCCGGACTCAGGCGAGAGAACTCCTCTTCGGTCAATAGGCCTTCGGCGTGCAGACCGGCGAGCATGGTCAACGCCGACGAATGCCTCGGGTCGTTGAAGAGTCGGGTGATCTCGCGATCGCGCTTCTGGATGAGTTCGAAGAGAGCTTGGTAGCACGCGTGGGTGCCCTTGGAGCTGTCCTGAACGACTCGTTCGACATCGTGGAGCACCCGCTCGCAGTAGCGTTCGAGGGCAAGCGGATGCAGGGTGCGCAGCACCTTCCAGTCGGCTTCCTTGATGGCGTGCTGCATGGGCGCACTCGTGTGATTGTCCTATTCTTTACGATCGCTAGGGTCTGCAAGTTGGAAGCTCAGCGGATTGAAACCTGTCGTCTCGGCGGAATGCTAGTTCAAGGCTAGGCCGAATGGGGGTTTTAGTTTCCTGTGGAGCCGATTGAAACGCACCGATGGTCGCCACAGCTGACCGCGCCCCAGAATCGGCGCCGTCGCGCCTTCGCGCCCCTCCAGTGGCGATTGATCCGGTTCAGGATAACCATTCCGCCCAACTGCCTTCGCGCCGGACCCGGTGCGCGCGCCCAGGTCGCGTGAACGGCGTTCGTGAATCGCGCTCGAAGCGGAGCTATATCCGCTATTCGCTATTCGCGAATAGCGAATATCAATCATGAAGCGGATCGTTAACCGCCAGGTCACCCTCAAGCCCCAGGACCTCCTGGTGGCCCTGAAGCTGGCGCTGCCTGGCCAGAAACCGGCGCCCTACGCCGAATTGGCCGAAGCGCTGGGCATGTCTGCTTCCGAAGTCCACGCCAGCGTTGGGCGTCTGAAGGCGGCGCGGCGGGACCGAGAACCTTTCGTGGAGTTGGCGGCGCCGGGCGCGACCCCCCCCGGTTGATCACGAGGCGGCCGCGGTACGCTCTGATCGTGATTCGCGCCGCTTGACCGCGTCATTCCGGCTCTGGTCGACCAGCGCCCCGATGACGAAGCGCCGTAATTTGTCATAACGACCAAAGCGGATCATGTCACGGGGTGCAATGTCGCCAAGCATCGGATTCTTCGTTTTGAACCAGAGCGCGGTCTTTGTCGCATCACCGGCAAAATGCTGAGCAACCATATTGCAGATATTTCCAATCTGTTCCAGACGCTCCATCATTTCTCTTGGAATGGCTGCGTCGTAGCGGACAGATTTCTTGGAGACGCCGGCGATGTGCGACACGTCGGCGTTCGAAAGCCCGAGAAAATCGGTAAGCGCTTTTGGACGGAAGGCGTCGTCGGCATAAAGGCCGAGTCTATCAACGGTAGAGACCGTCGAGAAAAGTGCGCCCTCTACCGACTGTCTGGATTCCGTCATCGAATACTCCGATTCACTGACTCGGAAGTATACCTCAGGGCACGGCTTTCACCCACCTTCGACCCAATATTAGACCAATGTCTTGTCGGATGGCGGCTGTCCATAAGATACTGGTTTTTATACTTTTATTTATACATCCGATGCCGCGCATAAACGTGATTCGCGCCGCTCTCGATGTGTACGGGCACGGTATCCATAGTCTCGGGGACCGCAAGCCCCATGCTCACGCCACAACGCCCTCGACGTACGGACGCATGACGCGCTTCACGCGACAGGCCTTGGCTGCTCGGTCGAGCTCAGACATCTTGAAGCGACGATCACGCCACGCTTCCCGCAGCGCCTCGACAGCCACTTCAACTCCAATTCGGTTTCGCGCCTTGAAGAGATCGGCCAGGGTCTTCGCCACGCTGTAGACACGCACGGCCTGGCGTTCGATCCGGTGAACTTCGATCCCCTCTGAGAAGGCCCTTCCCGAATAGCGCACGACCCGAAGCGAGGGGCTCAGTAGCTTGGGAGCGGTGCTGCCACGCTCAATCGCCACCCAGACCTCGGCGGGCACCTGCGTGCCGATGCCGTGAAAACTCAGGGCAGACAGCAGACACACGACACCGTGCGGCGCGGCCACCGACGCCAGCACGAGGCCATGGTGCTCGGTGACCTCAGCGTTCGGGTACCGATATCGCCCAGGCGCTATGCGCTCCAGGGCGCCTTCGGCGACCAGCCGGGTGAGGTATTGGGTATGAATTCCGGCATCGGCAACGGACCTCCGATCCAGGAATCCATTGGTCTTCAGGAGGAATTCAATACGTTTTCGATAAGTCCGTGGCATGTGGCAAATCATATACAGATCATAAGATCTGTCAATGATATGCCACACGACTGGGCTATTCACCGCGCCATCTCCATCTCCCGAGGAGGCTGCCGCCGGGCTTGTTCGAGCAGTCCCGCCTTGAGCCACTCCCGCTCCGTCCTCGCCGGCGGGAGGCCATCAGCAAAGCGCCGGGTTTGCTCTGCGAGGGCGGTCTGACCCTGGCTCCTCAGCGCTTCCCTGGTGGCAAGCCATCCGCGTAAAAGTTCTCGCCGCGTCTCGCGTAGCCGCAGTTTGGCCGGCGCACCGGCTCGGTCCGCCGCGCGCAATGCCACCGCCGCGGCTGCGACCCGGTTGCGCAAATG
>VFSW01009761.1_pt1 | contig 13676 bp, 10 predicted proteins | sample 5358111 | NCBI WGS metagenome assembly VFSW01 (sample SAMN11554181, study PRJNA540505) | mine drainage metagenome | isolation source: sediment from site ElyBrook_90M | place: USA: Ely Copper Mine, Vershire, VT | collected 2017 | reverse complement strand
ACTGCCGCATTGGTGATCACCGCCGCGCTGTTGTACATTCCCGCCAATGTACTGCCGGTCATGCGCACCCACACGCTGTTCAGCGACGAGGACGACACCATCATGAGCGGCGTGATCTCGCTGGCTCAATCCGGATCATGGCCGGTCGCCGTGCTGGTTTTTTTTGCGAGCATCGTCGTACCGCTCCTGAAGCTGATTGCGCTCAGCGAGATTCTGATTGCGATCGCGCGAAAGTCCGTACGTCAGCCGCAGCAGCGCAGCCGGTTGTTCCGAATGGTGGAATTCGTCGGGCGATGGTCGATGCTCGACGTGTTCGCCATGTCGCTGCTGGCGGCCCTGGTGCAGGTCCAGTCGCTGGCGACGGTTCAGGTGCGTCCGGCGGCGCTGGCGTTCGCCGCGGTCGTGGTGCTGACGATGCTGGCCGCCCAGTCCTTCGACGAGCGCCTGTTGTGGGACACCCAGGTCCGTGGCTGAGCGCGTGACCCCGCCCGAGGACGAACTGCCGGAGGCCGTGCCGGACGCGCCCCGGCGGGCGCGGCTGCCTTACGTCTGGATCCTGCCGATCATCGTGGTGATCGCCGCCGCATTCGTCGCCGTGCGCGAAAAGCTGGCGGAAGGCACCAGCATCGAAATTACCTTCCACACCGCGGACGATCTGGAGCCGAACAAGACCAAGATCAGCTACAAAGCGGTGGAGATCGGCGAGGTCAAGGGGATTCATGTATCCAAAGACCGCAGCGAAGTGGTCGTCGAAGCGAGGATTCACCGCGATGTGAGCGACTATCTGGTCGACGACACGCGCTTCTGGGTCGTGCGTCCGCGAATCACCGGCTCGAACGTCTCCGGACTCGGAACTCTGGTATCCGGCGCGTACATCGGCGTCGATGTCGGGCACTCGGCGGTGCCCCAGCGTCAATTCACCGGTCTCGAGGTGCCTCCGATCGTGACCTCCGGACTGCCGGGCCGCGAGTTCGTGCTGCATGCAAGCGACATCGGTTCTCTCACCATCGGCTCCACGGTATTCTTCCGGCACATGTCCGCGGGTCAGGTGGTTGCGTATTCTCTGGATCCCGGCGGCGCGAGCGTCACCGTCAAGGTATTCGTCAATTCGCCTTACGACACCTTCGTCACTCAGAATACGCGGTTCTGGCAGGCGAGCGGCGTCGACATGTCGATCGACTCCGAGGGCGTAAAGCTGCACACCGAGTCGCTCGCCTCGATACTGGAGGGCGGGGTCGCATTCCAATCCCCCGTGGGCTCCACCGCGTCCACGCCGGTGGCGGCGGACACCTCGTTCAAGCTGTATTCCGACCAGGAGCGGGCCATGCGCGAGGCGGACACGCTCGCGGAGACCTTCGTCATGTACTTTCAGGGGTCGTTGCGCGGCCTTTCGGTGGGCGCTCCGGTCGAGTTGCGCGGCATCAACATCGGCGAGGTCAAGGGCCTGTCCGTCGAATATGACTGGGTCGCGGGACAATTGCGGTTTCCGGTGGAGGTGGACATCTTTCCGCAGCGCATCCGCGCCCGGGCGCGTGCGCCGGGCGCGAAGGGCTCGAACCTGTCCGATCTGGGCGGACACACCATGATCGACAGCATGGTGGCACACAGCATGCGCGCGGAGCTGAAGGACGGGAACCTGCTCACCGGACAGAAATACATCGCTGTCGACGCGGTCAAGAGTGCGCCGGCCGAGGCCGTGGCGTGGGGTGAGCATCCGCCGATCTTCCCGACCGCCTCCGGCGGTCTCGATGAAATCACCGACTCCATCGGCAGCGTCGCCAAGAAACTCGACAAGGTGCCGTTCGACCGCATTTCGACTCAACTGATCGGCACCATGGCGACCCTCGATCAGACGCTGAAGAGCACCGAACGCCTGATGCGCAACGTCGACTCGAGCATTGCGCCGCAGGTCGCCGCCACGCTGAAGGAGTCCCAGGAAGCCATGAAGAACGCCAAGGACGCGCTGTCGCAGGGCGGCGCATTGAGCAACGATCTGGGCGACACGCTGGTCCAGCTTTCCCGCGCCGCCAGGTCGCTCGGTGCGTTGGCCGACTATCTCGAGCGTCACCCGGAGGCGCTCATCCGGGGCAAACCGGCGGATCCGCAATGAGCCGCGCCGGCCGCATCGCCTCATTGGCGCTCGTCACAGTCGCCCTCGGCGCCTGCGCCCCGCAGCCTGATCATTTCTACCGATTGAGCACGATGCCGGAGACTCCCCGGCCGCCGGCGGCGGGTTTCGGCACCCGCGTGATTCTCGATGTCTCGCTTCCGTCCCTGGTCGATCGGCGGCAGCTGACCGTCGAAGCGCCGGGAGAGCGGATCCTGGTCCTGGAGCACGAACGCTGGGCGGCGCCGCTGACGGACCTCGTGACCCAGACTCTGGCGCGCGATATCGAGCAGCGCCGCGCGGATGTGTTGGTCGCGGACCGCAGCTTCGATCGAGCCGGCGCCAAGCCGGTTCGCATCAAGGTCGAGGTGGTGCGGATGTCGGCGCTCAAGTCGAGCCGCACGACGCTGGAAGCTCATTGGAGCATCGCCGACCCCGCATCGCAATCGGAGCTGGTCGGCGGCGAAACCTTCACGGCCCCGGTCCAGGGCGATGACTACGCCGCGGTGGCCCGGGGATTCAGTGCCTGCCTGGCGGCGCTCGCGGATCGGCTGGTGGACAAGCTGCCGTTACGCTGAACCCGGTTGCGGCAGTACCGGCGCCTGCGCGCCGTCGAATACCGGCTTGGTCGCGGCCGAGAATCCGTCCAGTCCGAAGTCGCGTGCCATGACCGATCGCAGGCGCATTCCCGCATCGAGTTCGGTGCTGTTGATCACGGCGAGCCGAAATCCCCCCGGCGGCATCACGTGCGCGCGCTGCGGGCGATCCTCGAAAAACGTGATCTGCACGCTGCTCACTCCCGGCGCGCATCGATAAGCCGACAAGCGCTTCGCTGTGGGATACCGGTAGACCCTGGCATGTGGACCGAACAGCACGACGCTGTAGCCTTCGACACGCTGCTCCTCGGTATACTCCCAGTACCGACACTGATAGAGCCGCACCACTGCCTCGAGCCATCCGCCACCGTAGAGATCAGGCCATTGATCGGCGAAGCGCAAATGCGCCTCGATGATCCGGCCGCCGATGGTTTCGATGTTCAGCATGCCCGTGTAATCGGACAGATGGGCGCGAATCCACTCTCGGCAGTAGCGTTCCAGGCGCCGGCGCCCCCGAGCCTCGATGCACCAGTAATCGAACGTACCGGCGATGCCGGGCGCCCCGCGCGTGTGCCGACACCAGACCGGTTCGCCCCGGACGACGGCCCAATCCGTGCTCACGTGATCGCCCGTCAACAGGCGGCTCCAGAAATCGCCCGGCTTACAGTCCCGGCGGAAATCACGCTCGCTACGCAGCACGCAGGTGCCCGCTCCCATGCCCTTCAAGTTTGTCACCGGCTTGCAGAACACCGGGTACCACGGAGGCGGCGAATCGTGAAGCCCGCACTCGATGCCCTGCGACTGCGCCACCAGCAGCTTGTTATAGATCCAACGATGGGACGGATTGAACTTGTAGGCATCCCCATCGTCGGTGGGTATATGGACGTCGGGCGGGCAGCTCACGCGGGCAAAGTATTGCAGACGCCATGGATCGCACTCGTAGATTGGCATTGCGCGAGCTTATGATGCGGGAGGTGGCGAAATCCCCGGCTGGCCGCCTATGCCGTCTGCAGGAATTCGCCGACGCGATATCGGAACGCCATGGGGCTCCCCTTCAGAGATTCGGACAGGGCATTATGCCTCCGGAGGCAAGCCGTGCAACAAGATAATGACGCGCAATCCGTCAACGCGAACCAGTGACGCGGCCCCACCGTTTGGGCCGGGGATGGCCGCTGATCGCGTTGCTGTCGACAACCCTCGCCGGCCCGTGCGCGCAAGCGAGCGGCGCTGCCGCGCCGGCGCCCGTGGCGCCCGCGCCGCCCGCGAATCCGCCGCTGGCCGGCGCAGCCGCCGAATTTGCCGCGGCCATGCAACGGGTGCGGCTGAATCTCGAGGCGCCGGGGGTGCCGGAGCCGCCGGATTCCGCCGTCCTGAGGTCCTATCCGATCTACGAATATCTGGTGGCCGCCCGGCTGCGCCGCGATTTGGGGTGGACGCCCACCGACGATCTCGACGTGCGGATCGACAACTTCCTGCACGCCCATGTGGGGCAGCCCGTTTCGCGCGCGCTGCGGCGCCAATGGCTGACGAGTCTTGCCGAACGACGGCGCTGGGATTGGTTCCTGCCCCGCGCGGTGGATCAGACCGATCCGGTGCTGATCTGCGATCGGCTGCAGGGGCGCCTGGAAACGGCTGACACCGACGGGCTGGCGGCCGAAGCGCTCGCCCGCTGGAGCCTGGTTCAACGCCCACCGGTGGAATGCGCGTCCGTGTTTGCGTGGCTCCATGCGCAAGGGACGGTAACGCCGGTCCTGCAGGAGGCGCGCGCGCGCGCCGCTCTGGCGGCGGACAACCCAGCACTGGCGCGCGAGTTCATCGCCGAGATACCGGCGGAACACTCGGCGCCGCTGCGCCTGTGGCTGCAACTGCTCGAGTCGCCCCGCGCCGCTCTCAGTACCTTGGCCGAGACGCCGACGGCAGCGGTCGAACCGGAGGCGCTCGTGGCGGGCTATACCCGCTTATCCAACACGGATTGCGCAGCCGCTTCGGCGCTGCTGCCCGCCCTGCTGTCGCGCCCGGATCTGACGCCGCCGCTGCGCGAGCGGCTGTGGCGGGCCTTCGCGCTGGGCGCTGCCTACGCCCGACAGCCGGCCGCCGTGGCGGCATTCGAGCGGCTCTCGGTCGATGTCACCGATTCTCAGGTGCAGGAATGGCGCGCACGCGCGGCGCTCTGGGCCAAAAACTACGGCAAGGCGCTGGAATGGATCAGCGAGATGCCCGAGGGCCTGGCCACCGAGCCTCGTTGGCGCTATTGGCGTGCCCGCGCGGCGGCTGAGGTCAAGGGCGGTGACAGCGCAGCGCCCCTGTTTGCGCAGATCGCCGGGATGCGCGACTACTACGGTTATCTCGCCGCGGACCGCCTGCATCAAAGCTACAATCTCAACCTGCACCCCACCCCCGATGAGCCGCAGGTTCAGGCCGTGCTGGCCGCGGAGCCGCCGCTCATCCGCGCGCACGCGCTGTTCGACTGCGACCTGGCGGACGATGCCGGAGCCGAATGGGGTTCGGCGTTGGCGGGCACCTCCAAGGCGGTCAAGGTGCAGGCGGCACACCTGGCGTCGCGCTGGGGATGGTATGCGCAAACCATCGCGACGCTGGCTCAGGCCGACGATTGGGACGACGTGGCACTGCGCTACCCCCGGCCGTACGCCACCGTCATCGCGGATGCGAGCAAGCTCACCCAGGTTCCGGCCGATTGGATTCTGGCGATCATTCGCCAGGAGAGCCTGTTTAGAAAGGACGCGGTCTCGCGGGCGGACGCACGCGGGCTGATGCAGATGCAACCGGCAACCGCCCTCGCGGTCGCCCGGCGCTGGCGCCTCGCCGCACCCGGCCGCGACGCGCTGTTCGATCCGGTCATCGCCGTGCCCCTCGGCGCCGCGTACATGCGCGAATTGCTGGATCGCTACGGCAACCAATTGGATCTGAGCCTCGCCGCCTACAACGCGGGTCCGGTCTCGGTTGCGCGCTGGCTGCCGGCAGAGCCCGTCGCCGCCGATGTCTGGATCGAGAACATTCCCTACCAGGAGACCCGCGGGTACGTGCAACATATCTTCGAGCACATCGTCGCGTTCGCCGCGGTCCGCGATGCCGAACCGCCGCGCCTGTCCTCGCTCATGACCGCCGTGACGGCGAACCCGGCCGAGGGGCGCCCTGCACATTAAGCTGTCTTAACAATTCGACCACGCGCGGTTAATCGCACCGGGCCCAGGGTGGCGGCCATGCCATGGCGATCGCGCGCCCGACCCGCTTGGGAGAGACGACGTGAAAATTCTGTTGGTCGAGGATAACGAGCGAGTCAGCCAGTTCGTGATCAAGGGGCTGCAGGAAGCCGGACATACCACAGACCATGCCGCCAACGGCCGCGACGGGATGTTTCTCGCCGCGAGCGAACCGTACGACGTCATCGTCATGGATCGCATGCTGCCCGGCGAAATCGACGGTCTCGCGATCATCGAAGTGCTGCGCAAGGCCGGCAAGCGCACTCCGATACTCATCCTCATCTACAGCATCGGGCAGACGGTGACCGCCATCATCCACGGCGACCTGAAGCACCGCCTGCCGACCAATCTGAGCGATGACGAGCTCAACACGCTCGCGCGCACGATCAATGGCCTGCTGGAGCAGATCGAGCAGCTGGTGCACGGTGTGCGCAACGTCTCGAACTCCATCGCCCATGATCTACGCACGCCTCTCGCCGAACTGCGATCCCGGCTGGAGGAACTCGCGCTGATGCGCCCGGCGCCCGATGCGGCTTTCGCGGAGATCGACGGAGCCGTGGCGGACGTGGACCGCGTCATACGCATTTTCGACGCGCTCCTGAGACTGGCCGAGATCGACGCCGGCATGCGCCGCTCAGGTTTCGTGAGTCTGGATCTGGCCGATCTCGCGGCGACGGCGGTCGAGTTCTATGCCCCCGCGGCGGAGATCAAGAACATCCGGCTCACGCTGCACGCACCAGCCCCCCTCGAGGTGTCCGGGGACCCGATACTCATCGCGCAAGCGCTCAGCAACCTGATCGACAACGCCCTGAAGTACGCGCCGGAGCACGGCCTCATCGACGTCACCATTCGCCGCCGGGCCGGCGGTCTCGCCGAGATCGCCGTCAGCGATAACGGTCCCGGCATACGCGACTCGGATAAGGCGAAGGTGGTCGAGCGCTTCTACCGCGGCGACGCCAGCCGCGGCACACCGGGCGTCGGTCTGGGCTTGAGCCTCGCGCAGGCCGTCGCCAAGCTGCACGGCAGTAACCTGGAGTTCGCGGACAACAGCCCCGGCCTGCGCGTCGTGCTTGCGGTTCCGTGCATCGAGTCCGAGGCCGCCGGTGCGCTGGCGCTGCTCGGCGACGCTGCCGCCTTGCAGGCCACCGCAGACGTCCGCGTCGCGCCCGGCGCCTCCTGAGCGGCGCGGCGTGCGCCAGCCGCGCTGCGCACCTCGATCACGGGTTGCCCGTCGGCAGGCGCAGAGGCCGCGCATTTTTCCCATTCCGGCCGGTGCGCATGCGACATATTCAGATTTTGCCGTCGGGTTTGCGGGCCAGTACCGGGCCGCGAACGCCGCGGACCCTATCATCGAGCCATGCCATCCAACCTGACCGGTGTCCGTGGCTTGGTATGAACGCGATTTCGACATTTCTCGATTGCCTGTTGTTCACCGTGGTATGCATTGCAGCCTGGGTGATCTTGCCGCTGCTCATCGCCGCCGGCTGCCTCGTGCTGTTGACCTACGCGATGATCGCCGAACTCGTCTCGCCGAGGTCCGATGCGGACTCCGGCGCCGACCAGCAGCTTGCCGCGCGCAAGGCGGCCAACCGGCTCGTCGGAACGCGCTAACGGTAAGACGACACCTACCGCGCGACACCGAGGTTGCCGGCATCCAAACCCGGCGCCCCGGGAATATCCTCGGAGTCCTGAGGCATCGGATCGATGTCCGGTCCGGTCATCACGAGGAGCGAGCCATGGGTAATGAAAACCCGAAGGACGACGACACCACGCGGACGGCGACGGCCGCCGAGCGCCGCCTGCGCGGAGACAACCTGAAGGGCCCGGAGCAGAAATCCGCGGCCGACCACACCCAATACGAAGAGCGGCGTAATCCGGACACCGAAGTGCGTCTCGACGGCCAGGCGGACACTCTCTACGCCGACGGTTTGGATACCGAGGATGACGCGGAAGATCCGCCGGCGGGGACACGCGGCAGCTCGTTCGGCATCAAGCCCTGAGGCGCGGCGCGCGCCGAAAGCGGCCGTTGATTTCCGGGATGTGCGGTTCAGGCCGCAAGCACGCCTGAAGCCCTGAGCGCCGCAATCCGCTTCAGTCCGCTTGCGGCAGCCCTGCCAGGCGCCGTGGCGGCGCGGAGCGGACCGTGAAGAGCTATCCGAAAAGCGCCGCAAAGCGCTAAGATTCCGGCCCATGAATCATCGCGCACGGCTGGTGGGAGCGGTGTTGACTGCGGCCGCCCTGGGGTTCCCCGGAACGAATGTCCTCGGTCAGACCCCCGAGCAGGAGAAGGCTTGGGCGGAAGCGCGTGCCCGCACCACCGCCGAGGCAAAAGCCCATCAGGAGCAGCTGGAGCGGGACCGCGCCGCACGCCGCGCCGAGCCCATGGCCTGGGTGCGCACGCTCGATCCGATGACCAGCGGAGGGTGGGAGTTTCGCGGCGTCGCGACCGACGGCTCCTGGGCGGTTTTCAGCAGCACGCACCAGCTGAAGCGCTCCGGGCAGGTCGTGACGGTGTGGATGAGGCGCGAGTATGCGGAAACCCAGACAGCCGACAGCGGGCCGTATTTCAGCGCGGTCGAAAAAACGCAGTTCGACTGCAGGAAGGAGCAGACCCGCAGCCTCTTGGTGGTGTACTACAGTGCCAACAACATTCAAGGAACCGCGCAAAGCGACGAATCCGACCCCAAGAACACGCCTTGGAACGCCATTGTTCCCGGAACTCGCGACGAATCGAATTTCCTCTGGGCGTGCGGTCAGGCTCGGGCGGGGGCCAAGTGAAGCGTCGCCGCCAGCAGGCGTGACCGATCGGCGCACGGGCCCACCAGAATCTCCACTTCGCCCGGTTCGAACACCGGTTCGAGATTCAGGCCGAGGAAGCGCAGGTCCTTCGCTGCCAACGGCAACGTGACGGCGCCCGACTGGCCGGGCTCCAGACGAATCTTGCCGAATCCCTTCAGTTCCAGGAGCGGACGCGCCACGCTCGCCAGCTTGTCGTGGATGAACAGGAATACGGTCTCCTCGGCGGCCCTGTTCCCCTCGTTGGTCACGTCGACCCGAACCGCGACGGTGTCGTTTTCGGTGACGCTCTCGCGGCTCACCTGAAGATTGGAAAGTCGGAAGCGGCCATAGGTGAGCCCATGGCCGAAGGGGAACAGCGGATCGTTGGCGACATCGAGGTATTTGCTCGTATAAGTGTCGTTGGGATTGGCCGGGCGGCCGCCGGGCCGTGCCCCGAAAAACAGCGGAATTTGGCCGACGCTGCGCGCCCAGCTCACGGGCGTGCGCCCGCCAGGGCTCACTCGCCCGGTGATCACGTCGGCGAGCGCGTTGCCCGCCTCGCTTCCCAGGAACCAGGCGGCGAGTACCGCATCGGCACGCTCGATCAGCCAGGGAACGATCAAGGGGCGTCCGGAGAAGAGAATCACGATGACCGGTTTGCGCAGCACTCGAGCGCGATCGAAGATGGTCTCCGCAAATTGACGCTGCCGGCCCAGCAGGAGTGGATGGGCGCGGCTTGCCGCCTCTCCGCTCAAGGTTGCCGCTTCCCCGAGACACAGGACGATGGCATCCGTCTGCGCGCAAAGATCAAGCGCTCGGGCGGTGCCGCCCCCCGCGTCCGCACCCTCGATGTCGATCCCGGCCTCGAACGCCACCCGGGCCTCGGACATGGCGGCACGCAGGCCGGCGACCACCGTGACGGGACCCTCTGGAGCGGCAGCGCACCACCACGACCCGCGCATGTCTGCCGCCGAGTCGCCCAAGGGACCGATGACGGCCAGGCGGATCGGCTGGGGAACGGGCAGCACATCGCGATCGTTCTTCAGCATCACCAGCGAGCGGGCGGCCACGCCGCGGGCAAATCGCCGCCGCGTCGCGAGCGCCTCCGCGCTCTCGGCGACCGAGCCGCGACGATAGGGATCGTCGAACAGCCCAAGCTTCCACTTGAGCGTCAGCACGCGGCGCACCGATTCGTCGATGTCCGCAGAGCTCACCCAGCCGCGATCCAGAGCGATCGGCAAACCGTGCCGATAGGCGCCCGCCATCATATCGATGTCGACGCCCGCCTGGAGGGCGAGCGCCGCAGCTTGGGCGAGGTCGGCGGCGATGCCGTGATTGATGAGCTCGGCCACGGCGTTGTAGTCGCTCAAGATGACGCCGTTGAATCCGAGCCTTCGCCGCAGCCAGCCTTTCAGCAGCGCGGCGTTTGCCGTCATGGGAATGCCGGCAAGATCGGTGAATGCCGGCATGACGGATGCCACGCCCGACGCCACGGCCGCCGTGAAGGGCGGCAGATACACTTCCCGCAGCGTCCGATCGGAGATGTCGACCGATGCGTAGTCGCGCCCGGCCGCGACCGCTCCATAGGCGCAATAGTGCTTCGCGCAGGCTGCCAAAGAGCTGCCATCGGCGAGATCGCCGCCCTGGAAGCCGCGAACCTTGGCCTCGGCGATGCGCGCGCCGACGTAGGGGTCTTCGCCGGGTCCCTCGGCGCTGCGCCCCCAACGCGGATCGCGCGCCACATCCAGCATGGGCGCAAAAGTCATGGCGAGCCCGTCCGCGGCCGCCTCCTTGGCGGCCTCGCGAGCCGTCAGTAACCACAGATCCGGGTCGAACGCGGCCGCCTCTGCGAGCGGAATGGGAAAGAGCGTGCGGTAGCCATGAATCACATCGAAGCCGATGAGCAGCGGAACGCCGAGACGCGACTCCTCCACCGCCAGGCGCTGCATGTCGCGTACCGCGGCAGCGCCCGTCAAATTGAGCAGATTGCCCACGGTGCCGGCGCGGATCGCGTCGGTGGAGTCGCCGGCGAGCGTCGGCCCGGTCACCGTCGAACCGGCCGCGGTCATGGTGAGCTGGCCGAGCTTTTCTGCGAGCGACATCTCCCGCAGCAGCCGGTCGATGTGGTTCACGGCTGCTTGAGCCATGCGGCCGCCTTTGATTTCAGCACGTTGCGCAGGTACCGCGCATTGGCCGCTGCGCGCGGCGACGGGGTGATCGATAATGGCTGAATTGTCCCGCTCCCAGAGTAGTAAACCCATGATGATAAATCGGACCGAGGCTGTTAGCACTTCTTCTGCCATCCTGGAGGAAATCGCCCAGGCCGGGTTGTGGCCGCAGCTCGGCATGATGCGCCGGGCCCTCTGGGCCTCGCCGGTGCGCAGTACGCTCCTCCTGCTGGCGAGCTGCATATTCCTCGTCATCGCCGCCACGGCCTACGGCCAGATCCGGCTCAACGGCTGGAATCAGCCCTTCTACGACGCCCTGTCCCACCGCAACGCGCACGAGTTCCTGGTTCAGCTGGGGATTTTCGGGATCATCGCCGGCGCACTGTTGACGCTGAACGTCGCGCAACGCTGGCTCGGCGAGACCTTGAAGTTGAAATTGCGCGAGGGGCTGGTGCAGGACCTGGTGCGGATTTGGATGGCGCCGGGGCGCGCGTTTCGACTGGCCAATGCGGGGGACATCGGCGTCAACCCGGATCAGCGCATGCACGAGGATGCGCGCCACCTCACGGAGCTTTCCGGGGACCTCGGCATCGGCTTGCTGCAGGCCTCGTTGCTGCTGGCCACGTTCATCAAGGTCCTTTGGTCCTTGTCCAGTTCGTTCGTGTTCCACGTCGCCGGCCGGGCGATTGCAATTCCCGGGTACATGGTGTGGGCCGCGATCGTCTATGCGGGGTCCGCGTCGCTCCTCAGTTACTGGGTCGGAAGAAGCCTGATCAACCGCAACGCCGAGCGCTACGCCCGTGAGGCCGATCTGCGCTTCTCGCTCGTGCGCGTGAACGAGCACATCGATGCGATCGCTCTCGCGGGCGGGGAACCCGATGAGGCGCGGCACATCGAATTCGACCTGAAGAACGTGCTCAAGGCGATGCGTCTGCTGGTCACCGGAACGACCAATCTGACCTGGGTGACTGCGGGCTACGGGTGGTTCACGATGGTGGCGCCGATCCTGGTCGCCGCGCCGCTGTATTTCGCCGGTCAGCTGACCTTCGGCGGCCTCATGATGGCCTCCGGCGCCTTCATCCAGGTGCAATCCTCGCTGCGCTGGTTCGTCGACAACTTCTCGACGCTCGCCGATTGGCGGGCCACGCTGCTGCGCGTTGCGAGCTTCCGTCGCGCGCTGCAGGCCGTCGACGAACTGCACGAGGTCGCGAGCCGCATCGAGTATGTCGAGGGCGAGCCAGGCAGGATCGTAATCGATCGGCTCGATGTCTCCTCGCCGGCCGGTTCCGCGCGGCTCTGCGAATCGCACGTCGAGCTGCATTCCGGCGAGCGCGTGCTCGTGCTCGGCGAGACCGGAATCGGGCGGACCCTGTTCTTCCGGGCACTCGCGGGGCTTTGGCCGTGGGGCGCAGGACGCATCGCCCGGCACGCCGGCGAAACCACGCTGTATCTGCCGCGCGCCTCGTACTTTCCACCGGGAACCTTGCGGGAGATCCTTGCCTATCCCGCCACGGTCGCCGATTTCCAGACCGCCGCCTGCCTCAAAGCGCTCGAGCGCCTCGGCCTCGAGCGTCTCGCGCCCATGCTCGATGAGTCGCAGCGCTGGGATAATGTGCTGAGCGAGGGCGAGCGCGGCAGCCTGGCATTCGTTCGCGCCTTGTTGCATGAACCCGCCTGGCTGATCATCGATGAGGCGCTGGAGGCGCTCGAGGAGGAGACGGTGCCCAAGGTCATCGACATCCTGACCAAGGACCTCGAGCACACCGGAGTGCTTTACATCGGCCGCTCCGGCGCGCAGGATGGTTTCTTCCGACGCACTCTGCACCTGGTGAACGGCGCTCCGCCCATCGGACAGATGTCTGCGCGCTTCACGGGGAAGGCCGCGATCGGCGCCACCTGACACGCACACATCGTGTGCATGAGCGCGTCGTGGCGCACCGTTTCGGCGCCGCACCGCATTTGTTGCTTTGCGATTTTCAACGCAGCCGTTGCGGATCGTCCTCGGGAACGGATCCGCTCGGCGCGCGCGCGTCCGCACGCGGCTTTTCGCATCGGCGCCGCATTCTTCCGCCCATGCGGCTGCACTTTTCTCGCCTGTCGCCCGCGCGCGCTCGCGTTTGCGCGATCCTCGGCGACGCCGCGCTCGCCTCGCCGCGCGATGAGGAATAAAAGCGTCTCAATGAAACAACTTGAAGCTGTGACCGATCTAACATAAAACATTCATGTAGAGTTGAACGCGATCACGTTCCACTCGGACGACTTGTCTTTTACTTAAGTCGAGCGTTGATGCCGGCTCGTGCCCAGTTCAAATCCCGATGCGGAGGTTGACGATGGGAGTATCACAGCTACGAGAGGAGTCCAGCCCTTCGGAATTCCTGGACTCTCTGAACCGATTCAGCAAGGAACATCGCGCGCAGCGCTGGGAGGGGAGTCTCGGCGATTTCCTGACCGGCATCCTGCCGACGCGCCCCGCCGCGTTCACGCGCACCAGTCACGAATACATCTGGGACATGCTCCTCTGGCACGGCCGCGATGCCGACGGGGACGACGTCCATAAGGCCCGCGAGCTGTTCCGGCGCGAGCTGTTCGGTGTGGATGAGCCGCTGCGGCGGGTCGTCGATTACTTCAAGGCGGCGGCCGCGGGATCGGACGTGGGGCGACGATTGCTGCTCCTGCTGGGGCCGCCCTCGGGCGGCAAGTCGACGCTTGCCATTCTTCTCAAGCGCGGGCTCGAGGAGTACAGCCGCACGGAGGAAGGAGCTCTGTACGCCATCAAGGGGTCGCCGCTGCGCGAATCTCCCCTGAA
>VFSW01009760.1_pt1 | contig 13677 bp, 13 predicted proteins | sample 5358111 | NCBI WGS metagenome assembly VFSW01 (sample SAMN11554181, study PRJNA540505) | mine drainage metagenome | isolation source: sediment from site ElyBrook_90M | place: USA: Ely Copper Mine, Vershire, VT | collected 2017 | reverse complement strand
AAGCGCCGCCGCCGTCGCTGCGCGCGCCGAAAGAACCGGCCAAGGTTGCAACGCCGACTCGTCGTCGTCGCAGCACCAAGGTCGCCGGTGAGATCGACAGCGTCAAGTTGCCGGCACTTCCGGCGGCACCGCCCGAGGCCAAGACCACGCGCGTTTCGCGCGTGAAAAAGACCGCGACAGCCGCGGAGGTTGAGGCCAAACCAAAACGCGTCGCACGCGCCAAGAAAGCCGAAGCTGCTCCTGAAAAAGCTGCTCCGGTCAAGCGCGTCGCAAGCGCAAAGAAAACGTCAACCACCAAAACAACGACCACGCGGAAAAAGGCGACAACCGCAGCTGCCACGAGAAAAAAGAAAACCTAGTCGGTTGCGCATTCTCGTCGATTTCGATGGCACGATCACGGATCGCGATGGATTCGATTTGCTTTCGCGGCATCACGCGGGACCTGAGCGTTGGGAACGCTTGGATCGTGCGTTTCTCGCCGGAACAATCACGTTACGCGATGTTCTAGCGGCGCAGGCGCGTTGCATCACCGGTACGCTGGATGATGCACGCGCCTACCTCGATGCGATGACGACCGTCGATCCGACGTTCGGCGCGTTCGTCGATCGTTGCATTGCAGGCGGGCATGTTGTGCGCATCGTGAGTTCGGGCGTTCGCCAACTTATCGATGCGTCGCTCACCGCTCATGGAATCTATGGAGTCGAAGTGGCCGCGAATGCCGCAATCGTCAAAGCCGATGGATGGGAACTCGTATTCCGCGACGATTCGCACTTCGGCCACGACAAGCGCGTGCATGTGCTCGACGCGCAAGCGGCGGGAGAGTGCGTCGTCTATATCGGTGATGGCATCTCGGATTTTGCCGCCGCCGAATTTGCCGATGTGCGATATGCAAAGGAGGGAAGCTTACTCGATGAGCACCTTCGCACGAAACACCTTGCGTACTCCACCTTCGAATCGTTTAACGATGTGCTTTCCGATATTGTCCTCGCATCTGCGCCTACGGCGCAATGCGATGTTCTTCGATAATTTTCGCGTATCGCGCACTCGCTTCGGTCGGAGTTCGCTTGAGCTGCGGATCGGTATCGAGATCGATGTGATACAAGCCGAAATCGCTGTTATCATCGAACGGTAATCCCCATTCGCGATTGGAGGTAATGCTCCAGCACAGATATGCTTCGACTGGAACGCCACGAGCAATGGCGCGATCCACCTCGGCTACGTGAGCCTCGAGATATTTCGCACGGGAAAATCCATCGGCACTCGTGACGCACCCATTTTCGATAACGATAATCGGCTTATCGGGGAATTGCTCGTGTGCTTCGTTGAGCACATGTTCAAGGACGCCGGGCCACACCGGCGCTTGAGAATACCGACATTCGGATGCTGCTGCCAAACGTTGCATTTGCCAGATGGACGGAACTCCCCAGTAATAATCGAGTCCCACGAAATCGAGTGCGCCGACGCATTCCGGCGGGCAGAGAAATTCGGGGAGTTTGCCTTGCATCGCAAGATTCCACCAGTTGGTTCCAACCATCGTTCCAAACATCGCCCACGAGCGGCGCAGCCCATCAAAAACGCAGAGCCACGAACGCGTCGCGCGTAAGCGTTCATTCAATTGCAACGGCACGAATTCGATCCGCGGATGTTCCGTCTGCAGCATCTCTTTGGCAATCGCCACCGCCAAATCAATCTCCAACCCCTCAAAGGGAACTCTGTCACCCTGAGGAGCGATGCTGAGCGAGCGAAGCGAGTCGAAGTGTCGCGTGTCGAAGGGCGCCCGCGTCTCGAAGGGCGAACGCCTCATACACAACCCATCGACCCCGGGATGAATGCCGACTCGTAACACGCCGCGTTTGCGAATCGCTGCAAGCGCCCCATCGTGTTTGTAAGCTGCCGTATCGGTCGTTCCATCGTTTCCCAGTGCATGTAAGGTATCGCGCGTATGCGTATCCCCGAGCGTTGGATGTGCAGCACGATAGGCATTGATTCCACGATCGATGGCGTCGAGAACCGAATGGTGCCCGAGTGCGGTGGCCACCGCATAATGCGATGCCGTTCCCGGCATCGGCGTCAGCGCAAACCCCACCGTAGCATAGGTTTGCAGCATTGCCGCGTCGTGAAAAATAAGCGCAATCTCACCGCGGCGGAGCGCCGCTAAAGCCGTTGGAAGAACGGCATAAAAATGTACGATGGCATCGGTGAAGGATCCATCGACGCTATTAACTACCTGCGTCGCATTGATCACCCCGACATCGGCCTTCCAATTCAGCAATTGTTCCGGCAGAACCGTCGCCGTTGCATGCAATGCCGAAAGTTGCGTGGTAAAATACGCCTGCGAGAAGAGCACGTGTTCCATCCGTGCATGAGTCATCGTCAATTGAGCGATGGCAAGATCCACCGCTCCTCGTTCGGTAAACGTCTGCTGCCCGATGCGAGCTGCGTGTCGGCGCAGTTGCGCAGGTGATTTCGCGTGTGTTGCAAGACGATCGACGATATTCTGCAGCCAGCGGGGCAAGCCCAATACCAGTGGATTTGCGCCAACTTTGGCATTGGGATATTGCGCATGAATGGCTGCGCGTGCCTGAGTGTGCGCGCGCAACAAATTTGGAATAAGCGTCAGTACCGCATCCATTTGCATTTCGGGCGTGGCCGATGGTGGTAAACCCGGCGGCATCGGATAGGCGCGCATCCAAAAGCCTTTTATAAAGCCGTAGACAAGTTGATTCGGTTCGTTGATGGTGACATAGGAATCGATCAAATCGCCGAGCCGCGCGGCAACCCGCGTCGCATAGGCTTCTAAGCGTGCGGGAAATCCGACATCGAGCAATCCCGCTCCGTTTCCCGCGGCTTGCACGTGTAAGGGCCAGGTGTTGTGATGTAACGTGACGATTGCGCGGATGCCCGAGGCGCGAAGATACTCGAGCAGATCGCGATAGTGGGCGAACGCCTCGTCGTCCCAAACGCCTGCTTGCGGTTCAAGCCGCGCCCACGAAAGCGAGAGGCGAAATGCCGTGCAGTCAAGGCGTTTGGCAAGGTCGATATCTTCGCGATAGCGATTCCAAAAATCGGTCGCGCGGCCACGAACCGTGAGCCCGCGAGCGCGTTCCCAGAGATCGCGAATGTCATCGTTTCCGTCATAGGCCTCGCACTGATGATCGGCCGTGGCCACGCCAAAACTCATGCCATGTTGCATACCGGCACCTTCGCCGCGAGCGCGGCAGGTCCGCCGTGCAAGGCGGAGGCCAACGTACGCAAACAGAAAGCCCCGCGCATGATGAGATTTGCGGACAAAACGTGTATCGTCACCGGCGGCGGCTCGGGCATCGGGCTTGCTGCGTGCCAGCAGTTCGCGCGCGAAGGCGCGCGGGTTGTTGTGGCCGATCTGCATGTTGAAGCGGCGCAAAAATCCGTCGATGCTATTACCGCTGCAGGCGGAACCGCATTAGCCGTCGCCGTGGATGTCGGTGATTCCGGCCAAGTGCAAGCCTGCATTGCTAAGGCGGTGAGTGCGTACGGTGCGATCGATGTCATCGTCAACGATGCAGCGATGATGACGTTTACTCCGATCGCCGACATAGCGGACGCCGATTTCTTCCGGGTGATCACGACGAATCTCGGCTCGGTATTTTATTTCGCGCGGTACGGCTTGGCTCACATGAACGACGGCGGCGCAATCGTCAATTTGAGTTCCGTTCACGCCCACGCCACCACCGCGAACGTCGTTCCGTATGCCGCTTCAAAAGGGGCCATCGAAGCGTTCACCCGCGGTTTGAGCATTGAACTCACCGCGCGCAAAATTCGGGTGAATTGCGTGGCACCGGGAGCCGTTGATACGCCGATGCTATGGAATAACCCCAATGTAAAAAGTGGTGCGGAAAAAGTCACCGGAGCCATCGGCAAGCCGGAAGATCTGGCCGCCGCCATTTGTTTTCTCGCGTCTTCCGATGCGGCATTCGTCAACGGCACCACGCTGATCGTTGACGGCGGTCGTTTAGCCGGGTTGTAGACGCGCGGTTTACGCGTTCCACGGTGCCCTACTGGTGGCACTTAGGGTTGGTAGGGTACGGGGGTGATCCCCCTTCTCTCGGCCGGCCCCCCGTATATCGCCACTCGCGACGTGGCGGATTTTGTGGAGGCATCGCTCCGTTCGACCACTGTCGCCGCGCTTCGCGCTCGCCTCGTGAGTAATCGCGTCCCCACGCAACCCGCCTTTGTAGCGGCCGCATTGGCGCGATTCGAACGGACGATCACCGGTGCCGAGCTTGCAAACGCGCACCGCTTCGACGGCCGCAACCGCGTGCAAACCTGCGCCTATCGTCTTTGCGAATCACGGATATTCTCACGGCTTATGAGCGTCACGAGCAATCAGATCATCCCGTGCGGCACCCGCGATCTCGACGTCATCGTCATCAAGGGCAGCAAACGCTACGCCATCCGCTTTACGCTGCTCACTTCCGCGTTCGATCAGCTGGCATGTGCGCGCAAGGCTGCGCGCGCTGCAAATACGAGCGAGGTTATCGTCGTATCGCTCAGCACCGGCACCTCACGCCGTTTCGCGGTGGCCTTGTCCTCACCATGAAATTTAAGTGGTGGAAAGCGCAATAATCTCGTTACGAAGATTTCTACCTCAACCGTCGAATGGCGATTTATAGGCCAACGTATTTGCTTGAGGAAAACTCGTGCTAGTTTGTCTACCGCGCCGCCGCGCTCAGGAACGCACTCGACCGTAGCTGCCCAGTAAACGTAAGTAAGTCGCTGGCGTTCACATGGCTCGGCCCAGCAGTTCCGATGGGCAATAAGTCTTTCAGATGCTTCCAACAATAACGTCCCCGCTGTGAGGAAATCAGGAAAAGATGGCTACAGACGATCCGTGGTACGAAAATAAACAGGAGATAGACGACGAAGAGAAAGACGACGAATCAGATTCGATTCGGGAATACGACTTAATATCGACCCCAAACGATTTTAACGTTGCAACAATGATAAGTTTTGTTGAACGCGGGGCTGTTGTTATACCCGGGTTTCAGCGAAATTATGTTTGGGATATAAAACGGGCATCAAAATTAATTGAATCCATCCTCATTGGACTGCCAATTCCGCAAATATTTCTTTATGAGGCACAAAGAAATAAGTTCCTCGTCATCGACGGGCAGCAGCGATTAATGTCGATTTTTTACTTCTTCCAGCAAAGGTTTCCGCGAAAAGAAAAGCGGGCGGAGCTGCGGAGAATTGTTGACATAAATGGAAGCCTGCCAGTTGAAATTATTTCCAACGATGAGTATTTTGAGAAATTCAATCTTAAGCTTCCTTCGCAATTGCAGCGTGATCAGAATCCGTACGATGGCTTAAATTATAAAACCTTGGGAACATACACCGAGCAGTTTGACCTCCGCCCAATTAGAAATGTAATAATTAAGCAAATATAGCCTGAAGGCGACGACTCTTCCGTTCATGAGATATTCCATCGACTTAATTCAGGCGGCGTGCCACTCACAGCACAAGAAATTCGGTCGGGCTTATATCATTCAAAATTTTACGAGATGCTTTCAAGAATTAATACATCGGATCGGTGGCGGAGATTTGTAGGACTTCCTGAACCGGATATTAGCCTAAAAGACATGGAGTTTCTGCTAAGGGCCTTTGCCCTGGCTATGCCGGTGCCAGCGTACAATCCCCCAATGAGTAAATTTCTAAATACGTTTTCAAAAAAGGCTAAGAAATTCTCCGACGAGCAGGTTGCTACGCTCGAAAATGCATTTACCTCCTTCTGCGAAGCATGTGATGATTTAGGAGAACGTGCGTTTCGAACACAGAAAAACCGATTCAGTGTTACGATTTTCGAGTCGATATTCGCAGCTATAGTAGGTCCAGATATATGGACTCATAGCGGACCTTTTGCAAAGGTTACACCTCAGAAAGTCGATGCGCTAAAGAACGACAATGAGTTTTCGGTGGCTCTTCAAGAGGGCTCAACCCAACGACAAAATGTTGAATTGCGAATTAAGAAGGCTAGAGAGTTCCTTCTAACAAATTAAAATGCACGATCAAGTAAGCCAGCTTTTTGAGCGTGCCGAGGCTCTTCGTTCATACCTACTTGAGAAGAACGAAGTTTCGTTCTTGTCATTTGCTGACGAAAATTTCAGAAAGCTGTTCGTAGTCGCATCCGCTAGTGCGCTTGAAACCGAAATTTGCCGGACCCTACTTGCATTTGCGCATAAAAGCCTTTCCTTAAACCATGTTTTAGTTCAATTTATTCAGCGAAAGGCCATTGAGCGGCAATATCATACTTGGTTTGATTGGAGGTCAACAAACGTTAATAGTTTCCTAGGACTGTTTGGGGAAAAATTTAAGAAATTCGCGTCAGATCGGATATCAAGAGACGAGGATTTGAGCGCATCATGCCGGGCGTTCTTGGAGCTGGGACTCCTCAGAAATCGCCTCGTGCACGGCGATTTTTCTATATTTACACTTGAGAAAACGACCCACGAAATTTGCGAATTGTTTGATTCAGCTTGTAACTTCGCTGAAACGCTACCGAAAATGCTCGCTGAATTTGTTGACGATTAAGGAAATGTACAAATTAGTCCATTCTGCAAATAGGGGTAAACGCTTGGTCGCAGGAACTCTTGGTAAAATGCATTTTTGGGGATAGTGGACTATTTAGCATTCGGAGAAAGTCTAAAACGAGAGTTTAACCGGAAGGCTGAAAATAGATACCTAGCTTAGCCGGATCGTCGTTTTTGGGATTGCGAGCGCTACAAACGCTATAAATGAATAACGCCGCTGTTTGCGGGGAGTTGCGTGGTGCGACTTTGGAGTTCTTGCGAGACGACGGTGATTGCGCGGGATAATTGCGGATCGCGTTTGGGATCGCCGAAGCGAGCGCCCTTCGGGAAGCCCACGACGATATTCGGCATGATGCCTTTATGATTGATGTCGCGATTGTGCGGCGTAAAGTATCGCGCGGTCGTTAGCTTCACGACGGAGCGATCCGGAAGCTGATAGATCTGCTGTACGACGCCTTTGCCGAACGTCTTCGTTCCGATGAGTACGCCGACGCCACTATCTTGTACCGCACCCGAAGTAATCTCCGATGCCGAAGCGGTATGCCCGTTGACGAGGACGGCAAGCGGTAGGGGCGCAATCGCCGTATCCGGCGCTTCATACGTCTGGATATGCGAGCCGCGTGATTCAACCGAAACGATGGGCCCGGCGGCAATAAACTCCGAACAAACGGAGAGTGCAGCGGTAAGAAAGCCGCCGCCGTTCTCGCGCAGATCGAGAATCAACGCCTTCATGCCTTCGGCTTTTAGGCGCGGTAACGCAGCGGCAAGTTCGCTGCCCGTGTCGCGTCCGAAGATGGTAATTTGCACGTACGCAATGCCACCTGGAAGCATGCGCGGATAGACGCTCAGTTGATGAATCGTCGCGCGCGTAATGGCAACGGGTTGAGCTAAAAGTTTTCCATCGCGTTTGATCGTTAGCGTTACGACCGTACCGATTTTTCCACGTAGTCTTGCCGAACTCTGATTAATCGTGAGACCTTTGGTCGAATGGCCGTTAATAGCCGTAATAAGATCATCTTGTTGAAGAGCCGCGTGATCTGCTGGGCTTCCGGGAATCACCGATTGCACGGCAAGAAACTTTGTGGCGGGATCGAGTGCGATCACAATGCCCACGCCACCAAAATCGCCGCCATCGAGCGCGCCGAAAAGGGATGCCGCCGCTTTGGGATCCAGGAACACGGTATACGGATCGTGCACCGATGCCATGATGCCGGACACCGCGGCATAGGCTAGCCCATGCGCCGAGACAATCGAACCATAGGTTCGCGCGGTGCGGTCGACGCCGAGTTGGATGTTCATCACATCGGTATTCAGCTTACCTGTGGCGACGATGGGCGCAACTTTCGGATGGGCGATGTGCGCGCTCTTGAGCGCATCGATCATGCCGTTGCGCGCGCCGGCCACGAGGACACGGGCGGAAAGCTGACGGTAATAGTTGCTGATGAGATCGCTATACGCCGTGCCGATTTCTGCCGCATCTTGGGCTCCAAGGCGCGCGAAATGGACGGATTGTGCGTGTGCCATCGGCGCAGTCGCCAGGCACAAGACGACAATCGCCGCGACGAAACGGGCGTAGATGTTGGTAAACATTTAGTGCGCGTTAAGCCAGGTGATGGCCGCCTGTAATTGCTTATCGCCACGTGCCCCTAACGGAATGAGGGGATCTTGTGGGACCGTCATATCGGGGATGAGCCCTTTATGTTGAATCGAGCGTCCTTTCGGCGTGAGATACCGTGCGACCGTGATTTTTGCTGCGCTTCCGTCATCGAAGGGGAAGATTTGCTGCACGACGCCTTTGCCGAAGGTCTTCGTGCCGATGACCATCGCGCGTTTGTAATCTTGTAACGCGCCGGTCGTAATCTCCGAAGCGCTCGCACTATATTTGTTGACGAGTACGACGAGCGGTGAAAGTCCGCCGATCGCTTTGCCGTCGGCTTCTTGCACCTCGCTGTGCCCGTTGCGATACACCGTTGAAACGATCGTTCCCTCGGGAATAAAGTCGCTCGAAATATGCACCGCGGCATCGACAAGTCCGCCGCCGTTATTGCGAAGGTCGAGAATGTAGCCTTTGGCGTGATCCTTGACGCCTGCCAGAAGCGCCTTGCGCACTTCCTCCGCGGATGTTGCGCCGAAATCGATCAAGCGGATGTAACGATACTTGCCCATCTCGCGCGTAATCACCGTCGGAACGTGAATAATTTCTCGGGTGATCGTGTAGGTGTGATTGCGAATCGGCTTATCAACCGTATGCGTTTGCATTTTCACCGTCGAGCCAACCGGGCCGCGAATCATGCGCATCACCGAATCCAGCGGCTTCTTGTGAACCGAGACGCCATCGACTTTCGTGACGATTTCCACCGGGTTCATCCCCGCTTTGCTTGCCGGCATGCCTTCGATCGGCTGCAGCAGCACATCCCCGTCTTTGAGCGCGTAAATATACACGCCGATCCCACTGAAGTTTCCGCCTTGAAGCATCTCATTTAGGCCGCTGTAATCGCGCTTCGGTAAATAGACGGTGTAGGGATCGCCTTGCGCCGACATGATGCCCGAGAGCGCTACGTCGGAAAGCATGGATTCGCTCAGCGGTCCGCTCGGCCGTGCATAGCGACGTTCGGCGTCATGCAGTTGAGCTAACAACGCCGTCACGGTTGGTTCCGTTGCCGGTGCCGCATTCACGACAGGGGCATGAACTTTTGCAAAGCGCAGATAATCAAGCAGCGTCTTGCGCTCGAACGCGACGATCTGTTTATCGTTAATCGGCTTGTAGTATTGAGCTTGCAAGAGGCCGATGGCCGTATCGAAATGCGCGCGATTCTCCCCAGCTGCCGTGGCCGATGTGGACGAGATCAATCCGTTGGCAGATGCTACGTCGGGCGCATGATGGGCGCATCCGACGAGAATGAACGCCGCAACGGCGACGCAGAGGAGACGGTACTTCACGATACTTCCTAACGTGGGAGAAAGAGCATTCGATTCGTTAATGGAGCCAGGGCGTCGGGTCGATGGGCTTGCCGTCCCGACGAACTTCGAAATGGAGATGCGGCCCGGTCGATGCCCCGGTCGAGCCGACGGCCCCAATAGCTTGGCCGCGTTTGACGACCTGTCCCTTGGCAACGTAGATCGCCGACATGTGCCCGTAGCCCGTCGAGATTCCGCCGCCATGATCGATGAGAATGTAATTCCCATACCCACCATACCACTGCGCCATAATCACGGTTCCAGCTGCAGCGGCCGTAATCGTCGTCCCCATGGGCGCGGCGATATCCAGGCCCGGGTGGAAATCGGGGCCGCCGCCGAACGGATTTTGACGCCAGCCGAACGGCGAAGTAATCGTTCCTGTCCCCGGCCACGAGAGCGCTCCGGGCGCGCCACCGCCGCCCGTTGGACCGCTTCCGGCGATGCCGGCGGCCGAGCGCTGAGCGTGCTGGGCTGCCGCGATCTCGGCTTGGCGTTCGCGAATCAGGCTTTCCAGCGCGTGCTCTTGGGACGCGGAGAGTTCTTCGAGGCTGGCAACTTGGATGGCAACGTGCGATCGGCGACGCGCCGCTAAACCGACGAGATTGCGGCGTTCGGTCGCCAGAATGTCCAGTTGGTTCTGCGAACGTTCTTGCGCCAAATGTTCGGCTTGCAACGCAATCGAGGTGTTTTCGAGTAAGCGCTCAACGCCGGCGACTTTGAGTTCCGCCTTCTTGCGCTCACGAATCGCCCGTTCGTTGGAAGAAATCAATAAGCGAACATCTTCCCAGCGCTCGACGAAATCGGAGAACGTCCGGGCCGAAAGTAAGACCGGAAGATACCCGAATTCACCGTTCTCGTAGACATCCACGAGCCGACGTTTGAGCAAATCGTCGTGGAGTTTGAGCGAACGTTCGGCGGCCTTGAGTTGCGTGGTATTCCAGCGCAATTTCGATTGCGTCGAGCGTTCTTGGGCCGAGAGTTCGCCGAGGCGCGCATTGACCGACGAAATGGCCGCATTGGTACGATCGAGTTGCGCTTGTAAATCGTTGAGCTTGATCGTCGCCGTATGCAACTCGTTGCGCTTGGAATGTAATTTCGCATGCAACGCCTGCGCCTTGGCTTGTTGGGCCTTGATGCGCGATTGAATATCGCTCGCGCCACCGGGCAGCGGTATCGCCATCAGCAGTAAAAGTGCGAGTGCAACGAGGCGTCTCATGCTTGTCGGCGATCCTTTACAAAGGACGAACCCGGAATGGCCTTTGCCTTTCCTTTGAGCTCGGCGGCGATTTCGCCGATCTGACCGTAATCGGTGAGCGAGCGAACCTCGTTGGAGAGTGCGGCAATCGACAGCGTCATGATAGGGAAACGATCCAAAGAGCCCCGACGATCCCTCGTTTCAATATACCCGGCATGCGAATCTCGTTCGTTATAGTGTTTACGAATACCACGATCGAAGGCTTCGAGGATTGCGGTCGCTACCGCATCGACATGTTCGTCTTCGGTAATCGCCACGAAATCGTCGCCGCCGATGTGTCCGACGAAATCCTCCGGACCGCCATTCGTGCGAATCGCATCGACGATCGTATGTGCAATAAAGCGAATAATCGTATCTCCGTGCCCGAAGCCGTAGACGTCGTTATAGGCTTTGAAGTGATCGGCATCGATGTAGAGCACCGCGAATGGATCGTTGCTATCGATGCGGCGGCGTAGCTCTTGCTCGATAAAGAGATTCCCCGGGAGCCGCGTCGTCGGAGAGAGCGCGGCATCGCTATCGACACGTCGCAACTGGGCGCGAACGCGTGCAATGAGTTCGAGATTGGAAAATGGCTTGGTGATGTAATCATCGGCGCCGGCTTCGAGCCCGGCAATGCGATCGGCTTCTTCCGACCGAGCCGTGAGCAAAATGATCGGTGTGAGTTTTATGCGGGCATCGGTATTTGCTCGAATGCGCCGCGTCGCCTCGATGCCGTCGATTTTCGGCATCATCACATCGAGGATCACGATATCCGTTGGCTGTTCGCTTAGCGCCGCAAGCGCTTCGAGGCCGTCTGATGCTGTATGAACCGAGAAGCCGGCGTGCTCTAAATTCCCCGCGATGATTTTGCGAAGTTCGGGATCATCGTCAACGAGCAACACCTCACGCGGATTCACGTGCGCAGATACCGGCCAACAGAAAGCCACGATGCAATGGCACCGATCAGTGCTCCGGCTCCGAGTAATTGTGCGCCGAGAACGAGCGGGCGAATTGCCGAGCCGTTGAGCGGCACCCAGGGCAGCGCGTTGGCAAGACGATTCCACAGCATCATGTGTGCAATCGAGAGAATGATGATGGCGATGAGGGACCCGAGTAATCCGGAGAGTACGCCTTCTACGATAAACGGAAGACGAATCGCGCCGTCGGTCGCTCCGACGAGCTGCATGATGGCGATTTCTCTGCGGCGTGGAAAAACCGTGAGGCGAATTGTGTTCGCGATAATCACACCGGCAACGAGGACGAAAAGCCCGAGGATCACGAGCGCCACGCGATGCAGCACGTTGGTGAGTTGCAAGAAACGCGTCACCACTTTGGCCCCGTATTTCACATCGGCCACACCGGCAAGAGCGTGAACTGAGGATGCCACGGCTGGAATCATCGCGGTATCGCGCACTTGAATGCGCAATTTATCCGGCAACGGATTTTCGGTGAGGATCGAAAGATCTAAAGAACCTTTCGTGCGCGCGGCAAGTTCTGCTAAACCTTGCTTCTTCGGAATGTAGTCCACAGAAAGTACGCGCGGATCGGCCTTGACGTGCGCGATCAGACTTTTGGTCGTTGCGCTGCTGAGCCCGTCTTTGAGATAGGCCGAAATTTCGATTTGCCGCATGAGTTGCGTACCGACGTTTGCCAGCGACGCTTGCGCGATTAGAAATGATCCAATAAGGACAATCGTCACCGTTACGGTGCCGATTGCCGTTGCTTGCATGCCCTTGTTCCGAGTGAAGCTGCGAACAACCTCACCCAGAAAGAACTTGACTCTCCCCCAGTCCACGATGATAAAAGCCTCGCTCTTCGTCGGCAATGATACGTCCGTTTTCCATGCGCACTACTCGACGGCGCATGCGGTCGACAACGCCTTGATTGTGCGTTGCCACCATAACGGTCGTTCCTTTGATGTTGATGCGTCCGAGTAACTCCATAATCTCGGTCGTCGCACCTGGATCGAGATTTCCGGTCGGTTCGTCGCAGAGCAGAAGTTTAGGATTATTGACGAGCGCGCGTGCGATCGCCGTTTTCTGCTGCTCTCCGCCGGAGAGTTCGCCTGGATACATGCGGCTTTTATGTGCAAGTCCGACGAGATCGAGTGCTCGTGGAACTTGCCGCAAAATATCTTTGGTATGTGCGCCCGTCACTTGCATGGCAAACGCGACATTCTCCCATACCGTCTTATCAACCAAAAGTTTGTAATCTTGGAAGACAACCCCTAAACGACGGCGCAAAATCGGAACGCGACCTGCCGAGATCTTATCGACGCGCACGCCATCGACGGTAATTTCGCCCGAATGAGGCGCAATCTCGCGGTAGAGCAAGCGTAATAGGCTGGTCTTGCCCGTGCCCGAGTGTCCAACGAGAAAGACGAACTCGCCTTTGCCGATTTCGAGACTGACATTGTCGAGTGCGTGGACGCCGTTGGGATAGGCGAGGGAGACGTTCCGAAGGGAGATCATGCTGGGAAAAGGGTTTTTCCGAAGCACAGAGCCTATACCTCCGGCGCTATGAACTTCGATTTAACAGACGAGCAAAAGGCCATCCAATCGCTAGCCCGGGATTTTGCACGCGGCGAGGTGGCCCCCCGAGCCGAAGAAATGGATCGCGAGGAAGCCTTCCCCTACGACCTGGTCCGCAAAATGGCGGAGTTGGGCTTTATGGGATTACCTTTCCCCGAGAAATACGGCGGATCGGGTGCCGATACGATCTCCTATGCGTTGGCGGTCATGGAGATCGCCCGCATCGACGCCTCAACAGCCATTACCATGGCGGCCCATGTCTCGCTGGGTGCATCGCCCTTCTATCTCTTTGGCACCGAGGAGCAGAAGCAGAAGTACCTGGTGCCGCTGGCGCAAGGTAAGATGCTCTGGGGCTTCGGCCTGACTGAGCCCGGTGCCGGCAGCGATG
>VFSW01009759.1_pt1 | contig 13678 bp, 12 predicted proteins | sample 5358111 | NCBI WGS metagenome assembly VFSW01 (sample SAMN11554181, study PRJNA540505) | mine drainage metagenome | isolation source: sediment from site ElyBrook_90M | place: USA: Ely Copper Mine, Vershire, VT | collected 2017 | reverse complement strand
CCCGCGCTCGCTCCGCCTCCGCCGAATCCCGGCCCCTTAGGCCGCTGGGCGGCCAGACCGACGAAACCGGGCCCTCCTCCATACCCGCCGCCCGGGGGGAATCCCGGCCCGGAGGCGGGCGCGGCTCCGGCCTGCAAGCCTTGGCTCAGGCTGCACGACACAAGGACTGCGTCGTTTCCGTTCGCCGCCGGGGGCGCGGGACCGGGCTGCGGCGGCGACGTACCGATCTCGCTCTGGATCTGCGCGTCCAGATTATTCCCGTTGGGATTTCCCGCCTCCCGCGCCATTCCTTCGACCCTCTTGGCCACCGGCGATTCGGCCATCTGCAGCGTGAAGTCCCACTCCGCCGGCGTCCCCGGTATAAATGTCACTTCTTTCTTCGCGGGTTCAAAGCCGAACATCGCAACCTGAATCGTCCACGCGCCGCCGCCCAGCGCGGGAAATGCGAACCGCCCGCCGGCGTCCGTCGCGGTCGTCAGCTTCCGGCCCGCTTGTTCCGCAGTTACCAGCGCTCCCGGAATCGCCTGATTCGCCGACCGGACCATTCCCATCTGCGCCCACGACGGAGCCACGCATCCCATAACCGCGAAAGTGACGTAGATTGGCTTCACGATACATTGGACCGGCGATAGAAAGACGAACGCCGGTTACGAAAAGTGCGGTAAATGTTTGTCAGAGCAGCGCTCGACGCCCGCTGTTACTCTTCTTTACGCGGATCGGGTAACCTCCACCGCGCCCACGTCATCTTCGCTTCAGGAAGGAACCCTCGTGAAGACTCGATTACTGATTATGGGCTTTCTGCTGGCCACGATTGCCATGGCGGCCGACGTCAGCGGAAAATGGACCGCGCAAGTTCCGGGCCGCGGAGGCAACATGCGGGAAATGACCATGAATCTGAAAGCCGATGGCGCCGCGTTGACCGGAACGGTCTCAACCGGCATGGGTGAGACTGACATTTCGGAAGGCAAAGTGGACGGGGACAATATCGCGTTCACCGTCGTGCGCGAGTTTCAGGGAAACAGCATGAAGATCCACTACGCCGGCCAGGTCTCCGGCGACGAAATTCATTTCAAATCGTCGATCGAAGGCCGCGACGGCTCGGCGCGCGAGTTCACCGCGAAACGCGCCGCTCAGTAGGCGGAAGCCAACTGCGGGGACCCGGCCCCGATCTGCCGCGCGCGTACGATAAACCGGTCTGGCGCCGGACCCACATAGTAGAAGGGATAACAGGTAACTAACGTCAATTCCGCCTTTGGCGTGGAGCGGAGCACGCTCACCTCGGTCGGTTTGACGATTCGGGTTGTCTCCACCTGGTAAACATATCTTCCTTGCAATGTTTCAAGCACGATCACGTCGTCCTTGCGCACACCTTGCAAACCTCGAAACAGCGTATCGCGATGCCCGGCGACTCCGACGTTTCCCGCCTCACCCGGCATCGGCGTGGCGGGGATGTGTCCCAAAGCCGCGCGAAGCGTCGCCTCGCCCGCGCCCTCGCGGATAACCGCGCTTAGGCGCAGCCGAGGGATCGTTAATCGGCCCACCAGCCCGTCGATCGGAATCCTTTGCCGAATCGCCGGCGGCGGCGGAGCCTGGACTCGCGGCGCGAAATCGACCCGCGCTTCCGGAAAGCCCCACCACGCCAGTGCTTTCTCCGCCGCGCGCGTTCCCTCTTCCGCCAAGTAGGCTCCCACCGTCGCGCGTTGGCCGCGCATTTCGCGATCGAACGACCAGTTGCTCCAATGTTGGGAAGCGTCGATGGCGGGGATCGACCACAGCCAGACATTGACGCCTATCAACCCGGCCAACAATAACAACCCTTCCAGCCATCTCCGCGTCTTCATTCTGCGCCGCCCGATTTATCGCCGCCGGTAGCCACAAAACGATAACTCGAACGGGTGACCGCCTTCAATTTTCCGCGGCCTTCTCCGGCGATCTCCACGCGGATGTGGCGAAGCGCGCCGGCCCGATTTCCCGGTGCGGACGGTGGAACGTATCCGACGGTGTACCGCGCGCGAAGGTCCTTGGCGATGTTCTGGCACACGGGAACCACACCGGCCACGTCGTGCGGAAAATAGGCGTCTCCGCCACTGATTTTCGCTAGCTGTTTCAGGATTCCCGGGTCGCGGTCGTGGGCGGCCTCGTCGAATACTCCTACCGTGTAGATCGTGGCCGAACTGCTCTCCACCAACGCCAAAACCTCGCTCCGCTTATGAAGGCTTGCGTTGTCGCCGCCGTCGCTGATCACCACCAGCGCCTTCATTTCGCGGTGGCCCGATCTCAATTGATTCAACCCGTCGGCGATCGCGTCGTTTAGAGCGGTCTTTCCTTGTGGAACGCCCCGATTTAGCGCCATTCGCAGTTTTTCTCCATCGCCGGAAAACAAAGTGTCCGCTGGAAGGCCGCGCCTCACCGTATCGTTGAAATTCAGAATGAACATTTCGTCCTGCGGATTGCTGCGGCCGATGAATCCGATCGCCGCCGTCAGGACATCCGTGCGCTTGGATCGCATGCTGAAACTTTCATCCACCAATATGCCCACCGTTACCGGCGCCTCGTGGCTCGAAAACTCCGTGATCGGCTGAAGATGGCCATCTTCATAAACGCGAAAATTCTCTTTACTCAAACCGGAAACCGGCGCACCCCCGCGGTTGCGGACGCTCACGTCCAACAACACCAACCTGGATTCGCTGCGGATCAAGAAATCGCCGGCTTGGCCTTTTGCGATTCCCACGTCCGCGCTTCCCAGGAAAGTTACGGCGCCCGCGATCGCGAAAATCCGCATTGCCGGGCGCCGTATCATTTTCCCCTCCGTTCTTCAACGGCTGCGATCGCCTAAGCGGCGCGTTTCAGCCGAAGCAAACCATAGAGACCCAACGAACTGAATCCGAAGAGCCCTACCCAAGGATACTCGCTTGCCGTCTTAGGCAACTTCACCGGGGCCGCCGGTTCCGTTGCCGGCGCGGCTGCCGGTTCCGGAGCCGGTGCGCTATTTTGCGCGACCTCCCGGGGTGGTTCGACCGGCGCCGGCGCGGCGGTCTCTTCATGTGGAGCGGCTGCCGGTGGTACCGGGGTTACCGCCGCCTGCGGCGGATTCGGCGCGGCTGGTGGCGTCAACATGGCCAAATGTTTCGGGTAAGTGAATTCCTGGCCGAATTTATCGCCCGGATAGAACCACGCACGCAATGCTTTCGCGCTGCCCGGAGGCGTTTCCCAAAACGCGAACCGCGTGTGCCCGCTCGGATGCAGTTGATAATTGGGCAGCGCCAACAAAGTGTCCACGATATGGGACTGGTCGCCGTTAAAAATTTGAACTACGTGCTGGTCGCTGGAGGAGTTGAGAAGTTTGAACACGTACTTACCCGGCTCCAACAATTTGTCCTGCACCTGGATTGGTTCGTTTACCGTCAGAACGGTCAGCTTATCCCATTCATCGGCCTGCGCTTGCACGGCGAAAAAGCCCGCCGCAAGGCCCATTCCAATTGCCGCGGCGATCAACTTGTGCCTATTATGCGAATCGATTAGTTTCATTGTTCACAATCTCCTTCTTCTGGATTTAATTTCCCCCGGGTCATATAACAAGTGGACGTGCAATCGGCGTGCCACGTTGCGCCCTCGTCGGGGACATGAATGTTTTGCGCAGGAGCGAGCGGGACAAGTGGCATGAATTACCTCCTGCCGGTAATGTTTTTATGGCGGGTCTAATATCTTCGCGTTAGTTAAAGTTCTTGGAAACACCCGATATCTCCACCGGGTCTAACTGGCAGATGACGAATCGAACGACCGGTCTCACTGTTTTCATCGCGCTCGCGACGATTTGTGGCGCTTGTAAGGGACGAGACGGTGACGCCCGCAACGCGGGTCAACGCCTCGATAACGAAACGAATACCCTTGCCCGCAAGACGGGGAAGGCCGCGCACGAGCTTGCCGACGAAGCGAAGATCGCCGCGAAGAAGACCGAAAAGAAACTTGCCGAAGCGGGTCGCGAAGCCAAGACCGGTTGGGACGAGGCTAAGAAGCCCAGCGCCTCGAAGTAACTTCCTCTTACTCGATCGCGATCGTTACAGTATTGGAGTTATCCCCGATGCCATCGGAAATCGACAGAGGGACCGCGTTTCCTGTGGGAGCATTTGAGGGAATCTGCGCGTTCACTTGATTCAGGCCGATGAAACCAGGCGCAAGGCCGGAGAAAGTAACGTTCGCTTGCATCGCTCCGATCATGACGACGGGCGTGAAATAAGTATTCGCGAGCGGTTGCGCCGGCGCCGGCGCTCCATCGGGCGGCGGTTGATCCACCAACCCGAGGCCGGTGCAGTAAATGGATATATACTCGCCTCGTTGGATGGGCTGCGCATTGGGAAATTTACCGGCTTCCGCCGCCAGTTGGCCGGTTGCCGCGTTGGTGACGCTGCCTTGCCCGCCGCCGCTCTGATCCACCGTGAAAATCCCCGGCGCGAAAAATTGCACCGTAAACATGGACGCCTCGCCACGAGCCCCGCTCAGGATCGGCTGCAACGCCGTCACGTCTCCCGGCAGAGTCTCCCAGGGAATTTGAACGTTCATTTGGCCCGGCGACACATAAAACAACGGCGCGGATAGATTCAATCCGGCCGCCGTGTCGGTCACCGCGAGCGATGCTCCGCCCAAGTTCAATGGCAGCTTCGCGCCGCTAAACAGGTTCAGTCCGGAGGCGAAGTCCACGCCGAACACCGATGCGATCGACCCCGGCGCGACTCCGATCCCGCCGGCATAGCTCGCCGCGTTCAATATTCCCGTTGGATAGACCGCCGGAAGCGCTCCCACCTTCACATAGGCTTGCTCCGACGTGCCCCCGCCCGGCGCGAGCGTGTACACGGACACCGCGGCCAGCACGTGGGAGGCTACGTCCGCCGCCAGCAGTGCCGCATGTACCTCGTTCGCCGATACGAATACGGCCACCCTCGGTTCGCCGTTCCATAGGACGACCGTGGATGGTGTGAAATTGCGCCCGGTCACCGTCAGATTCGCATCGCTGCTTCCTAGCGATATCTGCGACGGCGCCACCCCGTCGAGTTCAGGGATCTTATTCAACCCGGCGAGCGGCATGGCGAGGTCCCACGCGCTCCGTCCGTGCGTCGCTGCGCGAAGCGTGCGGGAAGACCGTTGCAGATTCAGCGACAGCACCACCGCCCGCGGCAACCCGGTCCCAAGTTCGGACCACGTCCGGCCGCTGGTGTTGGTCCAGAACACGCCCAGATCGGTTGCGACATAGAGGGTCCCAGCCAGATCCGGATCGACCACTAAGTCGTTTGCCGGAATATCGGGGAGATTGCCCGAGATATTCGTCCACGTCCGGCCGCCATCGGCGGTAGCGTACACGTGTCCGTTTTGAAACCCCGATAGCGCCGCGTAAGCCTTTTTCGCCGACGACGGATCCACCGTGATATGCACGACCGCGCTACCCGGAAGGCCCGCGCTGATGTTCGTCCAGGTCGACGTTTTGCCGGAAAGCGCATTGGATGTCACCTCCGCGACGCCGTCGCAGGAGCCGGTGTAAACGGTGTTGGAGTCGCTGGGCGCTACCGCGATCGCGCAGGGATTCGACGTTCCCGCCGTCACGTCGGGCGAGATCAGCGCCCAGGTGGCCGCCCAATCGGTCGTCTGATAAATGTGCGCCGTGCCGGTTAAGTATAGGTTCTGCGGGTTGGTGGGATCGATGGTCAGATACGGAATAAAAGGAATGCCCTCGGCGTCGGATATTCCCATCTCGGCCGGCTGAAAATCCACGCCGCCCTGATTGGATTTCCAAACCACCGAATAATGCACCGCCGGCTGCACGCCGCCGCAGGCCGCATAGACATTCTTTGGGTTGGCCGGATCGATCGCCGTCGCCCCGCCATCTCCGCAAACGGCGTAAGCCCACACCGGCGTGCCCGCGTATTGCAGCGTCCCGTTGTCTTGCGTCCCTCCGAAAGTAATGGTTGGATCCGTGGGATGCATCGAGACGCCGCCGTAAAATTGCGCCAAAGCGAGCGTCTCGTTCAGGCCCGTCCACGTGAAAACGGAGGAAGCCTCCGCCGCGCTCCACACTCCGCCGTCGTTCCCCACATACACTTTCGATCCATCGCCGGTGAACGCCACCGCGTGTTGATCCACGTGGATCGCCGTGCCGTTTTGCGCCGGCGACCACGTCGTCCCACCGTTGGTCGAGATCATCAATTCCACGCCTCCCGCAATCAGTGTTTTCGGGTCCAACGGGCTCACCGCCATCGCGTCGTTGTACCAGCATTGCTTCGTGCAATACGTAGTGCCCGCGATTTCCGTCCAGGTCGCCCCGCCGTCCGCGCTCGTATAAAGCCCAGGCATCGTCGAATTTGCATTGGTTGTAACTTCGAAACTCGCGTAAAGCGTCTTCGGAGACGACGGAGCGATCGCCACATTCGCGCGTCCGGCGTTGGCCGGCGGCAGAACGGTGGCGCCCGCCCCATTGCTCGCTTTCCACGTGATTCCCGCGTCGTTCGATTTATATATGCCGGCGGGTCCGAAAGCTCCCCCAAGCGCCGCGTAAGCCACGCTCGAATTGGATGGGTCGAAAAAAACGTTGTCGCCCTCGCCTTGCAGGACGTTTTTCCACGTCGCGCCGCCATCCGCGGATCGATAAACGCCCGCGAAAGGCACGGCCGCCAGCAGCATTTGTCCGTCGCGCGGACTCACCGCCAGCGCAAGAAAACTCAGTTGATCGAACGTGCCGCCGGCCAGCAAGGTCCACGTCTTCCCTCCGTCCACGGTCTTAAGGACTCCCGCTCCGCCATACGCGTCTCCGTTGAAATTGCCTTCTCCCGTCCCCGCGTAGACGATTTGCGAGTTCGATGGATCGATGGCGAGCGCTCCGATGGCCAGCGCCGGTTGAGAATCGGTCAGCGGCGTCCATGTTGTTCCGCCGTCCTGTGTTTTCCACACACCGCCCTCCGCTCCGCCGAGGAAGACCGTGTTATTGTCGTGCGGATCGACGGCGATGGCCGTCACGCGCCCGGAGTTTCCCGGAGTCTCCGGTCGCGGTCCGATCAGCGTCCAGCCGCCGGAACCTTGCTGTCCGCTTCCCGCGATTCCCGCCCGCACGCTCGCCGGCGCGCTCATTCGACTTAGTTGTTCGAATGCCCGCAGACGCGCCCCGCGCGGAATCCGCCGATGCGGGAAAGCGCGAATCTTATAGAACCAACGGTCCGTGCCTGGCGAGGCGCCGCCCTCTTTCTCTTCCCCCCGTGTTTCAAGGCGAGGGAGCGTTCCCGCGATTCGCCGAGTCCGCCGGCCGCCCGCCGCGTTGGGCCGCGACGCGGCGAGCGACGCCCTAACCGGCGGCAGTTTGAGCGCCATGTCGCTTCCCGCTTCGCGGCGCCAGCCAGCCGCCGCGGCGATCACGATCGCCACCGCGAAGCATCTTCGAACCGCCGACCGAGGCCCCGTCCTTTTCATATCCATCCCCGTCCAACCAGTCCCAATAGGATAAACGATCCGGCGCGGGACGGTTTGCCGGCCGGATTTGCCTCGGCGCTAAAGAAAAAGCCGGGTGCGTCTCAGGCGCCCGGCAAAGAGGGACAGGATGGGACTCCGCCGGATCTCGCCCCGGCGCAGTCGTAAAAGAGTAGACAGGAGCGAATACCTTCTATCGAAAAGTCTCGCCGCCCGCGCCGCTAGTTTCGCGTCTGCTGAACCTTCGGCGTCGCTAAATATCCCGAGATCATGTTTTTGCCCACTTGGTTCACCACGATCTCATCGGGCTGCCGGGCCTTCGACGTATAGAACTGCAACGGTTCGTTCACCGTCCGGTCCTTCTTTTCCACTTTCTTGTCGTCGACCGTCAGCTCCACGGTGAAGCGATTGTGTTTGGCGTCCGCCTTTTTCAACGCCAGCAAAACGTCGCCTACCTTTTGCGGCGCCTTCGACTTCGTGATCTTGAATTCGAAATAGTTCCGTTCCCCGAGCGCCTTCAGCGCGGCCAATTCCTTCCCGTTCGTGGCAATCAGTCCGCTCTGAACGTTCAAGTCGCCGTTGGTGCGCTTCAGATCGGAGATCGTCTTCTCCAACTCCGACTTGGTCGATGCCACGTCGGTCTTCACCGAACTGACCTCCGTGTTCACCGCCGTCAATTTCGTATCCGTGGCCTGCTTCACTTCCGAAATCTGCGAGTTCACGATCTGCTGTTGCTGCGCCTGCGCCGCTTCCAATTTCTCCCGCGTCGCCTCGATGCTCTTCAACGCGTCGGTCTTCGCCTGGCCCGCCGCTTGGCTCGCCATCTTGCGCTGTTCTTCCAACCGGTGCTCCAGCGTTTCCACGTTCCGCCGGTTCGTCTGGTAGGTGACCGACGAGGCTTCCCGCACTTTGGCGATTTCCTCCACCAGAGCGGCCCGCGTCTTAGCCATGTCCGTGCGCATTTGATTCAGTTGCACGTAAAGATAAGCCGTTGCGCCCGCGAGCAACAGGACTAAAACGCCCAAAATCGGTCCTAATTTCGATCCGCCCGGCGGCGGAGCCATTACCGGTATAGGTGTCTCGCTCAACATTGCAGCATTCCTTTCGCTTCGGCGGTGTGACAGATCGCCCAGTTACAATTCAAACACAATCCTGCCATCGTCACTCTGTAAGATGGATGGCGCAATGGCGCGGTTTCAGGATTCGATCCCCACTCCCCGCCGCGGCCGTTCCTTGCGGATCATCATCATGTCCTGCGCCGGCTGGGTCTCGCATTCCACCGCGATGACCGTTACCGGGTCGTCCGGCGCCGCCGCCGGAAGGCCCGTGAATCTCGTCCGGAACTGGTCCTGATCGAACTGCACCGTCTTCCCGCTCGCGTGCAGGCGCGCCGATTTCACCTTGCAAGTCAGTCCGCCGATCGCCACCGTCTCGCCCGGCCAGAAGTGTACGTGGACATAGAGCGTGTTGCCCTTGCGCGTGAAGTTGGCCAGCTCGGACCGGTTCACCTTGCACGGGTCGGCCGTGTAAATGGTTCCTCCGTTGCGGTCCATCCAGTGCCCCACCTTGGTCAGAACCTCCACGGACGGTTCCGGAATCGAGCCGTCGGGCTTCGGCCCGATGTTCAGCAGATAATTCCCCCCGTCTCGCGCGCAGGTCACCAGGTTCCGGACGATCGTCTTCGAGGATTTCCAATCGTCGTCGGCGCGCTGATAGCCCCAGCTATCGTTCATCGTCATGCACGCCTCCCACGCCCGGTCCTTCACCGCTTCGATGTGTTGTTCCGGCGTGGAGAAATCCTCGGGAATCCCCGAACGGTTATTGACGATGATCTCCGGCTGCAACTGCCGCACCATGCGGTTCATCTCCACCGATTCCCATCCCGCGGCGCTCAGCGGCCAATTCACGTCGTACCAAAGGACGTCCAGCTTGCCGTAGTTGGAGCACAACTCGCGCACCTGGCCGTGAATGTAATCGACAAACCGCCGCCGCGCCGCTTCGTCGGTGGCGCAGCGCGCGCCATCGGGATGATGCCAGTCCATCAGCGAATAGTAGAATCCTACCCGCAGCCCTTCGCCGCGCGCCGCCTCGACGAACTCATGCGCCAGGTCTCGCCCGCATGCCTGCTTCGGCGCGGAATAGTTGGTCAACCTCGTATCGAACAGACAGAAGCCCTCGTGGTGCTTGGTGGTCATCACCATGTATTTCTGGCCCGCCTGTTTGGCCAGTTTCGCCCACGCCCGCGCCGCGTTCGGCTTCGGCGTGAAGCGTTGCGCCAGTTGCTCGTACTCGGCCACCGGAATGCCTTCCATCTCCATCGCCCATTCGTGGCGGCCCAGCACGCTATACAGGCCCCAATGGATAAACATTCCGAAGCGCGCCTCGTGCCACCATTGCATGCGCCGCGCCCGTTCGCTGTCGTCGTCCTCCGGCGCGAATGGCGGAGTGTAAGCCGACGCCAACGTGGCGCCCGCGCCCATCGCCGCCAGATATGCCCGCCTCGATAATTCGTGTCCGCTCATGCCGAAGCAGTTTATCATGGCCTACATGGACGCTTGGGCCGCCCGCTCGATCCAGCCCGAGTTGCTCGACACCGCCGCCGGTCCGGATCGCGACGCCAGCCTGCGCGACCTCACCCGCATCAATCGCTTCCTCGGCGGCCACCGCATCGCCCGCCAATTGCTCGGTCGCGTTGTTCAACACGATGACGCGTTCACCGTGCTCGACGTTGGTGCGGCTTCCGGAGACATGTCCCGTGTCGTGAATCGCGCTTTCCCGCGCGCCTCGGTGGTAAGTTTCGATCTGTTGCCCTCGCACCTTGCCGCCGCTCCCGCCCCGTGCATCGCCGGCGACGCCTTCTCTCTTCCCTTCGCGCCGCGCAGTTTCGATTTCGTCTTCAGCTCGCTCTTCCTTCACCATTTCGAAAACGCCCGGGTCGCCGCTTTGCTCCAAGGCTTCGCCGCCGTCGCCCGCCGCGCCGTGCTCGCCATCGATCTCGAACGCGGCCCCCTCGGCTACCATTTCCTTCCCGCCACCCGTTGGCTCTTTGGCTGGAACCGCGTCACACTGCATGATGGCCCGGTGTCGGTTCAAGCCGGCTTTCGGCGTGAGGAGCTTTTGGGTCTGGCCCGTGCCGCCGGCCTGGACCGCGCTCTTGTCCGCCGGCACGATCCGTGGTGCCGCTTGTCTCTGCTGGCGCCCGTCGGCCAGACGCTAGAATGAGAACTTGGGAAAAATCGCCTGCCTCGCTCCCCTGGCCTTTCTCTGCTCCTGCGGCGGCGTACCTACTTACCCCATTCCGCCGCAGTTCGACCGGGATTCCCTCCCCGCGCCCGCTCCCGATTCGCTCATGGTGGACATGAACGCCGTATCCGCCCCCTCCCATTTCGCCGGTGACATCGATTCCGCGTTGCAAGGGGCGACTTGGCGATGGACCGGCGCCAAACCCACCGTCAAGCTCCTGCTCCTCCGCACCGACGGGCTGAAATATTCGATCGACTTCGCCGTGTGGGACAAAGGGATGCGCCAAACCGGCCCGCTTACCATTTCGTTTCTCGTGGACGGCAGGATCTTGGATACGGTTCGCTTTGATACTCCCGGCCAGCAGCATTTCGAGAAGGCCGTGCCGCCGGAGTGGCTGGATACTCTCACCGATACTTCCGTCTCCGCCTCGATAGCTCCGCTATACGTCGCGCCCGAAGACGGGAAAAAATTCGGTGTCGTCCTGATCCGCATGGGGTTCGTGCGCGAGTGATCAAACCGGTCCTCTATATCCTTTTCGGGGCCATATTCACCGGCGCGACGTCGTTATCGGCGGGCTGCCTGATCCTGCGCCGCTTGCGCTTGCGCCTTTATCGCGCGGAGCACTTGCTCTTCGGCTTCGTGCTCGGCGCCGCCCTGCTCAGCCTCACGCTCTTCGAATTTTCGACGTTGCACATCGTCTATAAAGGCGTCTTTCTAGGACTGGGATTTCTTGTCCTCAACGCCGCAGTTGCGTTGGGAGCGTTTCGCGGGGGATCCGAACCGGCGCCGCCGTTGCCACCTCTTTGGCGCTGGCTCTTGTGGATCGCTTTCGCCATCTACGCTTCGCTCTATTTCTTCTACGCCCTTGCTCCGGAAATCTCTCCCGACGGTTCCACCTATCATCTGGGATTGGTCGAGCAAATCCTCCGCGCGCGCGGGTTTCGACGCAGCCCCTGGGACTTCTACAAGAACATGCCAGCCGGCGTCGAACTGCTTTTCCTGTTCGCGTTTTCTTTCGGGCGAAACTCGGCCGCCGCGCTCGTACACTACCAGTTTCTGCTCGCGCTTCCGCTGCTGATCGTGAATTTCGGCAAACGCTTCGGCGTGCCCGCCGCCGGCGCTGTGGCCGCCATCCTGGTCTTCGCCTCACCCGTCGTTGGGATCGATGGCATCAGCGCTTATGTCGATTGCGCGCTGGCCGTGATTGTCTTCGCCTTGTTTTACCTGTTGCGGATCTGGAACGAACAGCGCGATCATCGGCTGCTTGTTCTAGCAGGGGTTCTCGGCGGCTTCGCCTTCTCCGCCAAATACACCGGCGGCATCGCTCTCGTCTACGCCCTTGTCTTTGCCGGGTGGAAGCTATCGCGCGCCAAACAGCCATGGATCAAGCCGCTGGTGGTGATGTCCGCGGCGGCGTCTTTGTGGATTCTGCCCTGGATTCTTAAGAGCTGGATCTGGACCGGCGATCCGCTGATCCCGTTCTTCGCCCGTCTGTTCCCGAGTCCAATCGTTCATCCTTCTTTCGTCGCTCAATGGTCCAAGCAATTGCGCACTTACAACCTGACCAGTTACTGGGAGCTTCCGGGGCAGGTCACGGTGCGTGCCGATGCGTTTCCCAGCTTCATCGGCCCCGTCTTCTTACTTACGTCGTTGATCCTTCTCGGCCTCAAGCGTCCGGTGGTTCGCGCGCTCGCACTCGCCTCGCTCGTCTTCGGCGCCTCGTTCTTCGCAAACCTCGACGCCCGTTTTCTCCTCCCGGCGTTGCCGTTCGTGTCGCTCGCCATCGGCATCGTCGTCGCGTCGTGGAATCCGCTCGCCGCCGCTCTCGTTCTTGTCCTGCACGCCGTTCTCTCGCTACCCATGGTGACACCGCAATACGCCAACGAATACTCCTGGCGGTTGCCTCCGGAGGTTCCTTGGTCCGGCGCCCTCCGCATCGTCCCCGAGGATACGTGGCTGCTCCAGCACACGCCCGGCTACGCCGCGGACCGCATGATCGAACGTCTTGTTCCGGCGAACGAACCGGTCTTCTCAACCTTCGCCGTCACCGAGGCGTACACCTCGCGCAAAATTGAAGTTGGCTACGAGTCGGCGCAAGGCGAGGTGATGCAGGATTTTCTCTTCACCGCGATCACTCCCGATTTGCAACCGAGCCTTACCGCGGAATTCTCCTTCCCGGAACGCGCCGTCCGCAAACTTCGCGTCGTGCAAACCGCGCCGGCGGCCACGCAGCAATGGAGCGTCGCCGAGTTCCGCGTGTTGCGCAAGGGCGGCGAGATTCCGCGCTCAACGTCGTGGCGGATTCGCGCCTCGCCCAATCCCTGGGACGCCCCGCTCGCCTTCGACAATAGCCTGGTTACGCGTTGGCGAAGCTGGGACGTCGCGCGGCCGGGTATGTTCGTCGAGATCGACTTCCCGTCGCCCGTCTCACTCGACGCCGCGCAACTGCGCGTGTCACCCGACGAATCGCAAACCAATATGCGGCTCGAAGGAACCGTCGATTCCGGCTCATGGACCGTACTTTCTCCGGCGGCGAAGATCGTACCAAGGCCGCTCACTTACATGCTTCGTCCCGAGGCCTCCGCCCAACTCAAGCGGCGGGGCTTTCATTACCTGCTGGTGAACAGCGACAACTATGGCGCCGGCGATATCGCTCGCAACGCCGGTGTTTGGGGCCTGCGATTGCTCGACGAGCAGGGCGGCGCGCGGCTCTACGCTATCCAATGACACCGGCGTATTTTCTGGGAGTCGATGGCGGCCAGTCGAGCACAACGGTCTGGATCGGAGACGAGCGCGGACGGGTGTTGGGCCACGGCCGCGCGGGACCGTGCAATCACGCCGCGGCGGGGGAAGGGCGCGCGAAGCTCGCCAACGCGTTGAACGCCGGCCTCGCCGCCGCTTGCGTTCAGGCCGGGCTGGACGCGGGATCGATCGTGTTTGCTTCGGCCTGTCTGGGCTTCAGCGGCGGCGCCGACGACAAGCGGGACAT
>VFSW01009758.1_pt1 | contig 13678 bp, 13 predicted proteins | sample 5358111 | NCBI WGS metagenome assembly VFSW01 (sample SAMN11554181, study PRJNA540505) | mine drainage metagenome | isolation source: sediment from site ElyBrook_90M | place: USA: Ely Copper Mine, Vershire, VT | collected 2017 | reverse complement strand
TAGGCGCGGTGCAGACCATCATGATCGCCAAGAAGATGGGCGCGGGGCTTTCCGCGGCGCGAAGCGTCGATAACTACCGCAGGGCCAAGCCTGAAGACAAGACGTTCATGAACCACCCGCTCCCGCATACGGCGACGTTCGCTTTTCAGAAGCTGTTCGGACCGAAGAAGCCGGCCGCTCCACCTAGCGCCGCTCCGGCGCCGGCGTCCGTCCCGGCCCAGGGAGGTCGGTGAACGTGGCGACGCATGCTCCCGCTCAAGAAGCCCTTCCGCTCGGGGAGCCGGCCTATTACGAGGTCTGGGGCAGCCTGGAAAAGACCAATAAGGTCCTCTGGGCGGCGCTGTGGTTCGCCGTGACCGTCGCGATCCTGGCCCTGATCCTCGTGCGTGTCGCGATGCATCGGCCGCCGATCGTCATCCGCGTGGATGGAGCGGGACAGGCGCAGGTCGTCACCGACCCGCAGCCGCCGCCGGTGAGCGAGGCTGAGGTCAAGAACTTCCTCGCTCTCTTCGAGCGCTTCTACACCGAGCTCAACGCCTACACCTATGAGTCAGACTTGAAGCTGGCCTTCGCCATGATGACTCCGGACTTTCAGCATCAGGCAAGCGACGCGCTCAAGCGCAGCGGGGTTCTGGAGACGCTCAAATCGAACCAGATCAAGACGACGCTATTCTTGACCGAACTGAAGGTCGTCCGGGACACCGCCGAGGTCCTGGAGTGCAAGGTGAAGGGCTACCGGCAGACGAGCTCGTATAAGCCGGACGAGCCGACGGGCGAAGTCGTCTTCGAACACGACATCGTCCTCAAGAAGGTCCCACGCTCTGAAGCGGCGCCCAACGGCCTCCTCGTGGAAGGCTACCAGGAATCGGTGTTCAAGAAATAATCGATGCCTGAATTCGACTTCAAAGAGAACGCCCCTATGCTGATGCTCGTGCTCGCGAGCGTCATCCTGATGGTCACGTTCGGGCTCCCGGTCGGCAGTGAACGGCGGCGATTCCAGACTCGCTATCAGGCGCTGTCCGGTTTCGCCGGGGTTTTCGAGGTTCGTCCGAGTTCGTCTGCCGCGTCAGCGCCGATGCTCGTGGAACCTCCGCGTCCGGCTACGGTTGCGTCCGAGCCCGCATCGCCGCACGGCAAAGCGCGCCCGAGACGGAGAGATCGGCGCGTGAAGCCGGGGCCGGGGCTCAAGGACGCGCCGAGCCATCGCTGGCCGCATCTCGTCACGGCGCAAATACCATCCGCAATCGACACGGCGGTCGAGAAGTCGAGGGTCACCCTGAGTTCGGGTACGATCACTGAAAAGACCGCGTCCGCCGCGGCGCCCGCTAGGAGCGCGCCTGAGACGGCCGATTTCGTCGCGGAGTCCTACGAGAACGATCCGGCGAAATATCCGATGGATCGCGGCGCCGTGCAGGGCCCAATCGGGTTGAACTTGTGCGGGCTCAGCCGCCAGAAGAACCGCTACATCCTCAAGGTCACCGTGACAAATCGCGCGGATGAGGACTTCTTCGTCAAGGAGCTGTCCGTGCGCGACGGCCGGACCTCGTTGACCGCGAAGTCCTTCTTCCGTTTGTTCGTTGAGCCGGGCCGCGCGCGCGAAGGATTCGTCATTTTCGACGCGCCCCATGCCGGGGCGGACGTACATGTCGCACTCAAGGAGGATCGGGAGAAGGGACGGGTCGTCGAGCTATCCGTCCCGTACTCCTTTTGACCATGAAAACAGGGACCCTGACTCATCCGCATCACGAAGGCCGGCTGCCGGCAACGTTCCTTTCGGCCAAGCCGGAGACCGTTCCGCTGTTCGGTTTCAACTTCAAGAAGCGCTACAGCGGCATGTACACCAACCGCCACGACCGCTTCGTGCTGCGCGAGGAGCACGTCGCCGAACTCAAGCGCGTGGTGGCGGACTACAACCGCGCGCGGCCGCGCCACGTTCCCGTGCTCAGCATGTCGGACGTGGTGAACGCCGCGCTTGACTTCGTCCTCGAACATCCGGTCGCCCTGGCTCGCCTGGGCAATACGGACGAATTTCGCGACGGCCTTGCCAGGGAAATCTACCGCAAGGCGTTCTTCCACTTCACCTTCCATGACCTGCTCTAAGGGCGTGGTTGGGGCGTTCATGCTGGCGGCGTCGGTCGCTGCGGCGCAGGGGCCCGCGCCGGACTATCTCCTTCGCCAGAGAGGGGGGAAGTCCGACGCTCCCGCGGAGTGGCTCGGCGTCACCCAGAAGACGCCGGTCAAGACCAACTACTTCCTGCCGACGGGGTTCACCTTCCCCGTGCGCCTCGAGAACGCGGTCTACTCGTACAACACGGAAACGCCGGCGATCGCGATCGTCGAGAAGGACGTGATCTACCGGCAGCGCGTCGTGATCCCGGCGGACACGCGCGTTATCGGCACCGTCGGCGTCGTCAAGAGCCACGACCGCGTCCTCATCAACTTCCACACGCTCGTCTTTACGACCGGCGACGAGGTGAAATTCGGGGGCATGGGGCTTTCGCTCGACGGATCGGCAGGGGTGAAAGGCAAAGTCGAGACGCACAAGGACTCGTCGGTCGCCAACACCGTGCTCCGTTCGCTTGTCAGCGGCACGCAGACGGCGCTCACGGTCAGCGGCATCAGCCCAATCGCGTCGGGAGCGACCGCGGGCCTTTCGCAGGAAGCGACAAAGGAGCTCGACACGCAGCGCCAGGAGGTCACGGAAAGCATTTCGATAGACGCCGAGACGGGTCTGCGGGTCTATATTCCGCAGCGGATCGAATATTAGCGGGGGGCAAATGGAGAAGCTGATGGATCAGCCGATAGAGTCATCCGCCGGAATCACTTTCCGGCGGGCATACGAACAGTTCGTGCTGCGATGCGATTCGCGCAATCTCTCGATCGGGACTCTGGCCTGGTATCGGCAGATCTTGGGCGGGCTGGAACGCTTCCTTGCGGAGCGGTTCGAGATTCTGAACATGGATCAGATCGATCCCGGTCATCTCCGCGCCTATTTGAGCGCTTTGAAAACCCGCGGCATCGCTTCGGAGACGGTGCATCGCTCCTACGGCGGGCTGCGATGCTTCTTCAAGTTCCTTAAGCGCGATGGCATGATGCGTTCCAATCCGATGGAGCTGGTCGAGAAGCCGCGGCGCGAACGGCATCTGATCCAGCCGCTGAGTTCGGCCCAGGTCCTGGCGCTTCTCGATCAGTTGGACAGCCGGAGCTTTCTCGGTCTGCGGAACCGGCTCTCGATGCTGCTGATGCTCGATTCCGGCCTCAGGCTTTCGGAGGCATTGGGCTTGCGGATGTGCGACGTGGACTTCACGGCAGGGACGCTTTTGGTCATGGGCAAGGGCCGAAAGGAGAGAAAGGTCCCTTTTGCCAGCGCGACGCGCAAGGCATTGGAATCCTATCTGCGCTCACGCCAGCGTATTCACACCGACAACGGGTTGCTCCTTGTGAGCCGGCACGGTGGCTGCCTAACGAGTCGCCACATCCAACTGTTGGTCCGTCGTCTTGGGCGCAACGCTGGCATCCAGGGGGTCCGCGTTTCGCCGCACACGCTACGCCACACCTGTGCCACCCAATACATTCGCAACGGGGGAGACCCCTTCAGCCTGCAAGCGATCTTGGGGCACTCGACGCTGGAGATGGTCCGCAACTACGTCAATCTGGCGAACCGCGATGTGTACGACGCGCATAGACGCTTTTCCCCGATGGATCGACTTCTGGAGGCTGGAAACCTCGCCAATTAATATATGTATAAGAGCATTAAATAGATGCTTGAATTATATGCGTAAGCGCATTATAATATGGGCATGACGACGACCAAGGAACTGCCGATCTCAAATCGTAGGGCCATCCAGCGCGTCAGCGAGTTCGCGGCGCAGGCGCCGGCTGCGGCCCACTTACCGCCCCATGCGATGATCCGCGCTCTACGGGCGGCTCTTCACATGACCCAGTCTCAGCTCGCCAAGAGAGCGGGACTGCCGCAGTCGCACCTGGCCCGCATCGAATCAGGCAAGGTTGACCTTCAGATCAGCACTCTCCGAAAGGTGCTGGCGGCGCTTTTTTGCGATATGCTCGTGGTTCCGCAGATGAAGCGGAGCCTCGAAGACGTTCTTGAAGACCGGATCAAGGAAAAAGCCCGCAAGAACGTTGCCCGAGTCTCGGGGACGATGGCGCTCGAAAAACAGTTGCCGGATGATGAGACGATCAGCTCTCTCATCCGTTCGGAGGAGTCGCGTCTGCGGACCCACCCATCCTCGGAGATCTGGGCTGACTGATGCCGAAGTTTGAAACCCCGGACGGCGCGACGCCTATCGACGATGCCGATGGGCTGCTCATTGCCGCGGAGAACATGGCCGACTTGTCGGCCGCCGAGAGCGAGAATGTGCTCAAGGCCACGACAAAACGACTCGGGCGGCGCAACAATCCCAAGCGCCAATGGCTGACCGAAGAGTTGATTCGTACAGTCCATGCGGAGATGTACGGCGACGTGTGGGAATGGGCAGGGCGCTATCGAGATGTCGAACTCACCATCGGTGTTCCGCACCATCGTATTCGCGAAGAGATCAAGAAGTTGTGCGATGACATTTGGTTTTGGGACTCAGAGGCGACGAGCCCGCCCACTGTTGTGGAAAGGGCTTGTCGCCTACACCACCGGTTGGCTTGGATTCATCCATTCCGCAATGGTAATGGGCGGCATGCTCGATTGATCTCGGATATATATCTCCATGCGCATGGCCAACCGCTCCCAACTTGGCCGAGCCGGGATATTGCGCAAAAAGGCGGAGTGCGCGATGACTATCTGGCTGCGTTGCGGGCAGCAGATAAGGACGACTTCGAGCCGCTGGCTAAGCTGCTGACGAGATTTTCTTTATTACCCGAGAAATGATGACAGCTCCCGACCCAATCGAACCTTTTTTTCATCTACGGAAAGATGCCGGGATAATTATCGGCACCCCGGTCTGCGACGATGCCGGCCATTTCCATGTGTGGTTCCGTGAAGCCGATAATTGGCGGCGGATGCAGCCGGTCGATCTAGTGGAGTCCGAGTATTTCGCTAAGTCCGCGGCGAAGCCTGTGGACATCCATCTGAAGTTCATTGATTTCATGCTGCAGCATTGCCGCAATCCGAAAGCGCTGACGCTTATGGGCGCGGTGTGCAATGATGTCCATAATTTAGGAACGTGTTTTCGAAAACTCGAGCTTTATCACGAAGAAGGAGCGCGCGTTCGCGGGGATACTCGGCGTTTTGTCACCACCGAGATCGAATACATGATTGGCGTTTGTCGCAGCCTTTTCGATCTTCATCAGCGTATCGCGCGTGAGCTTTGGAGCAGTGTTAAATTGCTCGATGAGTCGATAAAGAAGAAAGATTTGCCGGAGTCCTTTGCCGCCATGACTCTAAAGGGGGAGACGCCGCGACTGGCTGACGAGCTTCGGGCTACTTATGGCCTTTCCCCGGAATGGGCGGCATTCTACGTGCGAGAGGCTGATTTTTTTCTTCGCCTTCGAAAGATTCGAAACGATATCGACCATGGAGGGTTGACTCCGGAGATCATCTTCACGACTCATAAGGGCTTCGCGATGAATTCCGATAACAAGCTCTTCGCACAATTCTCTGTCTGGCGTGAAGAGACCTTCCTTCCCAATAAATTGGCTCCGCTTAAGCCTGTCTTGGCGCACCTTGTGAGAGAGACATTGGGGTCAATGGGGCGGTTCGTGGAAGCCTTAGCTAAGGAGATCGCATTCCAGCCAGAGATTGCTCCAGGGTATCGGGTCTTTATGCGCGGGTATTATATCGACCGCCTTGGTCAACTTGAGAACTATATCGCAAACGAACCTTGGTACCCGATGGCGCCGGGGCCGGAAGGGACAACTTAAGTTCCCCGTCGCCGCTTTAGGCTATTCTTAGAAATTAGTGCGGATTGCAGGTCGAGCAGATTTGCAATGGAAGTCCAGTGCTGATCGCGTATTGCCGTGCCTGCTCATAAGTAGCATGGTCCGTGTATTTTTGATCGGTATTTTCGCCAGGTTCCCCGCCGTGTTTTCGGAGATGGTTGCAATCGTCCTGATGAATGGCGACGTGCGGATTGTTCCGATTTTCATATGTTGTAAAGGCCATGTGCCCTCCCAATGCTTTGAAAAGAACTCGTAAGGCGGTTTAACTCCATGCTCCAAGAAGAAGCAGAAGGGGGATTATACGCAGGATTCTTCGATCCGCGCAGAATCTTCATTCACATTTGCCAGCCGCCGATGGCCTTCGTTGATGAAAACGATCGATTGAAGCCTGCAACATCAAAAGGCTGGGGATTGTTGCTTCATGAATACTTCCATTACCTGCAGGCTCTGTCTTCTCCGGTAACCATCACGGTTTTTAATAATTGGTTTAGCGCGCAGACGGATGCCGCGAAGATATTTTCAAGTTCAGGAAAGTCGAGCTTTGCTGAGGCCGTGGCGGCGAACTCGAGCCTTCAGACGCTCGTTGACGGGATTAATACAGTCTATGCAGAAATGCACCTTGCGTACGATATTCGCATACCGCTAGTTCCTGTGTCTAACGGACGAGTAGCCTGGGCATTCTTCGATAAGGAGTTGGAATATCCTGGGAGCGGGGTGAAATTCCAGGCGAAGCACATAGTCGTGCCTGACGATGCTGGAAAGCTTTTCGAGGTCCCGCTCATCCCGTCAGCATTCGCTGAGGGGATGTCGAAAGCGTTGCAGTTGTTCATCGAGACTGATTGGAGATGGAGCGATCAGTTGTTGAAGGACTACCCGGTGAAGGCGCCGGCTGTCTTCTACAGTGTGATCGCACGGTGGGTAAGGACGCACTTCAAAGATGCAGATCCATTTTGGACGACAATTGCTATTTGCGATGCGTGTCTCTGCTCATACGATCCCGGTCATGTTTTTGAAGTGGTTTCCCACTACCTGCGTGAAAATAAGCCGGCGTTGCGAACTCACCAAGACGCAATCAGCGTGCGACGAGAATTGCAGAACTTGTTTCCGATCAAATCGGATTTGCTTCGCGCATTGGGCCGTCTAAATGATTTGGATCTTCAACTCTCTCCGGCGGGCCCGAAAGAAGCTGCCTACGATATGCGGCGGGTCATCGCCCGGATGAAGATGGCGCTTACTGCACGATTGGCGGTGCCGGAACATTTTATGTTCCCTGGATCAGCCCAAGATATGTTTTGGCATTTCGTAGGAATACATGGTTCTCCGGTTATCGCGATTGGCGAGACCAAAGAGCAAGAAATCATGATTGATCCGGCGCACGATGAAGATTTCACGCGCTCGTGTCTACTACTCATGTCCATTTTTCACATCGTAGAGCGAGCGTTGGATGGCACGAGTGCTGGCCCGTGCCCTTACCTTCCCAATCAGTGCACTGCTACGAAGGGGACCTACTGCACAGATGATCCCTTGGCCGCGCCTATCCGTAATGGCTCCGGGTGCGTGATGGCGTATGCGGCGTTGACCCTCAGTCTCTCGGAACCTCCTGCCCAATAATTCCGAGCACCTGGCCTTGAATTCGGGGCAGTGTCCTGCTAGACTTGTGGGGTCGAATACGGCTCTTTGCGACGCAAACACCTACCTCAACGAGTTCGCTTTCCTGGCGAACAATTGAGCGGCCAGGGCGGACAAGGCAAATAAAAAAGCGCTGATATTATCAGCGCTTAAACGAATCATAACCGCGTAAGAACTTCGCGGTGTTATGAGCCTTGCGAGCTACCGGGCTGCTCTACCCCGCGAAAGGATCATAGCATGCCCGGCCTGGACAAGTCAAGCGCCATTCGCGAACGCGCGCGTGCGCCGCGGAGAGGAGCGCGTCAGCTCGGAGCGAACTCGGCCTCGAACTCGCACTTCGCGATGCAGCCGCAGGCCTCGGGTCCGCCGCCGTACAAAGGCTCGGCGCACGTCGCCTCGGCCGTTCCCTGCTCGTCGAGCTTCGTCAGCCCCAGCGCGACCTGCTCGGAGAAATCGTAGGAGCCGGAGCCGCAGCGGCCCGGGCAGTCGGCCTCGACGATGAAGGGATCGTTCGGCCCGATCAGGTCGTCGGTCTCGTCGAGCACGACGCCCTGGGGGGAGGTGACGGTGATGCGGACCTTCACGCCGCGGACCCCGGGAAACCGCGAGACGAGCGTGCCGGCGGATTGCGTCTGCGCTTCGGCGTCGCGGCCGCGCTGGACCTTCTGCTCGTTCTTGCTGGGTCCGGTCTTGCGGCGCTTCTTGCGGTAGAATCCGGGCATCCGTCCTCCTGTCCTCGCGGCGGGAGCCTTAAGGGGTGGCCAGTCTAGCATTTCCGCGCCGCCATGGATCAACGGGATCGCCGTTTACCTAGAATTCTCTTGCTTAAACGGTCATTCCCGTCTAAACTGGTACCGATGCGGGACAGTCATTTCAGCGGAACGCTGAGAAATGCGCGCGGCGTGACGCTGACCGAGCTGATGGTCGCCGTCGTGATCCTCACGATCGGCGTCCTGGGGATGTTCGGCGCTTTCCAATACATCAACATGGCGATCCACGGCTCGCGCACCAAGACCCTGGCCACGAACCTCGCTCAGGAGCGCATCGAGGCGCTGAAGAACTCCACGTATTACGAGCTTCTGGTGACCACGTCCTCCTCCGTCGACTCGACCGTCTCTCCGGCCGTCACGTACGACAATTCGAACTATCCTCCCGAGACCATCTCGGTCGGAGGAATCATCTTCACTCGCTATACGCTCGTGACGATGGCGCAGATGACGAACAACGTCATCACGAGCGTCTCCAACACGTATCCCGACACGGGAATGAAGGAGATCTCGGTCAGCATCGTGTGGGCCGACAACGGCGTCCGGAAGTCCTGGACGCTGAACAACCTTCTCGAGAATCCCTTCGTGAACCCGCTCGATTCATCGCTGTCCGGCTACGCGGCGACCACGGCCGGCGTGAAGCTGCCCGGCGTGCGGATCGACGTCGAGCAATACCCGGACTACAGCGCGACGACGGACGCCAGCGGCAGCTACTCGTTCCGCGTCTACCACGGAACCTACACCGTCCGCATGAGCTCGGCCGGCTACTTCGACTGGGTCTCGCCGATCATGGGCATCGTTCAAGGCTCCAACGCCGTGCTCAACTCGTCGATGACGGCCATCGCGAGCGGGACGGTCAACGGGATCGCGTGGTACAACCCGAATCTGGTGATCAGCGAGGTCGTCGGCACGACCCACACCTGCACCGGCGTCACCTGCACCGGCGGCTATCTCAACGACGTGGAGTACGTGGAGCTCTTCAATCCGACGACCTTTCAAATCAATGTCGTGACTCCTCCCGCCGGCGCCGGGCCTTGGAGCGCCGGTTCCGTGGTCGAGAACATCAAGATCAACACCACGGTCGGCGGGAACGGCTACAGCGACATCATGGATTGCGGCGGCGGCAACTGCGTCTACCTTTCCAGCTATGTCGCCCCCGGAGGATACTATCTCCTCGCGAGCTTCCCCACGTTCATGGTGAACGGCGTCTGGGTGACGGCCGACGCTTATTTCAAGAACAGCTGCGGCGGGCCCCCCGCGGACTGTATCGCCGACGTGTCGTACGGCGGCATCCAAATTCAAGACGCCCTCGGCAACAACATCGATCGCGTCTGCTGGAAAGGCAGCGGCGGAACGCCCCCGGCCGCATACTGCAACGGGACGATCATCCCGACCGACTCCAATTGCGGACTGGACACCAGCCTCGTTTCGGGGGCGTGCCCCAGCCCGCGCGTGGGCAATGAATTGGTCCGTTTCTCAAGCCCCACGGTCATGGCCCGGACGATGTTCACCGGAACCTACGGCAGCGCCTACAACTCCCAAAACAACGCGGCGGACTACATTTATCCCGTCCTCGGGAACGTCGCCACCGAGGGCCTGCCGTATAACCCGTTCACGACGGCCTCTCCCGTCCTTCCGGTGATTACCGGCATCCCGGCGGTGGGCGCGCAGGTGTCGGCGTCGGATCCGAACTCCGGGTCCGGCCAGTCCGTCTCCGCCTATGCCGCCGGGCCCGCTCCGTGGAGCCAGCCGCAGCTGTACGCGCCGTTCGAGCTCGACGGCGTCTCGACGGGCACGTGGAACCTGGACGTCGCGCTCGCCAGCTCTCCCGCCTACGCGCAGCTCGTCGGGGTCACGATCGCCGCGCAGGGATCGGTCGTGGGCGTGCCCAACGCCGCGACCGTGCCGGCCTGGAGCGGGGCGGGGCTCTATCATGTGGTGATGACGACCTCCTCCCTCGACGGATTCATCAAGGGCATGGTCACCGATTCCAACAACTCCGCCCTGTCCGGCATCACGGTGCAGTGCGCGGGCCAGACGAAGACGACCGGCGCCAACGGGCTCTACTTCATGAACGTCTCCAGCGGCCCGGACGTGATCATCGTCAACCCGAACAACGCCAACCCGACCTACGTCCAGCAGCTTTACCCGGTGACGGTCGACACCGGGCAGATCCTCACGCAGGACGCGGCGCTCTCGCAGGGCGTCACCCTGCAGGGCTACATGACGACCGGCACGACGCCGGTGCCGAACTTCACGGTCACCGCGAACCTCAACGGCAACCAGTACGCGTCCGCGGTCACGAACAACTCCGGCGTCTTCACCATGCGCAACCTCTCGACCGGGACCTACATCGTGGAGCCGGCCCTGGACGTCGGCCAGGACTCCAATCCGCCAAGCATCACGATGCCCGCCCCGAGCGGCACCGTCTTCGTCGGCACGTTCACCGTCTCGGGCGCGTTCGGCTCCATCGGAGGCACGATCACGAACAACGGGGCGCTGGTGACCGCCGGCGCCCTGATCCTGGCCTCGACCGGCACGATCGGCTCGATCCCGCCGTCGATCGCCGGCTCGTCGGCGCCCGCGCTGTGCCCCATCTACGCGATCTCGAGCAAGGCCGACGGGACCTACTCCCTGCCCGTGCGCGGCTCGCTGACGTACAACCTGTCGGTGTACATCCCGAAGCTCAGCGGGACGACCGCGGTCACGACCTCCTACAAGACGTACCCCGGCATCGCGGTCGCTCCCGGCTTGGTCACGACGCAGAACGTGGTGCTTCCGTGAGGAGGCTCCGGGGTCGTTCCGGACACACGCTGGCCGAGATGATGGTCACCGTGGCCATCCTGGGCATCCTCGCCCTGGTGGGGCCCACTTTGCTGACCGGCCTCCAGAATTTCATCATGATGACGGGCGCCCGCAACGACACTCAGCGCGATGCGCGCGGCTGCCTCGGCACGATCAACCGCTTCTTGCGCCAGGCCCAGGCCAGCAGCGTCGTCATCGACAGCCCCGCGGGGCAGGGGCCCTACTCCCACGTCACCTTCGTCCTGCTCGACGGACGGGTCATGCAGTTCCAGCAGAAGGGAGGGCAGCTGCTTCAAACCGTGACGACCGCGGCCGGAAAGACGTCGACCGTCGTGCTGACCTCGAACCTCGAATACATCGCCTTCACTTACCCGCGGACCGACGACCCCTCCATCATCAGCGTCGCGATCACGATGGGCAAGAGCGTCGGCCTCGGCCGCACCAAGGTTCTCGAGCTGACCATCCAGAAAGTGCGGATCATGAACACATGAGAAGCTTCCGTTCCGGCGCGCGACGCGGCCAGATCATGATCATCGCGATCATGTGCCTGCTCGTGCTCGCGATCATGCTTCCCGTCATGGTGATGTACACCCGGACCGAGTCCAACTGGTCGGTCAAGGACTCGCAGTCCACCCAGGCGTTCCACCTGGCGGAGTCCGGCATCGAGAAGGCGTATCTCGAGATCTCGCTGTCGACGCAGAACTGGATCACGATCCAGAACGGCGGCGCCCTGGCCGACTACCATTTCGACAAGTCCTACACGGACGTCGGCGCCGGCGGCAGCTACGCCATCTCGATTTCGAGCGGCCCGGGAACGCAGCAGGCGACGATCATCAGCGTCGGGCGGGACATCCGCAAGCGCGAAGTCCGCGCGATCATGGCCGTGTACACGAACTCCCCGCTCGGCGGCATCGCGATCTACGCGGGCAAGGGCGCGCAGATCGGCAACGGCGTGTCCGTGGAGTGGGGCGGCGTCGTCAGCCCGAACATCATCGACCCCGGCGGCGCGGCCCATCCGCAGTTCTGGTCCGCGTCCTCCATCGTCGGCTTCGACACGAATCCCACGCCGCCGAACTGCGATTCCCCAGCCTGCTGCCAGTGGCATTCGTTCATGGCCAACATGCCGCCCGCGCCGACCCTCGACCTCGGCTTCTACGCGTCCTCGGCCGCGGCGTCCAACTGCAGCGGCATGGGCGGCGGCACGCAGAGCCCCGCCGGCAGCTGCTACTTCTCCGGCTCCGTCACGACCGACCACACGTGGTCGGGAGTGAGCGGAAAGACGATCTACGTCGACGGCGACCTCAACGTGACCTCTTCCGGCAAGCTCGACGTCGTGGGCAACCTGCTCGTGACCGGCAACGTCAATCTGCCCAGCGGCGCATGGGGGCAGGGTTCCCACATAATGAACATCCCTTCCGACGGCTGGAAGCAGTACTGCAACGACTGGGCCTTCTATAAATCGAACTTTGACGGCGGAGCCCCGTCCAGTTTCCCGGGGCTGAACGCCAGCTACGCACCGACGGGGCTGACGCATTCGTCCAGCAAGCTCGCCGTGTACGGCCTGCTGTACGTCGGAGGCAACTTCAACAACGGCGGCGGCGGCGGCGGGAACTCGGACGTTTACGGCGCGCTGTACTCCATGGGCTCCTCGTCGGAAACCGCCCACTCCGCCGTCACCTTCTATTTCGACGCCGACGCGGCCAAGAACCTGCAGACGACGCAGATCATCCTGACCCGGGCTTCCTGGCAGGACAGCAACGTCGGCTGGCCGTCCGCCCTGCCCTGACGCGGCGCCGGTCAGGACTCGCGCGCGCTCGGGCCGTCCGCGGTTCTCAGGATCAGCGTGACCGTCGTGCCCTTGCCGATGCCCGGGCTCGCGATCGTCACGTCGCCGCCGTGCTTGTTCATGATCCAGCGCGCGACGTTGAGGCCCAGGCCGGTGCCGCCGGACTCCGCTCGGCCGGTCGCGAAGGGCTCGAAGAGATGGACGAGCGCCTGCGGCTCGATGCCGACGCCGGTGTCGGCGATCGTGACGCGAACCACCGGCCCAGCGCGCTCGGCGCGCACGTCCAAGCGGCCGCCGAACGGCATCGCGTCGAGCGCGTTGATGAGCAGGATCGTCATCACCTGATGGAAGTGGCGCTCGCTGGCGAGCACGCGCAGCCCCTCGGGCGCGGAGAGCGAGGTCTCCACGCCGCGCTCATCGAAGCGGATTTTGAGCGGGTCGAGCGCGGCGGCCAGCCTCGGCGCGAGTTCGGTGGATTTCAGGTCCAGCGCGGCGGGCTTGGCGAAATCGAGGATGTCGGAGAGGATCTCGACGGCGCGGTCGGCCTCCCTCGCGACGGTCAGCAGCTGCTCGCGCGGGTCGCCGCCGCGGTCGAGCACGCGCTGGGCGTGCTCGACGGTGAGGATGACGGTGTTGAGAGGCGTGCGGACCTCATGCACCACGCCCGACATCATCTGCCCGACCGTCGAGAGGCGCTGGAGCCAGGCCAGGCGCTCTTCGTCGGGCACTCCGGGCGGGGGGGGTGTGGGGCGGCGCCGCGCCCCCCAATACCCGAGTGCTGCGGCGATGAGCGCGGCCCCGG
>VFSW01009757.1_pt1 | contig 13680 bp, 10 predicted proteins | sample 5358111 | NCBI WGS metagenome assembly VFSW01 (sample SAMN11554181, study PRJNA540505) | mine drainage metagenome | isolation source: sediment from site ElyBrook_90M | place: USA: Ely Copper Mine, Vershire, VT | collected 2017 | reverse complement strand
CCTCAAACGCGGCGTGCTGGCCGGCGTGGGCGTATCGATCCTGCCGCTGGCCGGCGCCGCAGGCGCATCGGTCGAGGCGCCTGCGCACGTTCGCCGCTACTCGGCGCTTGGCCGCACCGGCTTTAAGATTTCTGACATCTCATTCGGCGCCAGCCGCCTGACCGCCGGAAACGAGGACCTGGTCCGTCACGCATTTGATTGCGGGGTCAACTACTTTGACTCGGCCGAGACCTACACCGACGGCGAATCCGAAACGACCATCGGCAACGCGCTCAAGGGCAGGCGCGACAAAGTATTCCTGACTTCGAAGACGATCGCGCGAGCGGATGATCGCCGCGGTTAGATGATGACCGCGCTCGAAGCAAGTCTGCGCCGCCTGCAGACCGATCATATCGACGTGTACTTCAACCATGCGGTCAACGATCCGGCGCGGCTGAAGAATCCCGAGTGGTACGAATTCGTTTCCCAGGCGCGCAGCCAGGGCAAGATTCGATTCACCGGGATGTCGGGCCACGCGGGCAACCTGGCGCAATGCCTCGACTACGCGATCGACAGCGGCCACTTCGACGTGATCCTGTGCGCGCACAACTTCGGCCAGGACCCGCGCTTCTACCAGCGCTTCACGCACAACTTCGATTTCATCGCGATTCAGCCCGAGTTGCCGCGCCTGATGGAAAAGGCCAAGCGCCACGGCGTCGGCGTGGTTGTGATGAAGACCCTGATGGGCGCGCGCCTGAACGATATGCGCCCGTATGAAGCCGGCGGCGCCACCTTCTCGCAGGCGGCGTTTCGATGGGTATTGTCGAATTCCAACGTGGACGCGCTGATCGTCTCGATGACGAGCCGCCAACTCATAGACGAATACCTGGGCGCGTCGGTAGCGCGCGCGACTGCGGCGCAAGATCTTCCGCTCTTGAATCGCTACGCGAGTCTCAACGGTGATTCGCAGTGCCGTCCCGCGTGCAACGAATGCGCGAATGCATGTCCCTACGGCGTGCCGATCGCCGACGTGATGCGCACGCGGATGTACGCTCGAGACTACGGCGACCTCCGCCTCGCGCGCAGCGAATACGCGATGCTCTCAGAGAACGCCGCGGCGTGTCTCAGTTGCGACGCGAAGCCGTGCGCGGGAGCGTGTCCGCACGGGATCGCGACCGAAGTGCTGCTCGCGCCAACACATCGCATGCTCGCATAGCCATTCGAGCCAAACCGAATCGTTTGGTCAGAACGGAATCCGCGCGGTCAAAATGAGATTGTGGTTGTAGTTGCGATGGAACGTCGCCGCGATCTGGTCGCCGACGCCGAACGTCAGGCCGACGCGGTCATGAATCGGAATCCTCCCTACCAGGATCCCGGGCGTGAGGTAGAGCATGCTGTGCCCGGTGTCGGCGCCGTACGACTGCCAGCTGTAGTTGGTTTCAAACTCCGGCCAGAAATATTTGAAGAGGTGATACTGGAAGGTGGTGTTCCAGGCCAGCGGCATCCCCAGCCGGTCGAGAGTATCGTGACCGCCATTGGGGAACGCGACACCGATCGTGGACTGGACATCGAAGTCGCCGAAGCCTTTGCCGGCCGCCAGCGTCGGCGTGAAGATCGCGTGGCCGGCGCCGTTGACCTTCGAGCCGGTCGGCACGCTGAACCCCATGAAGGCGGTGACGATGTAATTGTCGTGCTCCTCGTTGGAGGAGAGCAGCCGCACCTTCACCAGGAACGGCCAGTCGCCGAAGCCGTCGGTGTTGCGCGGCATGTTGCGCTTCAGGAACGGCGGCATCCCGACTATGATTTCAGTATCTTGAAACGGGATGAGCTCCAGTCCCTTGCCGGCGCCGAAGTTGTCGGTCGCCAGGCCGTTGCGCGACGACTGAAAGAACTGGTCGTAGCGCACCTCCTCCTCGAGCCGCGGGGTGACGGTCACCAGCGGAGTTATCCAGTGCGGCTGCTCGCTCTGGATTTGAGTGACGCGCGAAAACCAGTTTGTGAAGTAGTCCTCTATCGCAGACCCAAACGACGAGCTGCTTTGCGCTCGGCACGGCGTCGCCGCGGCGAGCGCGACCGCCAGAACGATTGTGGTACAGACCGCACGCGACCGAATCAACGAGGTTGCAAGGTTTCTCATAGTGGCGAACTTTATGCCATAATAAGAGCGGATTGACAAGTATCATGGCATCGATTGGCAAGGCCCTGGCGCGCGCGCGAATGGCGCGGGATCTCACCCAGACCGAGCTGGCCCGGCGCGCGGGAATCTCGCGGCAGGCGTTGGGCGCGATCGAGTCGGGCGCCTATCATCCGGGCGTGGCAATCGCGATCCGCCTTGCGCGCGAACTCGGCGCAAGCGTGGAATCGCTGTTCGGCGAAATCGACGAGGAGAGCTCAACGCTCATCGACGCCACTTGGTTCGATGACGAGCGACTCCCCCCTGCCCGCTCGCAATCCCACGTCGCGCTTGCGCGAGTGGGCGGAAAAGTCGTGGCCGTGGCGCAACCGGCGGCGCATCTCACGCTCGTGCCCGCGGCGGGGGTGTTGCAGCGTGCAAGGCGCCGTCGCGCGGACGTCGCCACGTTTCAACTGCCGGATGAAATTGACTCGACGATCCTGAGGGCGGGATGCGATCCGGCGGTCGTGATCCTGGTGGACTGGCTCGCGCGGCGGCGGTCGCCGGTTCACGCGGTGGCCCTTTCGTGCTCGAGTCGCGAAGCTTTGCGGGCGGTAGTCGATGGCCGCGCGCACGTGGCCGGAGTGCATCTCCGGGATCAAAAGAGCGGCGAGTACAACCTGGCGCCAATCGGCCGCGCTTTAGGCCATCACCGTTCGATGGTCGTGAACTTTGCCCGCTGGGAATTGGGGCTTGCGACCGCGCCCGGCAACCCGCTGGCGATCCGCGGGTTCGCCGACCTGGAGAGATCCGGTCTCAGAATCGTAAACCGCGAAGAAGGCTCGGGCGCGCGCGCAGCTCTCGACCAGGCGCTTGGCGAACTCGAACTCCAGCCCAAGCGCATCGCAGGATACCGGTTCGAAGTCGGCGGCCATCTCGAGGTCGCGGCTGCAATCGCGGCGGGGCAGGCGGACGCCGGAGTCACTATCAGACTGGGGGCAGATGCCTACGGACTGCATTTTCTTCCGCATCGAGACGAGCGCTACGACCTCGTGATCATGGAGCAAGAGGCCGAATCGACGCCGATCAAGGCGATGCTCGACGCTCTGAATTCGCGGCGCTTCGCGCGCGAAATCAGCCAGCTATGCGCTTACGACACCGCGCAGATGGGCCAGATCGTCCGCGCCTGAGCCAGGTAACCCGCATCGCGATAATCGCCTCGCTCCCCCTTGAGCTGCGCCGCGAGGGTAACCAGGACAGCGTGGGCAACAATTCGTGAGTCAGTCTGGGCTCACTGTGGGGGACTGGTCAAAGTTAGCTCGCTTGGGCAGTGGATAACGATCCGTGCGGCGGACGTTTTTTCACCCAAACACGCATCCCCGTTAATACTCTTGTAACTTCGCCTCCGTAAGTTGCGCGCAATGATCGGGGGTCGCGGGAGCAAGCTGCGCTCCGGAGGAGGGTCCTGCGCCGCCCCAAAAGAGTCCGGATGAAGGAGGTCTTCATAAGATGTTTTGTCCAGCATTTCGTAGCTCGCTCGCCGCATTAGGCATCACCTTGGCATTGATGGTCACGGGTTGTGCGGCGTCTACCCAGTCTGCCGATCCGCGCGGATCCGAGGTTGCGGCTGGCGCAAAGCCAGCGCCGAAGGTCGCGGACTGCGGGATAATCACGATTTCCTCGCCGAGCAAATACGTCTGCAACGGCAAAACCTACACCTCATACCAGCTCACCAAGCTGCGCACGGACCAAGAGAAGCAATACGCGTCGGGCAAATAGAGCGACCGTCAGACACGAGGGAGGAAATCGATGAAGCTCGGGAGATGGAAATCCAGGTTGGCCACCGCGATGGCCACCGCGTTGCTCGCGACGATGACCGCCTATCCGCGCACCGCGATGGCGCAATCGGCCAAGGGCATAATGATGTACGAGGACACGAAGACCGGCGCATTTTACAGCAAGCCCGGCAAGGGGCGGATAGCCATCGGACGGCTATACGTCGATGGAGGGGCTCCACCGCCAACCGCCGCCGCGGTGCAGGAGCAGGTCCAGCAGGTAGTCAAGAAGCACGACGACGAACTGCGCGCCGAGTTCATGCAGAATCAGCAGACGCTGCTTCAGAAGAATACCGAGCTGTCCCAACAGGTCGCCGAGATCAAACCCGCGTGGCAGGACTATCTCGGCAGTTTCAAGAACAAGGTCTCGTTCGGCACGCTGGTCTGGTTTGACTACGGGATGTTCTCCCATACCGGATGGGGACCTCAGCACCTCACCCAGATGAACTGGCCGGGTCCCGGCAACAACGGTTACAACTCGTTCTACTTGAACCGCGCATACCTGAACTTCCTCTTCTATCCAACTGAAGACTGGACCGTGCGAGTGACGCCGAATATCTATACCGCGACCGGCGCCACGACCAACCAAGCCTTCGGCCGCTCGAGCGCTTATAGCAGTTCCATAACCGGCGATCTGAATTATCGGCTCAAATATGCATACCTCCAATGGAACTCGCCTTTCAAACACTTAGGCATCGATGCCATCAAGAACGACTCGATCGTCATGGGTGAGATACCGAACCCCGAAACTGCATGGGAGGAGGACTTGTACGGCTACCGTTTCGTCAACCTGACGACCTGGAACTGGGCCGAATCATCCACGTTTCCCGGCATCTCTGTCCAAGGCCCGATTACCTTTGGTGCGGAAAATACTCAGTATATCGATTACAACATCGGCGCATACAACAACGCCGGGTTCCATGCACTTGAGGCCACCAATACCAAAGAAGTCCAAGGCCGCATTTCGTTTTATCCATTCGGCGCCAAGTGGCGCTTCCAAGGCTTAGGCTTGACCGGCTATTACACTTATGGTTTCGGCAACGCGACGCCTGACCTCGTTGGGTTGGCAACGCCGTACAAAGCGCCGAATGCAGTTATCGAACGCTTTGCTGCAATCGCGCACTACTCCGCAGAGACTTGGGGGTTAGCTTTCGAGTACGACTGGGGCCGCAACGCATGGACCACGGGCAATCAATTCTCGTCGTCCGGACCCGCCGCGGTGTTTGGTCTGACGCCCAGTTCCACTCTGCCCGCATCGGTGATACTCAACCAGGCCGCTTACAGCAACCTGGCTACCGCGTTATTGAACAACGGCAGAAGTTACCAGGCGGGTTACAATTTCTTCGGCCATTATCACATTCCCGAGACCGAGCTCACGCTGTTCGGATGGTTGAAGCAATGGAACCCGAACACCAAGGTAAGAGACAACCCGTTCGACTTCCAGACCGTGACTCTTGGAGTCTCCTATCAGTGGAACGAATATCTGCGCTTCGCGTTCGACACACAAAACACGCTTTTCTATCACAGCCAGTATAATTTCCCTGTGTCTTACGCGAAACAGTTTAACTTCGTTGCACCCACACACTTCACAGGAGCTGCAATTCCTGACGTAGTAACTCCGGACACGCATTCGTTCTTCTTAAACGCGGAATTCGCATTTTAGATGGCCGACAGAGGGCAACGAGGATGGGTCTAAACAGTGCGACCGAGCAGGACCGCGAGGGCGGATCGCGTCCTCGCGGCTTGCTCGGTGTAACAATCGCCCTGGCTTTCACCGCGGTAGTGCTTGCGGGCTGTAGTGCGGTTCGTTTGGTCCGGCCATGGTCGCCATCGGTGGCGCCCACCTCGGAGGAAACCCGCGCACAGGCGATAACGCCGCATGAATGGGTCGGCAAAACCTTGCCGGAATTGACCGCCCGCCTGGGCCAGCCGACCAGCGTCCAGCCTCTGCTGGAGACCACGGGCCAGCTCGTAATTTATGCGCGTCCAGGGGCGCCGCACTACGTATTCGAGACCGGTTCGAACGGTAAGATCGTGAGCGCGTCCGCCGACTAACAGACTCCGGCGGCGGAGAGGAAATATGAGGGCACTGCAATCCGATTCGATTCGTGCAGAAACCGGGAAGGTGGCGGACACGCAACGCCCGCGCCGCCGGTATGCCGGTGCAGTCGGCGCTCTGCTGATCCTTGTGGCGCTCGCCGGGGCAAGCATGCTGCACGCCGCCGAACCAGTCCACACCAGCCGCAAATACTGGATTGGCAAGAATATCGGCCAGGCCGAGAAAGAGTTCGGAACGCCGACGTTTTCCGAGCAGCTTATAGAAACGGGTGGGATGCTGGTGATCTACGCCAGTGGGAAGAACCCGGTTCATTTCGTGTTCGAGACCGATCCGGGCGGCAGGATTATCAAGGCTGCGCGGGTTGAGTAGCGTCCGAATCCTGGGAACATTGCCCGCTGATTAAGAGTTAGCTGCTCTACCAACTGAGCTAACGGCCCACCAAAGAAGGGCAGATTACTGGTACAGGCGGAAGATTGCGGCCAGCACCGCGAACTCTCCGATGCGGGGTAGAATAATGCGGATGCGGTCGCGATGGCTCCGCAGCCCCGCGGCCAGCTCGCCCACCGCGCCATCCTCCTGGCCCGCCAGTCCGGCCAGGTCCAGCACCACTCGATCCTTCCGGCGCGCCAGCGCCGCTCGCAGATCCGCAACGAACTTTCCGGCTGCCGATGCCGTGAGCCGTCCCTCCAGGAGCACCCACACCGTCGAGGCGGGCCGCCGCTCCACCTGGATCGAAAGCCCCGCGGGATCCTCACCGCGCAGGCGCTCCCAAGCGCGCCCGCAATCCGCGTCCGACATCCTGAACGTATTTCTCACCAGCGGCGGGTGCTGGAAGAGGCCCAATCTGAGCGTAAGTCCCGTCCAGGAAGCCAAGCCTACTGCCGCAACCGACAGGATACGCTCCTGCCAGGTGGGACTCCCCAGCTCTGCGTGGACCTGCTTTTGGAGCCTGCCAATCCAACGCCGTACCTGCGCTGTCGGCCCGAACAGCCTGCCCGCCAGGAACACGGGGTAGGATTTCCTGAGGTCGGTTGAGATCCGCTGCGCCTTGGCGCGCAGAAATGCGCTCGGGGACTCCCGGAGCTTGAGGTATCCCTCGAGCCATCGGTCCACTGAACGGTACAGGACCGGTCCCAAGCTGCGGAAATCTTCTTCGAAGCAACGCTTTTGGGCAGCCTCGATCTGGTCGGGTGTCATCGATGGATGGCTGACCATCGAATAGAATCCGCTCCCCCGCCGATAGAACAGTTCGGGATCCTCGGCCACCTCTGGCAGCAGTTTTCCCTCCCGGATGACCTGCTCGTAGAAGGGAGTGCCGGGACAAGGGCCGTAAATCAAGAACTGGGTGAGCACCGGCCGCAGCGCGAGCAGGCCCGACAGTTCCTCTTCAATGATCTCGGGCGTCTGGTAGGGAAAGCCCACGATCATCGAGGCCAGGATGGTGATTCCGTGCTCGCGGAACTCGCGGAAGATCTCTTCGACCGGCCGGCCCGACTGTTTCGCATAGCCCGATCGCGTTCCCTCGTAACCGATCCACATCCCGTCGATCCCCATCTCGAGAATCTCGGTCACGGTGTACTGGCTCAAGGCCCGGATGCTGGCGAAAACAAAAATCGAGAGCGGCTTCCCACTGCGCAGAACGCATTCCCGAAACTCCATCGCTCGGCGACGGTTAAGCAGAAAATCCTCGTCCATGATCATGATCGAGAGCTTGGGATCGACCTCGAGATAGCGTTCGACCACCTGGTAGATGTCGGCCCCCGTAGGCAGCAGGCGGATGTGCTTGCGCTTGAAGAAATGAGAGGTGCAGCAGAAATCGCACCCGTTCGGACATCCCAGCCCGCCGAACACGATCCCTGTCCGCGAAATCTGCTTCGAGAATACCTGCAGGCGGTTGATGATCAGAGGATGGCGGTACGGCATCGGGATCTCGGGTTCGCCCAGCAGACGGCGCATGAAGCCGACTCCCTCCTCGCGGCAGATATGGTCGCCGTAGGGAAGCAGCATCTCATCGGGCGCCACTGTCCCGTACCCGCCCAGCACGATCTTCGACTGCGGCGAATATTTCCGGACCAGCGCCACAACTTCCTTCATGCGGTGGTAGGTAGCCAGGACGAAACATACGCCCACGACGTCGTACCCGCGCCTGAGCTCGCGGATGAGTTCCCTGTGCGAGGGATACTGGAGCACCACGGTGGGAACCTCGAGGTTCTCGGCGATATACTCCAGCGAGAACTGGGTATGGTGAGAACGGGGGCTGAACAGACCCTGGGCGCGGGTCACCTGTTCGTGGAGCAACTCGTACCCTACACTCGGGGAATCGCCGTAGCGGACCCCCAAGGGACGGCAGACGGACGTGAGCAGGACTTGGTGTGTCAAGGTAGATAGTTTATGCGGTTAATCGGGACTCCCATTTTGAATCCCGAACAGCGGCCGTTTAGACTAGACGGTCTGCCTGTGCGATGCTTGCAGCCCGGTTTTTGGTTCAGGTGTTTCCAGCGGCCACGGAAGGGGCCGTATCTGCCTCTCCCGAGAATCCCAAACCCGGACCGTCGCCTTTCCAGCTGATTCTGAGGGCTCTTCGCCAGATCCGTAGCGTCAGCGATGAGAGTGTACCTGCTGAAAACTCCAAATGCGAGGGAAAGGCCGGAGTTTTTCGATTGCCCGCCGCAGTATCCCCTGCACACTGGCGCTCATGTCATGAACACGAGCATGCCGCCGGCAACGATTCTCCACTTGCAGTTGGCCGCCGGGTCAGAGATTTTTCGGCAGCGAGTAAGAACTCAGGACGCGCACATAGTTGGGGCGCTGGAACGCCGCCGGGTTAGGCACATTGCGCTGACTCATGCTGCCGCACATCTGGCGAATGGATTGGTACTCGTGTTCTTCCATCCAGCTCAGCAGATCGCGCAGGACCACGCCGAGATGCTCGATGCCGTTGTGCAGCAGTGCCGAGGTCATCATGGTAACGCGCGCGCCCGCCATCACCGCCTTCAACACATCTTGCGCGCTATGGACGCCGCCGGTGATCGCCAGGTCGGCGCCGATCTGGCCGAACATGATCGCCACCCAGTGCAGCCTCAGCAGCAATTCCTCGGGGCGGCTCAGCGTCAGGCTCGGCACGACTTCGAGCAGCTCGAGATCCAAATCCGGCTGATAAAAGCGATTGAACAGCACCAGCGCGTTGGCGCCGGCGGCATCGAGCTGTCTTGCCATGTTCGCGGGAGCACTGAAGAATTGCGACAATTTCACCGCCAGCGGAATCCGTACGCTTTGCTTTACCTCCCGAACCAGATCGGCGTATGCCCGCTCGATGTGTCCGGCGGTGAGTTCCGGGTCGGTCACAATCGAATAGAGGTTCAACTCGATCGCGTCGGCGCCCGCTTGCTCCATCTCGCGCGCGTAGCGGATCCAACCGCCGGCTGAGACTCCATTAAGGCTGCCGATGACGGGAATCGAAACGCTCGCCTTGGCCGTGCGAATCAGCTCCAGATAGCCATCGGGGCCGAGGTTGTACGTCGTCAGGTCGGGAAAGTAGTCCAGCGATTCGGCGAAACTTTCAGAGCCGCGAAAAAGATCCGCGTCAAGCGCCTCACTTTCCAGCGTCAGCTGCTCTTCGAAGAGCGAAGGCAGCACCACGGCCGCAATCCCGTGATCTTCGAGACGCCGAATACGGTCTATCGAATCGCAAAGCGGCGAGGCCGAAGCGACGATGGGGTTCTTCAAGCTGAGGCCAAGGTATTTGGTCGTGAGGTCGATCATTACTTGCCCTCTTTTGCCGACTTGGCCGAGGCAGTCTCCGATTCGCCGGCAGCTTGCGAGGACGCAATTCCCGATCCCGCCATCGCGGCGCGGTTCGCGTACACCCGCCACTGGCGCTCGACATCGTCCTGCGCCATCCGCAGCAATTCGCGCGCGGCTTCAGGATTGCTGCGCGCGAGCATCGTGTAGCGCGCCTCCTGGTAGGCGTACTGCTTGAGCGCAATACTCGGCGCCTTCGAGTCGAGCTGGAAGGGATTCTTGCCTTCCTTTTGCAGCCCCGGGTTGTATCGCATCAGCGGCCAATAACCTGAGAGCACCGCGTTCTTCTGCTGGTTGATGCCGAATGCCATGTCATAGCCGTGCGCGATGCAGTGGCTGTAGGCGACGATCAGCGAGGGCCCGTCGTACGCCTCCGCTTCAAGCAAGGCGCGGACCGTGTGCGAGTCGTTGCCGCCCATCGCCACGCGCGCGACATACACCGAGCCGTAGCTGATCGCCTCCATCGCGAGGTCCTTCTTGGCGGTCCGCTTGCCGCCGGCGGCAAACTTCGCAACCGCGCCGCGCGGCGTGGCCTTGGACATTTGCCCGCCCGTGTTCGAGTACACTTCGGTATCCAGCACCAGCGCGTTCACGTTCATTCCGGAACCCAGCACGTGATCCAGTCCGCCAAACCCGATGTCATACGCGCATCCGTCTCCCCCCACGAGCCAAACGCTCTTGCGCACCAGCGCATCGGCGATCGCCATCAGGTCGCGCGCGTCGTTGGTCTCCAGGCCGGCAATCAGGCGCTTGACCTCGGCGACGCGCTGGCGTTGCGCGGCGATCCCTGCCTCGGTGGATTGGTCCGCCTCGAGGATCCCCGCGACCAGACCTTCGCCCATTTGACCCGCAAGCCGCCGCAGCAGTTCCTGCGCGTAGTCAGCGCGCTTGTCGAGCGCAAGCCTCATCCCAAGCCCGAATTCGGCGTTGTCTTCGAACAGCGAGTTCGACCACGCCGGCCCGCGGCCTGCGGCATTGGCGCTGTAAGGGGTCGTCGGCAGATTGCCGCCGTAGATGGAGGAGCATCCGGTGGCGTTGGCGATCAGCAATCGATCGCCCAAGAGTTGGGTGAGCAGCTTGATGTAAGGCGTCTCGCCGCAGCCCGCGCACGCTCCGGAAAATTCGAACAGCGGTTCGAGCAGCTGCGTATCTTTGACTTGCGCATGCGTGAGGCTGTCTCGATTGAACTCCGGGAGCGACAGGAAGAAGTCCCAGTTCTTCGCCTCCGCGTCGCGGATTGGAGCTTGCGGCAGCATGTCGATCGCCTTGTGCCGGACCTCGCTCTTGCTCTTCGCCGGGCAAACTTCGACGCACAGGCGGCATCCGGTGCAATCCTCGGGCGCTACCTGCAGCGTGTAACGCATCGCCTCGAGTCCGCGCCATCGTGGCGGCGCCGACTTGAATGACGCGGGCGCATCGCCGAGCTGACTCGGCTCGTAAACTTTCGCGCGAATCGTCGCATGGGGGCAGACCAGCACGCACTTCCCGCACTGGATGCATAGCTCCTCATCCCAGACCGGGATCTCCTGGGCGATGTTGTGCTTCTCCCATTTGGCCGTGCCGGTGGGAAAGGTGCCGTCGGGCGGCAGGGCGCTGGTAGGGATCGAATCGCCGCGGCCCGCCATCATAGTGCCGAGCACGTCGCGAACGAACGCCGGCGCATGCGCGGGCACCGGCGCGAGAACTTCCATAGTGCTGCTCACCGATGCGGGGATGGTGACTTGGTGCAGATTCGCCAGCGTCGTGTCCACCGCGGCGAAGTTATTTCGCACGATCGCTTCGCCGCGCTTGCCATAGGTATCCTCAATCGCGGATTTGATCGCCGCGATCGCTTCGTCCCGCGGCAGGACGCCGCTCACCGCAAAAAAACACGTCTGCATGATCGTGTTGATGCGGCCGCCCATGCCCGCATCGCGCGCCACCTTGTACGCGTCGATGACGAAGAAGCGAAGCTGCTTGTCGAGGATCTGCTGCTGCATCCTGCGCGGCAGATGGTTCCACACCTCGTCGGGACCGTAGGGCGCGTTGAGCAGGAAGGTCGCGCCCTGATCCGCGGCCTCAAGCACGTCCATCCGTTCGAGAAAGGCGAACTGATGACATCCGATGAAGCTCGCCTTGCTGATCAGGTATGTCGAACGGATCGGGTCCGGCCCGAAGCGCAGATGCGACACCGTGATCGAGCCCGATTTCTTCGAATCGTACACGAAGTAACCCTGCGCATAGCCGGGCGTCTTCTCACCGATGATCGAGATCGAGTTCTTGTTGGCGCCCACGGTGCCGTCCGAACCCAATCCATAGAAGAGCGCCCGCACGGTCTTCGGGCTTTCGGTCGAAAACTCCGGGTCGAATGCCAGGCTCGAATGCGTCACATCGTCGTGGATTCCCACCGTGAAGTGATTTTTCGCCGGCTCCCGCTTGAGCTCGTCGATAACCGCTTTCACCATCGCTGGAGTGAATTCCTTCGACGACAAACCGTATCGCCCGCCGATGATTTGCGGCCATCTGCCATCGATAGCGCCCGCCGCCCGCGCCTCGCTCAGCGCGGTCACGACGTCGAGGTAAAGCGGCTCGCCGGTGCTGCCGGGCTCCTTGGTGCGATCGAGCACCGCTATCGCGCGCGTGGTTTTCGGTAAAGCCGCGGCAAAAGCGGCGCTGTCGAAGGGACGGAACAACCGCACCTTGAGCAGACCGAGCTTCTCTCCGCCCGCAAGCAGGCGCTCGATCGTCTCGTCGGCCGCGCCGGCGCCCGAGCCCATTAAAACGATCACCCGCTCCGCTTGAGGATCCCCGGCATATTCAAACAGGCGATAGCCGCGGCCGGTCCGCCGCGCAAAGCGATCCATAACGTCCTGAACAATCGTCGGGCAGGCGCGATAGAAAGAATTGATCGCTTCGCGCGCCTGGAAGAAGGTATCCGGATTCTGCGCCGTGCCGCGCAGCATCGGACGATCCGGGCTGAGCGCGCGATCGCGATGCTGGCGGACGAACTTCGCGTCGATCAGCGCGCGCAGATCGTCGTCTGACAGCGGATGAATCTTGTTGAGCTCATGCGAAGTGCGGAAGCCGTCGAAAAAATGCAGAAACGGGATGCGCGATTCCAGCGTTGCGGCGTGCGCAATCAGGGCGAAGTCATTGGCTTCCTGAACCGAGTCGGACGACAACATGGCAAATCCGGTCGCGCGCGCCGCCATCACGTCGCTGTGGTCGCCGAAGATCGAAAGCGCGTGCGTCGCGAGGGTCCGCGCCGCGACATGAATGACGCACGCGGTAAGCTCGCCGGCGATTTTGTACATGTTCGGGATCATCAGCAGAAGGCCTTGCGACGCGGTGAAGGTGGTTCCCAGCGCGCCCGCCTGAAGCGCCCCGTGCAGCGTGCCCGCGGCCCCCCCTTCGCTCTGCATCTCCATCACCTTCGGCACCGTGCCAAAGATGTTAGTGTGGCCTTCATCGCTCCATTGATCGGCCCACTCGCCCATCGGTGACGACGGCGTGATGGGATAAATTGCGATTACTTCGCTCAGGCGGTAAGCAATCGAAGCCGCCGCTTCATTCGCGTCCATTATTTGCATCTTGAAACCCGTACTTTATTTCGTCAGGACCTTTTGGACAAGGCAACAACAGGTTGAAGCGAGTATCTGCCCATCCGATTTGACGTTGTGGCTGTAGTTGAGTAGCGCAGGCGGCGACGCCGCTCAAGGGTCTGCCGGAAGGAGAGAGCACAGTATCAAGACAATCCTGCGCCCTTTCCCCGTTTAACTGTTCCAACAGGGCGAAGCCCGCATCTCGCGGCGGTGCCGATTTGTTTTAACATTGGGTGTAGGGGGGGCACCTTTGCTCTTAATCCTGGCCAGCCGTGCCAACGGCCAGGGGTCACCCCTGCCGCGCAGCTCTTC
>VFSW01009756.1_pt1 | contig 13680 bp, 9 predicted proteins | sample 5358111 | NCBI WGS metagenome assembly VFSW01 (sample SAMN11554181, study PRJNA540505) | mine drainage metagenome | isolation source: sediment from site ElyBrook_90M | place: USA: Ely Copper Mine, Vershire, VT | collected 2017 | reverse complement strand
ACCAATAGCCGCATGGCTGGAGTGATGCACGACCACATCGACATCGACGCAGGTCGGGTCCTCGACGGCGTCGCGACCCTCGACGAAGTCGCCTCCGAGATCGTGCGCGTGGTTAACGATGTTTGCGCGGGAGAACCTACGGCATCCGAGCGGAACCGCCAGCGTGACTTCGCACTGCCGAGGCTTTGGGGCTCATTATGAGCTGCCGGATAACTAGACATCCCTTGTTTATGATTATTTTTGGAGAAGATTTCTAGAATATCCTTTAATTTAGGGGTTTAGTCGCTTGACAATATAGAAATACCGTGGTAAACATCCAATGTTTCTATTCCATAACTAATAGAGGGGGAAGTTCAAATGAATGACAGTAAATCGAGTGATGGGCTCTCGACGCAAGACGATGTGAACCTCGTTGATCGACGCCGAATGCTGCAGCTCATGGGCACGGTCGGCCTTGGTGTAGCAGGCGCATCGGTGCTCGCGGACACATCGGCGTTCGCTAGTTCGGGACTTGGAAAGCCCATTACGACGGAACCGACTAAGTTATTCAAGCCGGGTGTGGTAACCGGTCCCAAGGTGAACCTCCCGGCGCGAGCCGCGTATGCGTTGGACATCAACGAGGGAGAACCGGCGGACTGGAATTCATGGATGGCCAAATCCTGCCCCAAATTCGGGCTCGGCTTTACCTCGACCAACTCGAACCAGAATGCCGCGACCCAAATTACACAGGTCGATGAAATTCTGCAGCGAGGAGTGGGCGGATTGATGATAGACGCGGTGGACAAGTCACTGTCACCGACTCTGTTGAAGGCGATGGAGTCAGGCGTCGCCGTTTTCGCACTGAACTTTCAAACTTGTACCAGCCAACTAGGCGCCAATCAGTACCACCAAGCCCAAGTATCTACAGAAGCTGCGGTGAAGTACATCAATAAGCACTTTGGGGGTAAAGCCGACGTCGCTTACATCAACTGGAACGCTAACGAGGCAATCAAGCCTCGCGACGCGGGTGTCCGCGATGTGCTCAAGAAGTGGCCGAATATCAGACTTGTCGCCGACATTCCGTCCGGTACGAACGAGACCCAAATCGGGTACAACATTATGAATACAATCCTGCAGAAGTACCCGTCAGTTCGCGTGGTCATTGGCGACGACACCGTCATGGAGGGTGCCGTAGCGGCGATGGTGGCAGCTGGTCTGGGCAACGCCCCAGATTGGTTGCTGGTCGGTGTTGACGGAGCCCCCGCAAATCTCGCGTTTATCAAATCCGGGAAATCAGTCTTCAAAATTACGGCAGGGTTCCTGCTGAACGCGATTGGCTACTTGCCAGCGCAGTACACCCGCGACTGGATTGATGGCAAGGCCATTCCTCAGGTCATGTTGTTCAACCCTGTCCTATGCGATTCGCCTGAGGCTGTGGATAAACTCAACACCGATAATAACAACATCATCAACGTCCTTTCGGATCCGGTCAAGAAGGCGCAGTACTTCAAGGAGCTCGGTTCAATTAGTTATGTGACCAGGATGAATTACTACAACGGCTATTCGCATTGATCTGACGTCAGTCAGCAAGGTAGTTGCCTGTAAATCGTGATTGGTTATCCCGTCTTCGGGCGGGGTAACCAATCACTATGAAAACTGTTTAGCGAAGGAAAACGCAGAATGAGCCGAAGCACTAAGACGGACAATATGCGAGCGACGGACGGAATAATTGGCACTCTGCGTGCACGATCGGCATCTCACATCGGTGGCGCGACCAACCGCATTGGTCTAGCCGTGCTAGTCGTCTTGCTGTGCCTGTATTTTGAGAGCCGGGCATCGAATTTCCTCAGTCACGGAAATATGATCGCCATCCTGGTAGCGGTTTCGTCGACTCTGACCGCAGCCATCGCTGCTGGACGCCTCCTGATCGCTGGCAATGTCGACTTGTCGATCGGTGGCCAGTATGCATTGCTCAACGTACTGTGTGCCCTCGTGGTGCGGAACACTTCCAACCTATTTGTAGCAATTGTTGTGACGATGGGAGCCGGGCTTTTCCTGGGTGCAATTAACGGACTTCTCGTGCGGATTCTTCGCATCTCTCCGATCATCGTTACTCTCGGACTCGCCTCGGTATACACCGGTTTTGCCTACGCCATGAGCGGAGACCAGTCAGTCTTTCCTATCCCGCAGTCGTTGACTACTTTCGCGAACATGAAAATCCTCGGCGTTCCCGACACTGTCTCGATTCCCATCGTTGTCTTCGTTATCGGATCGCTGCTTTTGACGAGGACCGTCAGCGGCCTACGTAGCCACGCAATCGGGGGCAATCCGGTGGCTAGCAAACTCGTGGGACTGAAGGTTGACCAACATGTCCTTAAGTTGTTCATCTACATGGGCGGCTCGATGGGTCTCGTCGCCCTCCTATCCGTAGGTCAGCTCGGTGCGGGATCAGCGACGGTGGGTACGGACTTTGAACTTCAAGTGCTCACCGCAGTCGTGCTCGGCGGTGTCAGTTTCGCAGGCGGAACAGGGCGTCCGATTGGCATCTTCGTTGGCGTCATGCTCATCGGTGTTCTCAATTCCGGACTGGTCTTCATAGGCATCGCTGACTACTGGCAGACAGTCGCCAGTGGCGCAGCTCTCCTCGTTGCACTCGGCGCTGACCAGTTCCTCGCACGAAAGCGCCGCGGCAAAGTGGGGACCACAAAAAATACAAGCGTGCGGGACTTCCTTTCCGAGGAGAGCAAGCTGCATCATGACATTCACCCTTTGGGCGATGTTGCTCTCAGTGCCGACCACCTCATCAAGTCCTACGGTGCAGTCACCGCGGTAAACGACGTGAGTTTCTCGGTTCGTAGTGGCGAGGTCCTCTGCCTAGTCGGTGACAACGGGGCCGGTAAAAGCTCGGTGATCAAGATTCTCTCAGGAGCGCTTCAACCGGACAGCGGATCCATCGCTATCGGCGGTCGTACGACCGGATTCTCCGGCCCGATCGATGCACGCAAGGCTGGCGTCGAGACCGTGTTCCAAGATCTGGCGCTGTGCCCAAACTTGGGCGCGGCATACAACATGGTCCTCGGAGAGGAACCGGTACGACGGTTTGGTCCCCTGCGAATCTTCGACCGAGCTGCCAGCATCAAGATTGCACGGGAGCGGTTGGAGAAGCTCGGTGTCGATCTTGACAGCTACCTGCGACCAACCTCACTTCTTTCTGGCGGTCAGCGGCAATCGATCTCCATCGCTCGCGTTGTGAAAGACGGGGTTCGGGTCGTCATCCTTGATGAACCTACGGCGGCGCTTGGAGTGAACCAAACCGAAGGCGTCCTCCAACTCACGCGCACTCTCGCCGATGCGGGCGCTGCTGTCATCATGATCACTCACGACGTGGACTCGATCCTGCGGGTCGCCGATCGAGTAGTGGTGCTCAACCTGGGACGAGTCATTGCGGATGCCGATGCGAGTACCCTCGATGGACCGCGTTTGGTTCACCTCATGGCTGGACTAGTGACCACCGCCGCAGCTCCGGGCGCCGTGTTTGACGCGGAAGGCGCTGCAGCGAAGACTGTCCGCACAAATCTTGTCGGGTCCCCAGAACTTGCGGAGGAGCACGGCACGAGGGAACGATCGATCGTTGACACTCCCCAATGAAGACGGAAGCTTTTCCTCGCGTCATTGAGGAGTTCGAACGCCAAATATCGCAATACCCCTCCGGCACTGGTGCTGCTTTGGCCGTCTATCTCGATGGGAATCTGATTGTTGATCAGTGGGGCGGCGAGTCCGCACCCGGAGTTCCTTGGGAGAGCGGCACCATGGCGGTCACGTTCTCAGCAACAAAAGGGGTCGCGACTTCTGCTCTACTTTCGATCGCTGAGCGAACTGGGTTGGAGGTCGATCGACCGCTTGCTCACTACTGGCCAGCATTCGGCGTATCGGGAAAAGAAACTGTCACGGTAGCTGAAATGCTCTCTCACCAAGCCGGGCTCCCATATTGGGCGGCCTATCCGGATGTCGTAACGGCTGAAAGCCCAGCAACATCATGGTTTCGTGAGGACGATATAACCTCATCCCTGGTTGAATCACCAATCGTTCCCGGTACAAGGGGAAGATTCGCATACCACGCTGTGACGTTTGGATGGCTTGTTCACGGTTTGGTTCGTGCACTGACGAGCACCAGTCTTAGCGATTTGTTCGCCACTACATTCTCTTCACCTTATGGTCTTGAGTACTACCTGGGACTCCCGCCTGGAAAATCCGAAAGAGTCGCGACCCTGCTTGCCGATCCACCTCTGAGCGTCGATCCAGCCGATCCCGATCCCGAGCAAACCGCCAAGTCTTTGTTGCGCGGCGCCAATGGCGTTGACTACTTACACAACATTGATCTGATTAACTCATCATCTTTCCATTCCGTGCCACAGGGGGCTTGCAATGGAATTGGGACGGCTCGCGGTCTCGCCGGCGTATACGTAGCACTCGCCAATCTCAACCCGGGGCCTGTGAAACGTCGATTCACCGAGTCACTTTTGAGGATCCCGGGTTCAGGTCCTCGACGCGAACAGGGCTTGGGATATCAAGTTCGAATGTCGACACCGTGGAACGATGGCGACACTGCCTTCGGGCATACAGGTGCCGGCGGTGGCGTCGGCTTTTACGATCCAGAGCACCGGTTAGCTTTTGCGTTGGTCACCAACCATATGAATTTTGGTACCGACGAGCGTGTGAACCAGTTACGGTCAGCAGTCGCTGCGGACCTCAGTCGGTGATGTCAAGGCGTGATCGACAGTGAGTTCCACCTGCTCAGCATCCAGCCGAACTTGTAGGAGACCATCGGAGAACTCATCTCGGTGGTGGTCTTCGCGGTCGAGCTTTGGTGAAAATCGAGACGAGACGTATGCCGTGGATCGAAAGGACTTTTGTCTTTCGAGTGCGCAAAATGATCGGCGACAGCGGGAATAGCAGACGTCGCACTTCGAATGGTGGATTGATAACTATGAATTTTGAGCGGATCACTGATCAAAGATCGAATATGAGGAGAGAGCGATGGATTTGACCCCCCGACAAGTGGCGGAGTCCTATTGGCGAGCTGAAGAGAGCCGTGACGTCGAGCGCGTGCTTGAGCATTATCATCCGGACGCGACATTCCACCCTATGACAGGTCCACTCGTTGGTCACGCCGAGATTCGTACGTTTTACGACGGCTCGGGCGATATCTACCCGGGACTCGAGGTGCGCATCGTCCACGAGATTTCATCGGGCGATGAGGCGGCCCTTGAGTGGGAAGCCGATTTCATCGACCACGAGGGGAAACGCTTCCCCATTTGCGGATCGAACTTTGTAAAAGTTCGTGACGGGAAGTTCACCTATGTCCGCGCCTACTTCGATCCGACGACGTTCCAGCAGCCTGGTCGGGAGTAGCAATGGACTTGGACGCGAGGGTACGTGCAGGCACGACGGAGTTAATGGTTCCGCGAGTCGGAATCGGGACGGCGCCACTCGGCAACATGCTCGCTCCCGTCTCGGACGAAGTCGCCGACGCCACGTTGGCCGAAGCCGTCAATCGAGGCCTGCGGTACTTCGATACTGCACCCCTATACGGACACGGTTTGGCGGAGCAACGTGTTGGGCGGGCGGTCGTAGGACTTGAACGTACCGACGCCATTGTTTCGACGAAGGTTGGACGCTTGCTGCGCGAGGATGCCCCGCGCGACGAATCACAGTACTACCAAGGTGAGCCGTTTTACAAGGACACCCCGCCCGTTGGGCCCGTCTGGGATTTCAGTTACAAAGGGGTTATGTCGTCGGTGGAGGAGAGTCTGGAGAGGCTCGCACTCGATCGGATCGACATGCTGCTCCTGCACGATCCTGACAGCCATTACGAGGAGGCGGCGACCAGCGCGTACCAGGCTCTCGACGAACTTCGAAGCGAGAAGACGGTCAAGGCCATCGGCGCTGGCATGAATCAGAGTCCGATGCTCGCTCGTCTGGTCGAGCGCTGTGATTTGGACGTGGTTCTTTGCGCGGGGCGTTACACACTGCTTGAGCAAGATGCGCTCGACGATCTCTTACCCGCGTGCGAACGGACGACGACATCGGTCATCGTTGGCGGTGCTTTCAACAGTGGTGTTCTCATTGCCCCGGACAAAGGCTCTCTCTACAATTACGTACCAGCGTCCAATGACGTGATTCAGAGGGCTCAGCGCATCCGGGTCGTTTGCGACCGGTTCGAAGTGCCGTTACCGGCGGCCGCATTGCAGTTTCCTCTCGCCCATCCGCGAGTCTCGACGGTGCTGATTGGATTTCGCTCCATTTCCGAACTCGAGGATGATTTGCGCTGGCTACAGACGCCGATTCCCGCAGATCTCTGGAGCGAACTACGCCGAGAGAACTTGATTCGCGAGGATGCACCGGTACCGACTTGGTCCGTCAAAGGGGGGTAGCGGTAATGCGAATCGACGCGCACCACCATTTCTGGGATCCGGCGAGTTACCACTATCCATGGATGGAGGGCGAGGCGCTGGATTCGATCCGACGAGTTTTTGGGCGCGAGGACCTTGAAAGTGAACTCCTGCGCGCCGGGATTGATGGGAGCGTACTTGTGCAGACACTCTCCAGTGAGAGCGAGACGCGAGAGTTCCTTCGCGTAGCCCGGGAAACGAACTTTGTGCTGGGCGTGGTCGGCTGGGTAGATCTCACTGCGGACGATGTCGGTGATCAACTCGATGCACACATTGACGCACCAGGCGGTAGTTGGCTGGTAGGCATACGACACCAGGTTCACGACGAAGAAGACCCCCGATGGCTATGTCGTGAGGATGTTCGTCGCGGACTCCGCGTGGTTCAGGAGCGCGGATTGACCTACGATCTCCTGGTACGTGCCAGGGAACTTCCGGCGGCGATCGAGACCGTGAACGCGTTACCCGATCTTCACTTTGTCGTTGACCACATTGCCAAGCCGACGATTGCGGCTGGCACAGACTCCGCGTGGGACGTCGACATGAGGCAACTCAGCCGAACTCCGAACGTCTCCGTCAAACTCTCGGGCATGGTGACCGAGGCTGACTGGACGCGCTGGAGCGTTGATGACCTGCGCCCGTTCGTGTCACAGGTTGTGGATTGGTTCGGCACCGAGCGTCTGATGTTCGGCTCCGACTGGCCGGTCTGTCTTCTCGCCGCGAACGCCTACGGCGACGTCGTTGACGCGACTCGAGAGGCGCTTGGCGAACTGTCGAATGACGAGACTCAGGCGGTGTTCGGCGCCAACGCACAGTCATTTTATGGGCTGGACAGCGAGGGAGCAAGGGGATGACATCTTCACCAGCCAAGGTGATCGTGACCGGCGGGGCATCGGGGATTGGGCTTGCCACCGCGCGGTGGTTCGCTGAACGCGGGGCGCAAGTCGCGGTCTTTGATCGCGCCGAGGTCCGCATTGAAGGCATCACGAGCTACCTCGTCGACGTGACCGACGACGACGCCGTTCGTCGGGCGGCCGCGGCGGCGATCGCCCATCTGGGAGGACTCGACACGTTGGTCAACAACGCGGGGATCGGCGCCCAAGGCACAGTCGAAGACAATGACGACGAGGAGTGGACTCGAGTCCTTGACATCAATCTCATGGGACTAGTGCGGGTCACACGCGCGTGCCTGCCGGCGTTGCGCCAGTCAGACAACGCAAGCATTGTCAACACCTGTTCAGTAGCTGCGACCGTGGGGCTGCCGGAACGTGCTCTCTATAGCGCGTCGAAAGGTGCGGTGGCGTCACTGACTCTGGCGATGGCGGCCGACCACTTACACGAAGGCATTCGCGTCAATTGTGTGTCACCCGGAACCACCGATACTCCGTGGATCGGTCACCTACTTGGTCGCTCCGCTGATCCACAAGCGGAGCGTGCCGCGCTCAGTGCTCGCCAGCCGCATGGCCGACTGGTGACCGGAGTCGAGATCGCTGCAGCAATTGGCTACCTAGCCGGCCGCGACTCCGGCTCGACGACGGGAACGACGCTCGTCGTGGACGGTGGCCTGACGACGTTGCGGATGAGGTCACTACCTCAGTAGCGGTGCGCGAAGATTTGGCCCTCCCTAGCCACGTGATGACGGATAGCGCAGTGCGCCTTGGTTGCGGCGAGGGGACAAATTATGGATTTTGATTTCGAGAAGAAATGGGCGGAAAGGTAATCGATGAAGCTTGTTCGTGTTGGTGAATTTGGTAGGGAGCGCGCTGCGTTGTTGGGGCCGCAGGATGAGATATTTCAGTTGCCCTATTCGATCGGAGACGTTGACGCCACGTTTTGGCGGAGTGGGCGTTTGGACGAACTGATCGAGATGGTGCACGCCAATTCACTTCGTGTCGACGTTAGAGAGCCCGTACGGTTCGGTGCTCCCATTGCGAAACCGGAGAAGGTGATTTGTATTGGTCTCAACTACCGCCGCCACGCGGAGGAGACGGGGAGTGTTATTCCCGACGAGCCCATTGTGTTCATGAAAGCACCAAATTGCGTCATTGGACCCAGCGATCAAATTCTGATTCCGAGAGGTTCAACCAAGACCGATTGGGAAATTGAACTTGGAGTTGTCATTGGAAGGCAGTCTCGATATCTCGAATCGTTGGAAGAGGCTCGAGGAGCAATAGCCGGATACTGCATATCCCACGACGTGTCCGAACGAGAGTTCCAACTCGAGCGCGGGGGTCAGTGGGATAAGGGTAAGTCGTGTGAGACGTTCAATCCATTGGGTCCGTGGTTGGTGACAGCTGACGAGATCGATGATCCTCAAAACCTTGGTTTGAGTCTGAAGGTGAACGGAGTCACCCGGCAAGAGGGCTCGACCAGCGACATGATCTTCGAGGTTGATTACCTCGTCTGGTATCTCAGCCAATTCATGATCCTGGAGCCTGGAGACCTTATAAACACCGGCACTCCTGCCGGAGTCTCCTTGGGCCACGACGACGTTCCGTTTCTTCGCGAGGGTGACGTCGTGGAACTCTCCATCGTCGGACTGGGCTCCCAGAGAAGCGTGATCGGACAAGCGGACGGGGAGTCCTATTTGAATAGTCACGCGAAGTCACCTTCATCGTGGAGGAGTGCCGTCGAGCCATGAACCACAAACCTGGAGATAACGTCGATCGGTCGGGAGTGGACGAGGCCACTCGTCAGGCGATCGAGCGCGACCTCGTCACTGTGATTTGCGGTGAGGTCCACTTCGACGCCGCGACGCGGGCAATCTACGCCACTGATTCCTCGAATTACCGTCAAGTACCGCTCGGCGTCGTGTTCCCACTGGACGAGGAAGACGTGCGACAAGCAGTCCTCGTTTGCCGACGTTACAATGCTCCAATCCTCGGCCGTGGAGCTGGCACCAGTCTGGCGGGCCAAGCGTGCAACGTGGCCGTGGTGATCGACATGAGCCGGCACATGAACAAGATCGTCGCGATCGATGTAGAGAAGAAGATTGCAAAAGTGCAACCGGGAGTAGTTCTCGACGACCTCAACGCGGCAGCTCGATTACTCGATTTGACTTTTGGTCCAGCCCCCGCGACCCATTCGGGGTGCACGGTGGGGGGCATGGTGGGAAATAATTCCTGCGGTACTCACGCGCTCTACACGGGCAAGACCGTTGACAACGTGCACGAACTCGTGGTGATCACCTACCAGGGCGAACGAATGGTCGTGGGGGAATGCGATGACGACTGCTACATGGAGCGCGCGAGCGCGGGAACTGACAGCGCACGGATTATCCGTGAACTTCGTCAGTTGCGCGACGACTTTGACGAACAGATTCGCACTGGCTTTCCTCAGATCCCGCGACGAGTATCGGGTTACAACCTCGATCAGCTTCTGCCCGAGAACGGTTTTCATCTCGCGCGCGCATTGGTGGGTACGGAGTCGACCTGCGCCCTGGTGACCGAGATCACTGTCGCCTTGTCGCCGTGGCCTAAGCATCGAACTCTCGTGGTGTTGGGCTACGACGATATCTACCTGGCTGCCGACCACGTACCCGAACTGCTCAAGTACGATCTCATTGGCTTGGAGGGCTTCGACGAACGACTCGTTGACCAGATGCGCCGTGCCAGCCTCAACGTCGAGAACCTCCGACACCTACCCGTCGGCCAAGGATGGCTGATGGCCGAGGTGGGCGCCGATAGTGAGGTCGAGGTCGAAGAGAAGGTCCAACGATTGGTGCAGAACCTCTCACCAGAGATACGCGCCGTGATCTTGCGAGACGCTCGGGACCAGAAGGAAGTCTGGCGAGTGCGAGAGTCGGGACTCGGGGCCACCGCTCGCCCACCCGATCAACAGGTCAACTACGAGGGTTGGGAGGACGCGGCGGTGGCTCCCGAGCAACTCGGACGCTACCTGCGTGGCATTCGCGATTTGTGGCATGAGTTCGGCTACGACGGTGCGTGGTACGGGCACTTCGGACAGGGCTGTGTGCACACTCGCAACAATTTTGATTTGTCGAGTGTCGAGGGATTGCGCTCGTATCGCTCGTTCGTCGAACGCGCGGCCGATCTGTGCATCTCGCTGGGCGGCTCGATCTCAGGTGAGCACGGTGACGGACAAGCTCGCGGGGAACTCCTTGAACTCATGTTCGGCGCAGAACTCGTGCAAGCGTTTCGACGCTTCAAGGCGACGTGGGACCCACTCGGGAGGATGAATCCGGGCAAAGGAATCGATGCGTTCCCACTCGACACCAACATTCGATATGGGCCGAAGTATCGCAAGTCCCTATTGGTCGCCACCGCGTTCTCGTTTGACGAGGACGGAGGATCACTACAGAATGCGCTCGAGCGCTGCGTCGGAGTGGGCAAGTGCCGCAGTGAAACAAGTGGGGTGATGTGCCCGTCATATCGGGCAACTCACGACGAGAAGCATTCCACGAGGGGACGCGCCAAACTCTTCGGTGAACTGTTCCAGGGCGAGACGATTGTTGAATCGTGGAGGAGCGAGGATCTTTTCGAAGCGTTGGACCTCTGTCTTTCGTGCAAGGGATGCGCAACAGACTGCCCCACGCACGTCGACATGGCGACCTACAAGGCAGAGTTCCTCCATCATTACTACTCCAAGCGGATTCGCCCGCGATCCGCTTACGCGATGGGCCTACTTCCTTGGACGGGGAGGGTCGCCACACGAATGCCGAAGCTGGTCAACGTGGTCTTGCACAACAGGGTCTCTGCGGCGATCATCAAATGGCTGGGCGGTATCAGTCAACAACGCGACATCCCGCGATTCGCGCCCAGAAGTTTCCGTCGGGGGCATCTATCAGTCCAATTACGAGAGGAGCGACGACCCACAGTGGTGTTTTGGCCCGATACGTTTACGGACCTCTTTTTGCCCGAACGGGGTCGGGCTACGGTGGACGTCCTTCGCCGAGCTGGCGAACGAGTAGCGATGCCCAAGGAGTGGGCGTGTTGCGGGCGACCGCTATACGACTCAGGGATGTTGACATTGGCGGCATCGACGGGACGCCACGTCCTTGATGTCTTGGACAGGTATCTGTTGTTGAACATCCCGATTGTCATACCCGAACCAAGTTGCTTAGCCACGTTCAGAGACGAATTACCCAAACTCCTCCCTAACGATCCGCGAGCCAAGAAACTCGCCTCGCTCTCCAGGAGTCTCGCCGAACACCTGGAGGCGATTTCGTGGACTGCGCCCCAGACCGATGTTGTGGGTACTGTGAGCGTGCATCCTCATTGTCATCAGCGTGCCGTGCAGGGTGTGGCCTCAGAACTTCGGGTACTCGCCAACGCCGGGTTTGAGGTCAATTCGCTCGATCTGGGTTGCTGCGGACTCGCGGGTTCCTTCGGATTCGAAAGGGACCATGACGCACTCTCGCGTGAAATAGCGAGAGACCGCTTCGTGCCGGGCATTATTCGAAGTTTGCTCGACGGTCCTGTCATTCTTGATGGTTTCAGTTGCCAACTCCAAGCCTCGCAGCTCACAAACGTGATGACGACATCGACCGCGGAACTGCTTGCTGGACTTTTGCGAATCGAGCATTCCAATGGGTATAACTCCGAGAGAGATGCAATATCGTGACGAGTCACGTTTTTGTCTTCAATCATGATTGCTGGCGCGCGGCGCCACTCTGCGAAGAACTGCCGGGTGTTCATCGCGTCGCATCGCCGCTGACACTCGACACGCCGCTGATGACGTTGCACCGTTTCGACGTCCGTGCGTCGGTGGGGGGTCCCAGAGAAGATGACCGAGTAACTCACGGAACGAATTTGGTCGAGCGAAGTGAGTGATGCACTCAAATCCCAATCAGTAGTTGGAAGAAGAGCGGAAGGACTACGAGACATGAGGCGATTGGTCTTTGACTTTGACCATGACCATGGCATCAATCCGAAGGAATTGAAGGGTCTGTTAGGTGGCAAGGGCGCAAATCTCGCTGAGATGACGTCGGTTCTCGAATTGCCGGTTCCACCAGGGTTCACCATCTCTACTCCTGCCTGTGAGCAATCGCTCAAGGGCGGGCTACCTTTCGAACTGGTACGGGAGATTCAAGAGGCCGTGCTGCGGCTCGAGCTCAAAACAGGAAAGACTCTCGGCAACTCGAGTGATCCGTTACTGGTTTCGGTGCGATCAGGCGCCAAATTCTCCATGCCAGGGATGATGGACACCGTGTTGAACCTTGGTCTCAACGACCGCTCGGTCAGCGGACTCGCTGCTCAGACGCAGGACCGGCGATTCGCCCTTGACTCCTATCGAAGATTCATCTCGATGTTCGCGAGAATCGTTCTGAACGTTGAAGGAGTCTTCTTCGATGATGCGTTAGAAGATGTCAAGAAGCAACAGGGTTTTGAGAACGACGCGTCGATTGGCGTTGATGAGTTACGTATTCTCGTTGAGACGTATCAGGCGATAGTTCTTGATCTCACGGGTTCGGAGTTTCCCCAAGATCCCGAACAACAGTTGATGATGGCCGTTGGGGCGGTGTTCGCCAGCTGGGCGGGGCCGCGGGCGATCGCATATCGCGAGCACGAAGGAATCGCGCATGACCTGGGCACAGCGGTGAATGTTCAAACAATGGTGTTCGGCAATCGCGACAGTCGTTCCGGAACCGGAGTGGGGTTCACGAGAGATCCAGCGACAGGACTGAAGCGTCCTTACGGTGACTTCCTTGTCAACGCGCAAGGTGAGGATGTCGTGGCTGGCATCAGAATCACTCAGCCCTTGGACGATCTCGAGGAGGAATTCCCCTTGGTCCACGCTCAATTGCTGCGAATCTTTGATCGCCTCGAGAAGCATTTCGGTGATATGTGCGACACGGAGTTCACCATCGAACAGGACCATCTTTGGATGTTGCAAACAAGAGTCGGAAAGAGAACGGGACGTGCCGCGATTCGCATGGCTGTTGAGATGGCTGCCGAGGCTGACCTCAACATTGGCCGCGATGAAGCGCTGATGAGAGTGAATGAGGAGCACCTCGACCAAGTACTGCATCCTCAATTTGAGGAACCTCATGCGAGCGCAGTCGCCAGAGGGCTGGGCGCCTCACCGGGCGCCGCCGTCGGAAAGTGTTACTTCTACGCTGACGACGTCGTGGCGGCGGTGGAGCGAGGTGAAAAGTCTATTCTCGTCCGATCCGAGACCTCGCCCGACGACGTCCACGGGATACTTGCGGCCGAAGGAGTGCTCACGTCGCGTGGGGGACTGGTTTCTCACGCTGCGGTGATTGCCAGAGGGTGGGGCAAGCCCGCCGTTG
>VFSW01009755.1_pt1 | contig 13682 bp, 9 predicted proteins | sample 5358111 | NCBI WGS metagenome assembly VFSW01 (sample SAMN11554181, study PRJNA540505) | mine drainage metagenome | isolation source: sediment from site ElyBrook_90M | place: USA: Ely Copper Mine, Vershire, VT | collected 2017 | reverse complement strand
CCGGGCGGCACGGGCTCTTTAATTGTTACGAGGCGTTCATCCACATCGTCGATTCAATGTTCAACCAGCACGCCAAATGGCTGAAGGTCACGCTGGAACTGCCCTGGCGCCGGAAAATCGCCTCGCTGAACTACCTGCTGGCTTCCCATGTCTGGCGGCAGGACCACAACGGCTTCACGCACCAGGACCCCGGTTTCATCGACCACGTCGTGAACAAGAAGGCCGTGGTGGTGCGAGTGTATTTTCCGCCGGATGCGAACTGCCTGCTGTCGGTGATGGACCACTGCCTGAAGAGCCGCCACTACGTCAATGTCGTGGTCGCGGGCAAGCACCCGGCGCCGCAGTGGCTGTCGATGGACGCAGCCGTCAAGCACTGCACCGAGGGCATCGGCATCTGGCAGTGGGCCAGCAACGACCAGGACGCCTCTCCCGACGTGGTCATGGCCTGCTGCGGCGACGTGCCCACGCTGGAGACGCTCGCCGCCGTCTCCATCCTGCGGGAGCACCTGCCCGAGTTGAAAATCCGCGTGGTCAACGTCGTCGACCTCATGAAGCTGCAGCCGCCAAGGGAACACCCGCACGGGCTCTCCGACATGGATTTCGATGAGCTCTTCACCAGGGACAAGCCGGTGATCTTCGCCTACCATGCCTACCCGTGGTTGATCCACCGGCTGACCTACCGCCGCACCAACCACGCAAACATCCACGTCCGCGGCTACAAGGAAGAGGGCACCATTACCACGCCCTTCGACATGACGGTGCTGAACGATCTGGACCGCTTTCACCTCGTGATGGACGCCATCGACCGCCTGCCGCAGACCGGCGACAGGGGCATCTATCTGAAGCAGCAGCTCAAGGACAAGCTCGTCGAGCACAAGCAGTACATCGACAAGCACGGCCGGGACATGCCGGAGATCAGGAACTGGAAGTGGGGCGCGGCCAATGCAGGCAAGACGGCGTAAATCGCGGAGGCGCCGGCGAGGAAACAGGCGCAAGGCATATACGCCGGCTGCAGCGTTGGCAGTGTATATTGAAAGGAGAGCATCATGGGAAAAAACAGGCTTCCATTTGCTTTGTCGGTGATTATCATTTTTGTTGTCCTGGGCGCCGGCGTCGGCTTCAGCGGCATCTCCAGCGTTGTTGCGGCAGCGGAGAAAACCGATGTAGCCGCACAGACGGGTATGGCGGCCTCACCGGCAGGCGGCGCAATCGCCTTTAACCCGCCCGCTGTCCAGGATGCGCCGGCAAGCATAAGGGACGCGGTCATGCTCGGCTACAACCTCATGACGGATACCGGGAAATACGCGGGACAATACGTTGGGAACAAGCTCACCTGTTCAAATTGTCATTTCAAGGGGGGCATGACCGAAGGAGGAAAAAACGGAGGGCTGTCGCTGGTGGGAGTGGCCGCGACCTATCCCCAGTACAAGAAGAGGCAAAACTACTCCGTGGACCTCGTGACCCGGACAAATGACTGTTTCCAAAGGAGCATGAACGGCAGACCCCTGCCTGCCGACAGCAGGGAAATGACGGCCATTATCACGTACTATCAGTGGATAGCAAAAGGACTGCCCATATATGCCGAGATCCCCTGGTTAGGGGTGAAACATCTCAAGAGCGCTCATAAGCCAGATCTGGCAAAGGGAAAACAGGTCTTTGCACGGAAATGCGCCCTCTGCCACGGTGATAACGGCCAGGGAACCCCGGCAGCACCGCCCATCTGGGGCAATGATTCATTCAATGACGGAGCAGGGATGCGCAAGCGGGAAAATCTTGCGGCTTTTGCCAAAGGGAACATGCCAAAAGGCAATCCTGACCTTACCGCTGAACAGGCGCTGGATGTAGCGGCCTTTGTTGCAGCCCAGCCGAGGCCGCACTTTGCGGCCAAGCCCGGCTCGGGCGCCCCCCGCACGACGTCTCTCCTTTCCTCTTCGCAACGTGCGCCTGGAGCAGCCGTGCCGCGAACGCCCCAAGTGAAAACCACTCCCCCCCGGGTCCCTGCATTCGCAGACAGGTCCAAAATACCAGCTTCCGGCAAAGAGGGCCCACCCGCTGAAGCTGCCACACTCATCGGAAGTTGGAAACAAGGAAAGGTCCTCTTCGACAGGCACTGCCAGTCCTGCCACGGCCCCCAAGGCACCGATAAGGTGCCCAATCCGGGTTCCGAGGACGGCACGGTCCCGCCACTCAACCCTATTGACCCCGGCCTCGCAAACAAAAAGCCTTCAATTTTCGCCGCAAACATCGATCGGATCATTCAGCATGGATCCATTCCCGATGGCCCTCACCCCGCGCTTTTCATGCCGAACTGGGGCGACAGCCGAAGTCTCTCGCAACAGGAAATCGCCGCCATCGAAGCCTACGTCATTCACCTCAATGGCGTCCAAAGGACCAAAAAGGAGTAGGAGGATTTATGCAGTTTCCCATTTTCCAGGTACCGTATTTAGGCAACGGCATGATAATAGCTTTGGATGCCGTTCTCCATGTGATTATCAGCCATGGACTGGCTATCGGCGCAATAACGCTCATCGTCATAAGTGAATACCTGGGATTTAAAAAGTCTTCCCAGGACTGGGAAAATTTTGCAAAGGAATTTCTGAAATTCACCATTATAATCACCACAAGCGTCGGAGCGGTAACGGGCGCCGGCATATGGCTTATTACCAGCGCCCTTGCGCCGCTTGGCATAGGCTCCATGCTCCGTGTCTTTTTCTGGCCATGGTTTCTTGAATGGATAGTATTCACCGGTGAGTTGATTATTATTCTCCTCTACTACTTTACCTGGGATAAATGGACCGCCGAGAGGAAGCGGCGGCATATTTATCTTGGCGCAAGCTATGTTGTTTTTGCCCTTGCTTCCGCCTTTTTGATTACCGGCATACTTGGATTCATGCTTACTCCTGACGGCTGGCCCTGGAATAAAAGTTTCTGGTCGGCATTTTTCAACCCGAGCTTTCTTCCCCAATTGCTGTTGAGGATAGGCCTTGCCTTCTCGCTCGGCGCCCTATTCTCTGCGGCATTCCTCCTCTTCACCCGCAGGGAAAAGGATTTCCGCAAGGAGGCCCTCCGATTTTTCGGAAAGGCGGCCCTGGTTTCATTCTCTGCAACGGTTCTATTCACCTGGTGGTATTTCAGTGTCGTCCCTTCAACATTTAAAACCTATGCCGTATTTTCCGTTCTGACCTCCAGATTTTCTCAGCAGCCGGAACTCTTTTGGTACGCAAACGGCGCAGGCGCCGTTTTGCTGCTCCTGTTCTCCCTGGTCTCGATGAAGGGCCCCGCCGTTCTTACGAAGCTCCTGATTATCCCCGCGCTTTTGGTATCCATGGGTCTTGTCAGCGAGTTCGAACGCGTAAGGGAATTTATACGAGGCCCCTATCTCATGCCGGGATATATGTATGCCAACCAGGTATTGCTCAACGAGACCCCATTCTTCAACAAGGAAGGGACGCTGAAGAATGACTTCTGGTTCAACCATGGGCCTGATAATCAGGAGGCCATGGTCCAGGGCGCATATCTCTTCGCCCGGAACTGTTCTGCTTGCCACACCATCGGCGGAATAAACGACATTGTAAAAAAGGTGGACGGCAGGACAGAGGACGGCATCTTCGTGATCATCGGATATACCCATGAAATGGTCCCTTTCATGCCGCCTTTTTCCGGGACGGAAGCCGAGCGAAGGACGCTGGCCGGATATCTGTATGGAATAGCGCAAGGAACGATCAAATTACAGGACCCGTCCCGGTTGGTCCCGGCAAAGGGAGGGGGGAATCATGAATAACCTGTCTGATCTCCTGATAAGCAAACCCATCCCGGAGGCCCTGTTGCGCGGGCTCCTTTTCACATCGTTTACGCTTCACCTGCTCTTTGTCCTTCTGACCCTGGGGACGGCCATTCTCGCCCTCGCCTATTTTATCGATTCCCGGTACGGCGGCAGGGCAAAGGAGCCAAGGTTCGGTAAAAGGATGCTTAAAACCTTCATGGCGCACAAAAGCCTGGCAGTGGTCCTGGGGGTCGCGCCCCTGCTCCTCATTCAGGTAGGCTCCACAATCCCGTTCTTTACCGCGGTGAATCTCTTTGCCCCGTACTGGTTGTTGCTTGTCGTGTTTTTGATAATTGCCTTCCTGTCCTTTGATGCCTTCGGGCACAAGATATATGCGCATAGACATATCCATTTGGCCTTAGGCGTTATCGCCCTTGCCTTTCTCCTCGCTGTGCCCGGGATCTTTGCCGCCATTCTGACCGCGTTTGAAAATCCTGACAAATGGCAGGCAATAATGAGCGGCGGCCACCGGTTAACGGGCGCATTAGCCGTCCTCTGGTTGCTCAGATATCTGCATGTCCTGGGCGCTGCCGTTGTATTCGGCGCAGGATTCCATTACTTTTTTACCGCAGAGGACGACACGGAAAGGAAGTCCCTTCAAAAATGGTTCGTTGCCGGGATCTTGCTCCAGCTTATCCTCGGGATACTGCTCTATGGAACGCTTCCGGCGAGACCCGGTTATGTTATCATTACTGCTCTCTTTGCCGGTATCGCGGCCGCTTCGATCATCTTATGGTTCGTCTTTTCCGCTGCCCGCAAAGGCCTTCCGCTGAAGAGTAAAATGGTATTGCCGGTCTTAATGCTCGTGCTCGTTTCAATGCTCTTAGCAAGACAGTTCCTTCAGGACAGGACCCTTCTTCCCCTCCAGAAACGGCTTGAAGCAAACGCCACAGCCTACGAGAATGAACTCAAGCCTTTTGAACGACAGACGCTGGATGCATACGGGGCGTCTCTGAAGGTGGTCTATGACAGTGGCGAAATAATATACGCCAAAAGTTGCGCCTTCTGCCATGGGGCAAAGGGGGACGGAAAGGGTGTGGAGGCAAAGGGACTTTCCATCCCTCCGGAAGACATAGCAGCCATCAGAACGACCCGGGGGCAGCTCTATGATATTTTGAAGTATGGCGTCCATGGTTCCGCCATGCCTTATTTCATCTTTTTTGACAAGGACAAGCTCGATTCATTGATGGATTACATGGACAGGACGTACCATGTTTTAAGCCCGCCCGAGGCGGTTTTGGTGAGCGTTTCAAAACCTGCGATGGAACAGGCAAACAGTACTTACGGCCAGGCCTGCGCAGGGTGTCACGGGATGGATGGAAAAGGTTCAAAACTTTCGCAGGGCTTTAAGCCCCGGCCTCCCGATTTTACGGTTTACAGTCTCTCTCCCAAGAGGGCCTTTGAGGTAATCTCAAACAGCTATCCCGGCACCATGATGCCGGCCTTCGAAAGCCTGCCGGAAGAGGTCAGATGGGGCTTGGTGAAGATAGTAAATGAGAAAAGAAGGCAATCCCGCGCCTTGGCATCCCCCGGCTCCCGCTTGGGGGTGGAAAGCGCTTCCTCGCGACCGTGAAGAATGAGGCGTCGCGATGGCGGCGGAAACGCTTTTTTTCCTGTGGATCGGCTGGTCGCGTTTCGGTTTGGCTATTGATAGCAATGCTCTCTATGCCTTTGAAGGACCTAAACCGGAAACGAAGAGCCAATGAACAGGGAGCCTGTTTACTGACGGGTCAAGACCAAAAATTTCGTCACACGAGGAGGTTGAAAATGGCAGCTCTTGATTCGGATGCCTTTGTTTTCTTCGGCGCAACCGGCGACCTTGCGTATAAACAGATCTTTCCCGCGCTCCAGGCGATGATCCGGCACGGCCGTCTCGACATTCCCATTATCGGTGTGGCGAAGTCAGGCTGGGATTTTAGAAAATTCAAAGAGCACGCCAGGGACAGCCTCAGGAAGCACGGCGGGGTGAATGCAAAGGCCTTTGCGAAGCTCTGCTCGCTGTTGCAGTACATTGACGGAGATTACCATGACGATGCGACCTATGAAATGCTGCGCAAGGCGCTCAGAAATACCAGGCGGCCCCTGCACTACCTGGCGATCCCGCCGAGCATGTTCGCCACCGTGGTCGAAGGACTCGCCAAGTCGCGGTGCGCGCAAAACGCCCGCGTCGTTGTCGAGAAGCCGTTCGGGCGCGACCTCGCTTCGGCCCGGGAGTTGAACAAAACCCTCGCCTCGGTATTTCCGGAGTCGTCGATCTTCCGGATAGATCACTTCCTCGGGAAGGAGGCGATTATGAATATCCTCTATTTCCGCTTCGCCAATTCGTTCCTGGAGCCGATCTGGAACCGCAACAGCGTGGCCAGCGTCCAGATCACGTTGTCCGAGGATTTCGGCGTGGAGGGTCGCGGCGCGTTTTACGAAACCTGCGGCTGTCTGCGCGACGTCATCGAGAACCACCTTTTCCAGATCGTCGCGCTTCTTGCGATGGAACCGCCGGCCTATCGAGACTATGGAGCCCTGCAAAGCGAGAAAAGCAAGGTCTTCCAGGCCATGCGCCCTCTGAAGCCGGAAGACCTGGTGCACGGCCAGTACGCCGGCTATCGAAACGAGCCGGGCGTGGCGAAGCGCTCCGATGTCGAGACTTTTTGCGCAGTGAGGCTTTTCATCGACTCGTGGCGCTGGGAGGGGGTGCCGTGGTACCTGCGCTCCGGCAAGTTTCTGGCTGAAACCGCGGCAGAGGTACTGGTGGAACTGAAGCCGCCGCCGCAGAGGCTGTTCACCGACTCTCTGCCCGCGACCGGGCGGACTAATTATCTGCGTTTTCGTCTCTCCCCCAACTCCGCCATCGCCCTCGCCGCCCGGGTCAAGCGCGCAGGGAAGGAGTTCATCGGCGATCAGCGAGAGCTCTACCTGCTTGAAGAGCAGCCGGAAGAGGAAGCGCCCTACGAACGGCTTCTCGGAGACGCCATGGCCGGCGACGGGGCGCTCTTTACCCGCGAGGACGCGGTTGAGGCGGCCTGGGCAGTGGTCGACCCGGTCCTTCATATCTCCCACCGGGCCCACCACTACAAACGCGGCACCTGGGGGCCGAAAGAGGCTGATGCGCTCATCGCAACGGACGGCGGCTGGCATAACCCAAAGCCTGAGTAAGGGGACGAATGATATCGTCCGGCATAGTTGTTGTGGTTGTCTTTTTTATGTTGAAACGAAAGTAAAAGCCTGGAAGGGCATGAAACAATTCTTGACAGATCCTGCTGGTAAAAAGAAGGGCTGATCGAAAGAGACGGAGGCGGGATTGATATGTCCGTCAGGAGCCCGCCCGATCGATCGGTAAAAAGAGGAAGGGAAAATGTCAGAAAAAGCAAACACGGCGATCAAGCATCCGGGCCTGGGGGCCATTCCCAATGCAAAGGGCGCATCCTTTCGTGTATGGGCGCCCCACGCCGAAAAGGTTTACGTGATCGGAACCTTCAATAAATGGAACGAAACTTCCAACCCTCTGGTCAGCGAGCAGAACGGCTACTGGTCGGCTGACGTGCTGGGAGCAAAAGCGGGAGATGAGTACCGATATATGATCCACACGCCGGTCGATTGGAAGCTCCCTCCTTTCTCTCGTATTGACCCCTATGCCAGAAAAGTAACGAACTCAGCAGGCAACGGAATTATCTACGACCCGCAAGCGTTTCATTGGGGTAAAGATAACTTTACCATGGCCTCGTGGAATGAGCTCGTCATTTACGAGATGCATATCGGCACCTTTCACGTCAAAGAAAAGGGGCATCCGGGCACGTTTGCCAGCGCCATCGAAAAATTACCTTACCTTAAAGAACTGGGCATCAATGCCATCGAAGTGATGCCGATCATGGAGTTTTCAGGCGATTTTTCGTGGGGGTACAATCCGGACCATCCTTTTGCCGTCGAAGGCGTTTACGGCGGACCGGATGCCTTTAAGCTCTTTGTTAAAGCGGCCCACGAGCAAGGCATCGCTGTCATCGTAGACGTCGTTTACAACCACTTTGGTCCGGACAATCTTGACTTGTGGCGATTTGACGGTTGGAGCGAAAATGCGAAAGGGGGAATTTACTTTTACAATGACCGCCGCTCGCAAACACCCTGGGGCGAGACGCGTCCGGATTACGGCCGGGGGGAAGTGCGCCAATACCTGCGCGATAACGCTTTGCTGTGGCTCGAAGAGTACCACGCCGACGGCCTGCGCTGGGACATGATCAGCTATATCAAAAGCATCGATGGGAATGGCAGCAATCCGGCGAATGACATCCCTGACGGCTGGAGCTTGATGCAGTGGATCAATGTGGAGATCCAGCAACTGTTCCCCGGCAAGATCCGCATCGCAGAAGGGATGCATAAGAACGCCTGGGTTACCAAGGACGTGGGAGCGGGCGGCGCGGGCTTCCATGCACAATGGGCCGCCGGATTTGTTCACTCCGTTCGCCGGGCCGTCATTGCCCGTGATGATGCCTCCCGCGATCTGGGGGCGGTCAGCAGAGCCATCGAGCACCGCTACGATTCAGACGCTTTCAAGCGGGTCATTTATACGGAGTCGCACGACGAGGTTGCCAATGGCCGGGAACGCGTGCCCGAGGAGATCTGGCCGGGAAACGTGGACAGCTGGTTTTCCAAGAAACGCTCCACCCTGGGCGGCGCTCTTGTTCTTACGTCGCCCGGTATCCCGATGATCTTTGAGGGCCAGGAGTTGCTGGAAGATCGCTGGTTCCAGGATAAGGTCCCGATCGACTGGTCCCGAGTCAAGGACGAGCATGGCATTCTCGGAATGTACCGGGACCTGATCGCCCTGCGGCGCAATCTATCGGGTGTGACGCGGGGGTTGTGCGGGCAAAATATCCATCTCTACCATTTTGACGATGGGGCCAAGATCATCGCTTTCCATCGCTGGGACAAACAAGGCCCGAAGGACAGCGTCGTGGTGGCGGTGAATATGGCGAATCAGGGCCGCGACAATTATGCAATCGGTTTTCCGCGGGCCGGACTGTGGAAAACGCGCTTTAACAGCGACTCATATAAGTACGACCCGAAATTTGCCAATCATACCACCCCTGATGTAGATGCGCACGGACAAGGAACAGCCGGGCTGCCCTGCTCCGGTGAAATCGGCATCGGCCCGTACACGGTGGTAATTTTCTCGCAGGATAAGTAGAACTTGTTCCCGTGAGTTGCATGAGGGAAGTAGCGGAGAGAGGACGGAACGAAAATGAAAAAGAGCATACATGATGAAATTGCAAAAGTTGCGTACGAACTTTATGAAAAAGGAGGCAAAGTTCCCGGGAATGAATTAAAGAATTGGTTCGAGGCGGAAAATAGTGTGATGGAAAAGCATGAGAGACATGCAAGCGAAATGGAGAAAAGAGTTGATGCTGTCAAGAAACCCCCGGAGGGGCATCGGCGTACCGTTAAAAAAGAAGGGTTCTACAAAAAGGGTTGAGCGGCGCTCATGAGAAAACGCATCGTTGGCATTGAAACAGTTGGCAGGATGACTGATCGTCAGAGTGCGGCAAAAGTCCGGAAGCGGTCCGGCCGCTCAATTCATGCAACCCCTCCTTGCCAGGTGAAGGTTAGGTTGGGTGATTTTTAGGGGAAAGACACCAGTATGAAAATGAAACAGATAAGTACGAGGATCTCGTAAAAAATAAAATTTTCACACGGAGGCACGAAGACACGAAGAAAAGCTCTTATAAAAGAAGATTTTTTCTCTGTGATCTTTGTGGCTTTGTGTGGGACATGACTTCTTACGAGATCATCAAAGTACGCATGGTGGTTTCAGATTCCGCCTGCCCATGACTGTCGGGAGGAAAACATGACTGCAATGATCGATCGGGAGAAAATCGGCCTGCTGCGAGCGGCGCCGCGCCTCATGCAAATTCTGCGCGTGCTCGTCCGGCACAAGTTACTGGGCGCTTTGCGCAGCAAGAAGCATTGGCCGTCGCCCAAGGCGGTGCGGGAAGCCTTCGAGGAACTGGGGCTCGTCTTTATCAAATTCGGTCAAGTGCTCGCGATGCGCCGCGACCTGCTGCCGGACGCTTACATCGACGAGCTGGAGCTGCTGCACGACGAGGTGCCGGCAATGGGCATTGACGCGGTGCGCGCGCTGGTCGAAGCCGGACTGGGCGCTCCGCTGTCAAAATTGTTCGCATCGTTCAGCGAGACCCCGCTGGCCGCCGCCACCATCGCCCAGGTGCATGAGGCGACAATGCAGGACGGACGTCACGTGGCGGTGAAGGTGCAGCGGCCCGGACTGAAAGCGATCATCTCCACGGATATGGCGGCGCTGAGATACCTGGTGTCGCTGGCAGAAGGGCTCTTTCCGCGTCTCCACGCACTCGACTTTCCCGTTGTGGTGCGTGAATTTGCCAATACCCTGAACCGGGAAACCGATTTCAACCGCGAAGCGCGTTCCATAGTGCTCTTTCACATTGCGCTGGCGGATGTCCCTGACCTCTGGATCCCGGGTGTCGTGGCGGAGTGTTCGGGCGCAACCGTGCTCACGCTGGAATTTTCGGCCGGCGAACGGATCGATCGCTACGCCAAGAAGCACCCGGAAGCGATACCGCGGGCGATCGACACCCTGGAAAAACTGATGCTGCAAACGATCTTCGAAGAAGGGTTGTTTCATGCCGATCCGCATCCCGGCAATGTGTTCGTTCTGCCCGACGGACGGCTCTCCCTTCTCGATTTCGGGAATACGGGAGAGCTTGACGAGCCGATGCGTGAATCGCTTACCCTCCTGCTCGACGCGATCGTCAAAGGCGATGCGCGGGCAGCCACCGAGGCCTATCTCGAGATGGCGCCGGGGAGCGAAAACGTCGATCGTGCGGCGCTGTTGGTGGACATAAAGGCAGTGCTCTATGAGATCCAGAGGACCGACCTCGCGAAAGTTTCCATAGGGGATACGTTCGATTCGCTGATGAGTGCAGGGACCCGGAATGGGGTCCACAATCCGAGCGAGTTTTTTCTGCTTACGCGCGCTTTCGTCATCCTGGAATCCATGATAGGCCAACTCGCCCCGGACTATAACTACATGGGATCGTTTCGTAATGAGATCACACGCCTGACCGCGAAACACTTCTCACCGGAGCAGATAAAGGACAAGACATTCCAGGTTGCGCGCGAAATGGAGCGCTTGGTAAGTGATGCGCCCGGCGACACGCGACGCATCCTCCGGCGTATCGCCGAAGGCAATCTGGGCCGTGTGCAGGCCCCGGCTTTGGAAGCCCTGGGCGTCAGCATCAGTCACAATCTCGAACGGCTCGCCCGTGCCGTCGCTTTCGCGGCTCTCTTGGTTGGCGGCGCGATGCTGTTGATGACTCCGATGGGCGGCTGGCATGATACTCTCGGCGAAACAATGATCATCGGCGGAATTGCCGGCATGGTCATCACCCGTATCGGAGTATGGCTTCGCAACCGTCGTCGAAGCTGACGTTGCCGCTGCCCGGAGGAGTGGTGGAAAACGAAGATCATTTTGAATGACCGGTGACTCTGGCCCGTGCAGACGTTATGATAAAGGAGCTTTCTGTGAATATAAGTCCACGTGCGGGCAAACCCGCAGAACCGTCGATACTGGTCAGCGTACCCAAGCTCGTCACGGCCTATTACACTGATCTTCCTGATCCTGAAGCGCCTGAACAACGGGTCGTGTTCGGCACTTCCGGGCATCGCGGTTCCTCTCTCACAAAGACTTTCAACGAAGGGCATATCCTTGCCATCACCCAGGCCATTTGCCTGTATCGCAAGATGCGGAAGATCGATGGCCCGCTCTTTCTCGGAATAGACACGCACGCGCTCTCCGTCCCGGCTTTTTCCAGCTCGCTTGAGGTGCTGGCGGCCAACAAGATCGATGTCATGATAGCGGAAAGGGACGAATATACCCCGACCCCCGTCGTCTCCCACGCGATCCTCACGTACAACCGCGGCCGCACGACGGGACTTGCCGACGGCATCGTGATCACCCCCTCGCATAACCCGCCCGACAACGGCGGTTTCAAATACAACCCTCCGAACGGGGGGCCGGCTGAACCTCAGGTCACGAAATGGATCGAGGAGAAGGCGAATGAGTTGATCAAGGCCGGCCTTGCCGGCGTTAAAAGGGTGCTTTTCGAGAAAGCGCTTCGCGCCGGCACGACGCATTGCCATGACTACCTCAACGCGTACGTCAACGATCTGGGCAACGTGATCGACATGGAAGCGATTCGCGACTCGAAGATCAGCCTGGGCGTGGACCCGCTCGGGGGAGCAGGAGTTCACTACTGGGGGCCTATCGCGGAACGTTACGGCTTGAATCTCACGGTTGTGAATGACGCCATTGATCCGACGTTCCGTTTCATGACCGTTGATTGGGACGGCAAGATCCGGATGGACCCCTCTTCGCCCTATGCGATGCAGCGACTGATCGGCCTGAAGGACCGCTTCGATATCGCCTTCGCCTGCGACACCGACGCCGACCGGCACGGGATCGTCACCAGGAGCACGGGGCTGCTTCCGCCCAATCATTATCTTTCCGTCGCAATCTTTTACCTCTTCCAGCACCGGCTGAAATGGCCCAAAGAGGCGGCAGTGGGCAAGACGGTGGTGAGCAGCGGGATGATCGATCGAGTAACTGCGAAGCTCGGCCGGAAGCTCTACGAGGTGCCGGTCGGCTTCAAGTGGTTCGTTGACGGTCTGCTCGATGGCTCCCTCGGCTTCGGGGGCGAGGAGAGCGCGGGTGCGTCATTTCTCCGTCTCGACGGCACTGTCTGGACGACGGACAAAGACGGGATCGTCCCGGCTTTGCTCGCAGCGGAGAGCACGGCGCGGATGGGCCGCGACCCCGGCGAGATCTACCAGGAGCTTACGCGCGAGTTCGGCGAGCCTGTCTACGACCGGGTCGAGGCGCCTGCCACGCCGGAGCAGAAAGAGGCGCTGAAAAGACTCTCGCCGGACCAGGTTAAGACCGTTGATCTGGCGGGGGAGAAGATCGAGGCCATCCTCTCTCATGCGCCGGGCAACAACGAGCCCATCGGAGGGCTGAAGATCATTGCAAAAAGCGGGTGGTTCGCTGCGCGTCCTTCGGGGACCGAGAGTATTTACAAGATCTATGCAGAGAGCTTCCGAGGAACCGATCATCTGCGCCGCATCCTGGCGGAAGCGCAGACGATCGTCAACGAGGCGTTGGCTGCATTGCCACAGCCGCAAAATAACATACCTTTGGAGGGAAAGCCATGAACGAGCAAAAAGGCACATCAACAAATTTGGAGTCCTTGATGGACATGCTGGAAAACAAGGACGGCGTGATCCGGCAGAAAGCACGGGAAGCGCTGGTGGAGCTGGGCAAGTCCGCCGTATCTTCCCTCACCCGGGCATTGCTGAATTCCCGGCAGGATCAAGTTCGATGGGAAGCAGCTAAAGCGCTCGGCGGCATCAACGATACCGGATCAGTGCCATCGTTGGTGCAGGCACTTGAAGACAACAACTCCGACGTGGCATGGGCGGCTGCAGACGCATTGAAAACGTTCAGAAAGGCCGCCTGGCCGTCCTTATTACAGGCGTTGATCAAAAGCAAGTCGGAAGCAGTGGCATTGCGCAAGGGGGCGCACCATGTTTTGGCGGACCAGAAAGAGGATGGTTTCAACGATCTGCTCGCAACGCTCCTCAAGGCTTTAGAATCCAGCTCTGCTCCGGAATCGTCGGCAGTTGCTGCCCATGAAATCCTTAAAAGAATGAATGCAAATCCATGAACAGTCATTCCCGGGCCGGCAGCAGCCGGGGATTTCATGCAGGCGAAAATTGATGAAATCGTAAAAAGTCCCCAGTGCTGTCATTGCGAGGAGCGGAGCGACGCGGCAATCTC
>VFSW01009754.1_pt1 | contig 13682 bp, 1 predicted proteins | sample 5358111 | NCBI WGS metagenome assembly VFSW01 (sample SAMN11554181, study PRJNA540505) | mine drainage metagenome | isolation source: sediment from site ElyBrook_90M | place: USA: Ely Copper Mine, Vershire, VT | collected 2017 | reverse complement strand
TCATTATTGGCGATACATCAATCGTTGGCTACATGATTGAAAGATCAGAGGATGGCGGAACGACATGGGGGACACCTCCTCTGGTACCAAACACAAACTCTACGTCTACTACGTATGCTGACAAGGGCCTTGATCCAAGTAAAACTTACACATATCGTGTGTCGGCTATAAACGGTTTATCCAATACTAGTTTCCCATCAAACGAAGCTACTACTCGATCTATAAAGCCATGGGTATCAGGTACATTTGATACTCAGACCTCCCTAGTAAGCGTGCTTACCGGCTGGGATCCTGCGGACGTTAACAAACTTGTAAATAATGATTTCAAACTTGTATATCCCGATGACTTTAGAAACGCAGACCAGCTCATCAGACTCAAAAGATGTTTTGATCTAAGCAATATGCTAGGTGTGTCGTCTAGTCAGTTATTTGTTTGGGCAAATACTGACATCACTTCTGCAACAGCAAAAGAAATCAAGAATGTGCTCAAAGCAAAGTATGACGATGTTCAACAGTGGCTTCCCATTGCAACAAAGATGGAAAATTCTCTACGTGACAAGAAGGAGTCGGCTCTTGTGTCCTTCCTAATCTATGAAATGTCAAGTGAAAACATCACTCCAACAATTTCCACTCCAGATGATCTCTTCAACTACTTTTTGATTGATGTAGAAATGACTTCTTGCCGAACTAGTTCGCGTATCAGCCAAGCTATATCTTCTGTACAGCTATTTATTCAAAGATGTTTGTTGAACCTAGAACAAGGTCTAGATCCAAGTCTAATAGATACTAAGATGTGGTCATGGATGTATACTCAGTCACTTTGGGAAGCAAATCGCATGGTATTTCTCTATCCAGAGAACTACCTTCTGCCCACATTGCGAGATAATAAAACACCGTTCTTCAACGATCTTGAAAACAAGCTTTCGCAAAATGACATCACAAAAGATACCGTTGAGGCTAGTTTCTTGAATTATTTGGAAGAACTGGCAGAGGTTGCCCACTTGGAAATTTGTGCTACGTATGATGATACGGAAAGCATGCAGGCAAAGAATCTTGGGGTATTGCATGTTTTTGCAAGAACCATGGGTGCCCCCAAGGTGTACTACTACCGCCAGTATGTATATCCTAATTCAGAATCATATTCTTATAGCGAACAACGTTATGGTGTTACAGGCAATCCATCACTCTCTTCATCCGATGCATCAACACAAAATGATCCATCTGCACCAAGCAACGTTACTGTAAATTCAAACAATATAAGCTGGAAAGCACCTCAGGCTCCAAATTCGAATAATTTAGTTGTTGGCTATAAAATTGAGAGATCGTCAGATGGTGGAAATACCTGGCTCACCATAACCGAAAACACCGGTAATAATGATACAGGTTACACTGACACCAGCGTTATACCACATCAAATTTACGCGTACCGTGTATCTGCAATATATTCTGTTAGTGTTAATTACTTGAGGGGTTCATGGACGCCATGGAAGAAAGTAGAGGTGGATATAGAAGGAGATCATCTCATACCTGCAATAGTCAACAACCGCCTCTACATTTTTTGGCCTGTATTCACAGTCACCAGTGACGATCCACCTAATTCTACACTTAAACAATCAGCAGCGGGAAGTCCTTCAAGTGCTCTGAAATATTACACAATTAGCATGGCATGGAGTGAGTACAAAAATAACAAATGGTCTGCTAAGAAAACCTCCTCAAAAAACGAAGGAACGTTGTACACTAGTCAGTTGGATAAAGATGGCATCTATATTCCACCTGCAAACTCCTTTTATTTTGTAGTTTCAAAATCTTCGAAAAATGAACTTCTAATAAGCCTCTTTGATAGTTATCTCAAAAGTAGTTATAATGCTACCGGGAGCGGGGCCGGAAGTGGGACTGGAACCAAAATAATCTCTTTTATGGTTGGATCTTCTCCTTATGATAATACACTTATTGGAAGATTTGCATTTGATGATTCTAGGGGAATTCTTGTACTGGATAATTCCATCACTGAACCACCAGTACAAGGGCCATATTATGGACTTGAATTTCCGCCTGGTACACAATCATCCTCAATTGCTTTCCCGGGATCAGGAACAGATGCCTCCAATATGGCACTTTGTGTTGATTCTACTGTAATGGATCCAAGGCGCGCAATCTTTAGTCCAATACCAACTGGTGACCCTGCCCAACCAAACCTTATAGTCCTTCCAGATAACCCATCTATCTTGGATGATTATTCTAATAATGTGCCAGGTGGAGGGAATTTTCCATTGGATGTGTCTGCCTCCTTTTTCTATCAAGACAGTAAACATACATTTTTCGTCGATTACGGGTTGCATTCGTTTACCGTAGTGTCTCCTCCTTTACTTCATACTGGTAGGCTGTACAAATTTGTGACCTTCTACCATCCCTATGTTCGTTATTTTATCAAAAAGCTCAATGAGGGGGGAATCGACTGCTTGCTAACACCGGCAAACCAGAACAGATCATCCTTATACGATTTCCAGGCGCAATATCAGCCAACCATTATAGTCGATGATTTATATCCTTTTGAAAATGTTGATTTTGGTTGGCCTGGTCAAAGCGGACCGTACTCCATCTATAATTCGGAATTGTTCTTCCACATTCCTTTCCTTCTTGCCACAAAGCTTAGCAACAACCAGAAATTTGCTGATGCGAGAAAATGGTTCCATTACATATTCAATCCTACAGACAACTCTCAAAATCCAAGTCCACAAAGATATTGGTATTTCAGACCATTCTACGACGAGGCTGTGTCTCTGTCATCAGGTCCAATTCAAACTTTTGAACAGATGATGGAATTTGATCCTACTTTTAATAAACAAGTTACACAGTGGCAAGATGATCCATTCAACCCAGACTTGATTGCAAGAATGAGACTAGGTGTTTACCAGAAAGCCGTTGTCATGCAATACATCGATAATCTTCTTGCTTGGGGCGATCAGCTATTCAACCAATATACCACCGAGTCAATTAATCAAGCAACAGAGCTTTATGTCCTTGCACGCGAGCTTTTAGGACCAAGTCCAGAGAACATCCCATCAACGGGCAAGATAAGCTTGCAGAGTTGGCAAACATTACCATTGGCGTCAGTTAATTCGCAAGGACTTGACAGTTTTTCTGACGCCTTTGTCCAACTTGAAAATCAGTTTCCATTTTTTAGTAACAACGGGACTATCTATCAAGGAGGTAATGCCAGTCAGACATCTGGCGCACTTGCGGTAATTGCAAGCGCACCTTACTTTTGCATTCCCCAAAATGATGCACTACTCAGCTACTGGACTGAGGTTAACCAAAGGCTATTCAACATAAGACACTGTCAGAATATAGAGGGAGTTGTTCAACAGCCGGCATTGTTCGAACCTCCAATCAATCCAATGCTTTTAGTTCAGGCTCAGGCAATGGGTGTGGATATATCATCAGCAATGAGTGATATTAGTGCAACGGTTCCATATTACCGCTTTACCTACATGTTGCAGAAAGCCATAGAACTCTGTTCTGATGTTAAATCTCTGGGGGCAGCATTACTTTCGGCTTATGAAAAGAGCGATGCTGAACAACTGGCACTTCTTCGCGCAACGCAGGAAACCAACTTGCTCAATGCCATAAGGCAGTCAAAACAACGACAAATTGACGAAGCAAATAGTAACATTGATAGTTTGAACAAGTCACTTGCAGCAGCTCAAGCCCGTTATGATTACTATAGTACACGCCTATTTCTTAACCCAAATGAACAATTGCACCTACAACTGCTTGACACTGCATGGCAAATGCAATTGGTTTCACAGAGCTACCAAATGGCGTCAGGAATCGCCAACCTGATCCCAAACTTTACGTTGGGAGCATCTGGAATGGCAAGTCCAGTTATTACATTTACATTTGGAGGAATAGATATAGCCGCATTCCTGAAAGCTATGGGTGATTATTGGAGTATACAGTCAGGTGGCGTGAATCATCAGGCAACTGTGGCCTCTATCATGGCAGGATACCAAAGAAGAGAAGATGATTGGCAGTTCCAAACTACACTGGCAAGCAAAGATACGATTCAAATAAAAGCGCAGATAGCCGCTGCGCAGATTCGAGAAAATATTGCAGAATTAGATCTTCAAAATCATGACTTGCAGATACAGAATTCCACAGCAGTTCAAACGTTTCTGCAGAACAAATTTACCAACCAAGCCCTATATGACTGGATGGTCTCACAGATAAAGGCAGTCTATTTCCGGAGCTACCAACTAGCTTTTGACATGGCCAAGAAAGCTGAAAAGTGTTACCAGTTTGAAACGGGCGACACGGAAACGACTTTCATTCAATTCGGTTACTGGGACAGCCTGAAGCAAGGTCTGTTATCTGGCGAAAAGTTGCACTTGGCTCTCAAGACGCTTGAAAATGCATACTTAAATCAAAACCAACGATATTATGAAATAACAAAAAATGTTTCTCTTGCCATGACTGATGCGGATGCACTGCTTGATCTAGTGGAAAAAGGCTCATGCACTTTTACCCTTCAAGAACTGCTCTTTGACCTAGACTTTCCAGGACATTTTATGAGAAGGATAAAGAGTGTAAGCATTACCATTCCTTCCGTAGCAGGACCATATACCAATGTTAACTGCACTCTTACTTTGTTGAACCATAAGACAAGAACCACCAATACCGTAGACTCTGACGTCAACAAGTTCTATGACGACCAGTACTTCCTAACTGTCCAAACATCTTCCGAGTCTATAGCAACTAGCCATGCGCAAAATGACAGTGGCATGTTCGAGCTTAACTTTCATGACGAGAGGTACCTTCCATTTGAAGGAGCAGGCGTGTACTCTACATGGTTGCTTGAGATGCCACAAGAGAACTTTGACTTTAGGACAATTTCAGACGTTGTTATCAAGATAAATTATACTGCTAGAGACGGCGGCATGTCGTTAAGGCAAGGTGCAAAAAATGCGTATGACTCAATCCTGTCAAAGGTGGCACAAGATGGTGGCCTAAAGAGAATATTCAGTGTTAGACACGAGTTTCCATCAATGTGGCAGAGCTTCCTTAATCCCAGCGATGGTGCAGCAAACCAAAGCCTGCAACTCAATTTAACAAATAGACATTTTCCATTCCAGTTTCAATTCAATACGATAAAGATTAACAAGATAATGCTCTTTCTCAAGCTCAAAAAACAAAAATTCACTCAATTTCCTGCAAGTACTACACTTGCTGTCACGCTGAATGGAAACCCTCCAGTCAATCTTACGTTTGATAATAGTGACTTTATGCTGGATTACGTATTGTCTAAGAATTTCAACATTAATTTTATTCCGTCGACAGGCTCGCTAGATCTTGAGATTTCAAGGCCGAACATGAAGTCTACACCACCGCCACCACAACCCAATTTGCTTTGGCAAACGGATTCAAACAGCAAGCCCATAACAGATTCGAAAGGTAACTGCACGCTTTATTCTGACGCTATTGAGGATTTGGCTATTGTATGTTACTACACAGCAACGCCAAAAGACATGCCAAAATATTTCGGAGGCTAACAAATCATTGTATGCTTATTTGGTTGAGGGCGTTTCTTGACCACATATTTGGCCGGAATGATATTCATGAGAGCCTAAGATGTCAACGCCTGACTTGAAAAAACAGAGGGGAAAAGGATCAGGTCCTCAAAGTACACGATTCAATAATTCTAATTCTGTAACAAAAGCATCCGACAGTAGGCTTGATTCTACCCCTTCTGATGCAAAGACAGGCGGTTCCGAGATCCCAGTCCAGATGGCTCTGCCAAAAGGCGGAGGTGCCATTCAGGGAACGGGGGAAAAGTTTGACACAAATTATTTCACGGGGACGATGTCAATTACAGTACCCGTTTTCACAACACAAAGCCGATCTGACTTTTATCCAAAGCTCTCGCTTTCGTATGACTCGTCAGGCCACGGAAACGGCCCATTTGGGATGGGCTGGAACATATCCATCCCATCAATAACAAGAAAGACCGAGAAGGGCCTGCCAAGATACATGGACGCCAAAAATTCCGACACCTTCATCCTGTCAGGGTCAGAGGATCTTGTTCCCTTGTTAAAACAAGATGGCAATGGAGCATGGATAAATGACATCAGGGACGAGGCATATGACGGCATCCAATACTCCGTACAGTACTACCGTCCACGTATAGAAGGACTCTTTGCTCTGATAAAAAAGTGCACGGAAAAGGATACGGGAGCAGTTCACTGGAGGTCGATCTCAAAGGACGATATAACTACGATATACGGTAAAAGCTCCAGCTGCCAGATTGCAGATCCTGACAATCCATCGCATATCTTCAAGTGGATGATTGAAGAGAGTTTTGACGATAAGGGCAATGTGATAGTATACCAGTACAAGCAAGAGGACTCGTCTAATGTCGATGTCACCTTGCCATGTGAAGCAAACCGGCTGAAAAATGGAACATTCTCAAACAGGTACATCAAGCGAATTTTTTATGGAAACCAGAAACCAAACGAGAGAGACAACTGGCTCTTTGAGGTCGTATTTGATTACGGTGAACACGACATTAACAATAACCCAGAAACAGAAACCACAAAGTGGCCAGTAAGGCAAGATCCTTTCTCAACCTATCGCTCTGGTTTTGAAATAAGAACATACCGGTTATGTAAGAAAATAATGGTATTTCATAACTTTGACGAGCTTGGAAACACGCCATATCTTGTGCACTCTACAGACCTAGAATATTTGCAAGGACCCATATGCTCATTTCTCAAGTTTGTGACATCGACAGGTTATATACGAAATGAAAACGAAGATGGGACTTTGACCTATCAGGCAAAATCAATTCCTCCCCTCGAGTTTACCAATTTACATCCACACATTGATGACACAGTTCATCAGATTGATGTCAAAAGTCTCGAGAACATTCCTGTAGGAATTGACGGAAATTCGTATCAATGGATAGATCTTGAGAGCGAAGGAATATCAGGAATATTATCGCAGCAGGACGGTTCCTGGTACTACAAGCATAATCTTGGCAACGGAGAGTTTGGCCCAATGGAACAAGTTGCTGCCATACCGTCAGGAAATGGACAAAACGGAAAGCAACAGGTAACCGAACTTGAGGATGACGGACAAAAGTATGTAGTACAATACCAAAAACCACTAAGCGGATACTACAAGCTTCAAGACGATGACAACTGGCAACCCTTCCAACCATTCCAGTCAACACCAAACATTAACTGGAACGATCCCAACATGAAGTTTGTAGACCTTGACGGCGACGGGTTTGCAGACCTTCTGATATCCCAGTCTGACATCTTTGTATGGTATAATTCAAGGGGAAAAGAGGGTTTTGGCTCCTACCATGTTGTACCAAAAGAGTACGACGAAGAAAAGGGACCCGCTCTTGTGTTTGCAGATCCTACTCAATCGATATACATTGCAGACATGTCAGGAGACGGCCTTGCAGACATTGTAAGGATAAGAAATGGCGAGGTCTGCTACTGGCCAAACCTTGGTTACGGAAAATTTGGAACCAAGATTGCAATGGAAAACTCTCCTGTATTTGACAATGTGGACCAGTTTGACAACAACAGAATTCGCCTGGCAGACATTGACGGCTCGGGAACATCGGACATTTTATACATTGGCAGAAATAAGATCCGGTTCTGGTTCAACCAGTCAGGAAATAGCTATGGCAAAGAAAATGTCATCAGTAACTTTCCTGCAGTAGACAGACTCTCTTCTGTCATGACACTTGACCTTTTGGGCAAAGGCACAACCTGTGTTGTCTGGTCATCTCCACTTTCAGAAAATGCAGGAAGGCAGATGCAGTACGTTGATCTCATGGGAGGAATCAAGCCATACCTTCTCTATTCTATAAAAAACAACATGGGCTCTGAGACAAGAATCGGATACGCCGAATCTACAAAATTCTATCTTGATGATCTAAAGGCAGGAAAGCCATGGATAACAAAATTGCCTTTCCCTGTTCATGTCGTTGAAAGAATAGAGACCTATGATTACCTGAGCAACACAAAGCTTGTCTCCAAAATGAAGTACCACCACGGATACTATGACAGGCATGAAAGAGAGTTTCGTGGGTTTGGTCTTGTAGAGCACTGGGATACTGAAACCTTTGATGATTTTGACACCTCTAATCTTTTTTCAGGGGAGCCAGACAATTCTGACAAAGAATTGCATGTGCCACCTGTATACACAAAGACCTGGTATCACACGGGCTCTTACCACAAGGAAGGCTTGATTTCAAGACAATTTCAAGAAGAATATTATCAAGGAGATTTGCAGGCTGCCCTTCTTCCCGATTCTGTAATTCCAGATGGATCAGGCCAGGAAGACATTTACGAAGCACTACGGTCTCTAAAGGGCCAGATACTTCGACAGGAGGCATATGGAATTGATGGCTCTGCCAGTCAGGACGATCCATACACCATATCGGAGCATAACTATAATGTCACCATGATTCAATCAGCAGAACGTAATCGTAACATTACAATGTTCCAGTCTGCACAGCATGTACTTTATGGAATATTCTATTCACATGAACGGGAGACACTTGACTACCATTATGAGCGCAACCCGTCAGATCCTCGGATAGAGCACAAGTTTGTCCTGCAGCTAGATGATTATGGAAATGTAGAGAAGCTTGTAACGGTATACTATCCAAGAAGACTAGGCGCTGTTACGGTGTATCCAGAACAGTCTGTTGTTAGGGCAGTAGCAAATCTAACCGATTATGCACAGATTGTCACTAGCCCACAAGACACCTGGCTTGTCGGGGTTGAATATCAATCCAAGTCATATGAGATTTTCGGGTTGACACTGCCGGCTAGTTCTTACTTTGATTTTGATTATATCAATTCACTGGTATCACCACTACAAAATGGCAGCACGGATTTTAATGTCGGCGTGGCAGCTGCGGGAGGAACACTACAATCTGTCATCGACTTTGGAACAGACTTTACCCCAGGACAAATTCAAGCAAGAATCTTTAATGCGCAAAGAAAATACTACTGGCAGGATTCAGCACAAACAAATTCTAATCTAGGACAAATTTCAGTGCCACTCCTGCCAAGCTATACTGAAAGAGTTGTCTTTCCGCAAAGCTATGCTGCCAAAATCTATGGAGCAAATGCAACTGTTGCCATTCTCAATAAAGAGGGTGGATACCAACAAGATCACGCCACCGGATACTGGTGGGATCCTGGCAAAACACAATATTATTTTGATGATACAAAGTTCTATCTTCCTAACATCACAATAGATCCCTTTGGAAGCTACAATCCTGCAACAAATGCTGGGATATTTTATAAATTAACCTATGACCCATACAATCTTTTTCCGGTAACGTATAAGGATCCCCTCAGCAACCAGATACAAATTTCCAAAATGGATTACCGAGTAGTAAAACCAACAGAGGTAATTGATTTCAACGGTAACTATTCACAAGCAAAATATGATGAACTTGGTATGGTGCAGGCATCCTCTGTATTTGGTACTGTTAATGGAACAAAATCTGGAGATGGCGATATTACAAACTTTATCCTAATGGAAGGAATAAGCCCAGATGATTTCATCACACACACTGAAAATTACATACAAAATGCTACTGCCATTTTTTATTATGATTATTTTGCATGGTTAAATGAAAAAAATCCACCATATTCAATTTCTGCTCAGAGGGTTTTACACCAAAGTGATCAATCGCCAAATACCAATCCGACATTTCAGATCTCTATTTTGTATACTAATGGACAAGGAAGGGCACTTCAGAAAAAGTTAATGGCAGAAGAAGGCATGGCATGGGTTGAACAAGCCGGTGGTACATATACAGAACTTCAATGCGACACCCGATGGGTGACAACTGGAAGGACAGTATACAATAACAAGGGCAAGCCTGTAAAACAGTACGAGCCATTCTATTCTGGATCATATAACTGGGACTCGGAAAAGTCTCTGACACAGTTTGGCGTCACACCAGTTATCCACTATGATCCACTTGAGAGAGTAATTAGGACAGATACACCAAAAGGATTCTTCTCAAGTGTTGCATTTGACCCATGGAGCCAGGAGAACTGGGATGAAGATGACAATGTGGCAAGCAGTAAACTTTACGACGAAATAATAAATCAAGGGCAGAATCCCTTCAACTGGAATCCAGAAAGACTGCCACCAGAGACACAAGCACTTACAGACACTGCAACAAATTCTGGCGGCACTCCAAAGACCATGTATTTTGATGTTCTGGGGCACACTTTCATGGAAATGGATTTGATAAATTCAAACTCTGTAAATCCAAATCCGCCAAATCCCAATCCAAATAATCAGGGTCAATTATTTACTTACTATGGTCTTGATATTAGTGGTAACAAACTCTGGATAGTTGATCCTAGGCAATACTTGAGCAATCAGACTAGGAGTCCAGCAAACCAAGTTTTATCATTTCAGTTTTTTTACGATATGCAGAACCGCCAACTTGAAGTCATCAGCATGGATGCTGGAACAAAGACAACATTGCAAGACGCGTTGAACAAGCCAATATACCTATGGACTGCAAGGGATTACCAAGTAAATACAAAGTATGACTACTTGCGGCGCCCCATAGCGGTAATTGCAAACGGGGTTGGTCTTGCAAACAATCTTGTGGAAAAAATTGTTTATGGTAATTCCTCTGATACTGGTGTTAGTAGTGAAAAACAAATGAACCAGATTGGAAAGCCAATTTCACACTCTGATCAGGCAGGAATCAAAAAGTTTCTTCTATATGGAATAGATGGTCACAGCGTACAGATTCAGACAATGATTAGGGATGATTACCAAAATGAGGTTGACTGGAATGGCACTCCTGCGACCTCAGATGTCTTCAACACCCAGACGACATTTGATACATTTGGAAAAGTAACAGGACAGGTTCACACTGACAACGGCGGAAGCCAGATAGACAACCGGAAATTTATCTACCACCCCTCCGGTCGTCTAAAGTCAATTCGGGTACAGTTGGATACTCATGGCATCATTGATAATTATGTAACTGATATAGAGTACAATGCAAAGAGTCAAAGACTAGAGATAGTTTATGGAAATGGTACTACCACTACCTATGGTTATGAGCCAACTACATTTAGGCTTGAATCAATTGTATCTGCGACCTCAGGCGGTAAGACTCTTCAAGATCTTTTGTATGTATATGATCCAGTAGGAAACATAACATGGCTTAAGGATAAAGCAATCCAGACAATTTTTTACAATCAGGCAGTAATAAAACCAGTTTCCAACTATGCTTATGATAGTCTTTATCACCTAATACAGGCTGGGGGGCGCCAGCATCCTGCAATAATGTACAACGATTACAAGAACACAGACTATACAAACAACCCTGATCTAAAGAAGCAGAGCAGATACATCTCAATCAATAACGCCAATGCTCTTGAAAATTACACACAAGCTTTTAGTTACGATCCTGCAGGAAATCTGCTTCAGATACAGCACACTGTTGAGAAAAACAAATCGCGATGGTGGACTAGGACAAATACATACGACCCCAATTCAAACAGACTAATTAAAAGCGCCGTGGGAAGTGCACAAGGGAATGAAACGAATCCGTATGCTTATGACGCTGCCGGGAATATGACAAATCTAGAGCAATTGAAAACAATTGCCTGGAATTATAGGGACAAAATGTCATATGCCTTGCTGATACCACGAGACGGCATTCATGATGATAAAGAATATTATGTCTATGGCACAGATGGGATTCGGACAAGAAAAGTTCTTGAACAATATCAGAACATCGGTGGCACCTTCAAGTATGTACAAAAAACTGAAAAAATTTACCTTGATGGTTATGAGATTAAGAGAATCTACAGAATAGATCTTCAAGCGGGAAATGCAAAGACTCTCCTAGAACGGTTCAGTACACACGTCATGGATGACAAAAATCGTGTAGTGATAATTCACAAGTGGACTAAAGATGTAAACAAAATTGAAACCAGCGATACCTCTTTGCCAAAAATACATTATCAATTAGGAAATAATCTAGGCTCATGTACTTTGGAACTTGATGATCAGGAGCAAATTATTAGCTACGAAGAGTATTATCCGTTTGGTGGAACATCATTTATAGCTGGGAGTTCTGCAAGTGCCTCACTTGCAGTAGATGTATCGTTGAAGGATTATAGATATACTGGAAAAGAATGTGATGATTCTACCTCATTGTATTATTACGGGGCAAGGTATTATGTACCATGGATAGCAAGGTGGTCAAGTTGCGATCCTGCACAATTAGCAGATGGCCTTAATCTATTTATCTTTTGCAGAAACAATCCCATAATTATTCATGATCCAGACGGTCATAAAGGAAACAAAGACAAAACTGTCATTGGAGGACCTGAAATCCGGTTAAATCATTCCTTCACTGGTAAAGAGACTCGCGAACAATTAGAGAAGATTGCGGAATCGGCCGGACACACCATCAAAGGCAGCCCCCGCTGGGAAAAAGGATATGGATGGCGAGCCCAGTTAATCCCCATTCCTTCTGAACAACTTACTTTTAATGAGGGGACAACAATAACGGCAACTTCACCACACTCAACTCCACCACACTCAACTCCACCACACTCAACTTCATCCAAACAACTTGAGCCCAACCAGCCAACCTCTCAACCCATGTCTCCCGAAGTCAAAGGTAACTCTGAAGAGAAAGAACTTGTTCCTGAATGGGTTGATTACTCTATAAAAGCTGTAGAAGAGGCAGCAGGATTGATACCTAAAAGAGTTGAATCAGAGGAAGTGAAGGCTATCAGAACATTACCTCAAAAACTAATTGGTACACAAACTGCAGAAATAGTAGAAAACACAGCTAAAGGTATTGGAAAAGCTTTAGGTCTAGGAAGTATCATTTACAAAACTGCAACAGCGAAGAAAGGTGAAGGACGCAAGACCTTTGAAAGGGAAACAGTTTCATATTTTGCATCTGAATACGGTGCAGGTCTGGGAGAAGAGCTTGCTGCTACAGCAGGTGCGGGTATACTTGCGGAGGCTGGAATAGGTGCTCTTTCTCTAGCTACTGTGGGCCTTATAGGAATTGCAGCTCCTCTTATTATTGGTGCAGCGTTTGGTTTGGCTGGAGGAGCCGCTGTGGATGCATTATGGCCACGGTCATCTAGATGACAAAATTCAAAACTAATGCTCTTTCTACAACAGTGGGCCCGAAAATTGTACCATGATGGTATCCTAGTCCCCCGATGCGGCTGTAATGTGGAACTGAAGTTATACCAAAATAATATCTGGGTCTTACCAATCTCATTCTTGAATGAGACGTAGGAAAATATGAAAAAACACAGTTTCTTGTCCGATTTTTCTTTAAGTTGTAAAACATATTGTATGATGTAAAAAATGACAGACCACAAACAAACTCCAAACGACCAACGATCAAATGCGAAAAACCCCACGAGTCATGAACATAAGGCCGCGATGGATAACCGAAGTGTTCAGATGAACCTGAATAACACTGACAACACTTCCTCACAGCAAACTTCTTTAAAAAAGTAACTTTGAGGAAATCCCTCTCTTTTTTTACAACTATGATATATTGATATAATATGTTAAAAGATGAGGAAAAAAAACGAATTGAAAATGCGTTTGCCACGGCCTTTGACAAGTGG
>VFSW01009753.1_pt1 | contig 13682 bp, 14 predicted proteins | sample 5358111 | NCBI WGS metagenome assembly VFSW01 (sample SAMN11554181, study PRJNA540505) | mine drainage metagenome | isolation source: sediment from site ElyBrook_90M | place: USA: Ely Copper Mine, Vershire, VT | collected 2017 | reverse complement strand
AGCTTGTTGTATATGTCCATTATCCCACCACTTAATCTTAAAATGGGTGAATCTGGCATATCAGAGGCGTTTGGCTGATTAGGAGTATGGATGGAATTCTCATTAGGTTGAGAAAAATTAATGCCTCTGCTTATGTTACCCACCGTTTCACCCGAATATATTAGTGAATCTTGCGATATTTAAAGGTCTTGCAAATGTTAAATATTTTGGTCGAAATTCGTCATTTTATATAGCACGTTAGACGATAACCCTTATTTTAAGTCCTCTTCGCTCCATTTGAACCTCGTGTAGTTGTCCATGATGTCCAAGTTTCTAAAGGGATACGAACCTTTTACAAGGCCTGTTATCCGTGCATGTTTTATATCGACATATTCTCTGCTAAATATGTTTTTGTGCGCCTCTATCGCATTTTTTATCGCCTCGGATCTGTCCTCAAAGAGTCCAATTCCAAGAAACCTGAAACTTCCGCTCATCGGGGCGAGAAGCTGAAATGTAGTCATCATGGGGAGGCTTTCGTCATATTTTTTATAGTATTCCATCATTCGCACTGAGCGCTCGGACGAGGTCTTATTGAAGCGATAGTTTACCGCATAGGCGAGCATGTAATCCTTAGGGGGTTTATTGATGGATATTGTAAACCTTTTTATCAATCCTTCTTTTTGAAGAACAAAAATTCTGTAATAAAGCGTAGTTCTGCTGATTTTGAGTTCCTTTGAGAGTTCGCTTATCCCTCTACTACTGTCCTTCGCAAGCGCCATTAGGATTTTCTTGTCAGTTTCGTCGACATTGCTTGCAAATCTTGAGATTATCGCTTCTGATACTGGAAAATAGCCGAAGTTGGTGTGCATGAGCTCGCTGGGATAAATATTTACTCCGTAATCCGCGAGTTTTCCGGGCAAAAGGCTTTCCCAAACTATGTATTTCATCGGGTCGTTTGTAACGGCGTGGATTATGAGATTGAAATCACCCTCGCACAAATAAACGTTGTCGGTGTAGGGATCGTCCTTGAATATTTTGATTAAATCTTCGATTTTAGGCTTCTTGTTTAACTTTGCTATGATAAGATGTCGCTGAAAAATGCCTAGCGCATCCTCGTTTATCTCCACATTGAACTTGATATCATAGGTTTCTACGAGTTTCTTCACTTCTTTCGTGGCGGTTATTCTTGAGCAAGCGGCAACCTTTACAAGATCGCTTATAGACGCTCTGGAATTGTCGCTTAGTGCCCTCAATATGGCCTTCTCTCTGAAACTGAAGGTTTTCATCATTTATACTATCTGCGAGGGGGTTAATATACATTTTGTCAACTTTATGCAAAGATTCTGCACCGATTATATAGGGTTTAAAAAGGCGGTGAAACAAGTATGGATGGGAGCATGGCATTTTCAATAAAACAGAAAGGATACATATTCATCAGCATAGCAATGGTAGAACTTTCACTGCTTGCGATATTATCAAACATAGGAGCGGAAAATATAGGCACGGTGCAACTACTGTTCTTTACATTCCTAGTTGCGACGGTTACTTCCTTGCTTATCGTATTATACAAGAAGAAAACCCCAGAACTAAGGAGGTTGCTAACCGACAGAAGAAGCCTTGCTATATTGGCGATTGCAGGTATACTCAACTATGCAGGCGCACAACTCTTTCTCACCCTCGGTGTACTTGGAACAAATCCGGTAATTGTTAGCATAGTGTTGAAACTCTGGCCCATCTTTCTGGCATTGATGATACCATTCACGCTCAGAACAAAGATAGCACCGCAACAACTACTGGCCCTTGTCATTGCGTTTGTTGGCGTTTACATAATAGCCACAAACGGCTCATTGATTTCGATAAACTCGGCAGAGTTGCTATTCATCGGGTTTCTCATAATATCGGCACTCTGCACGGCGGTATCAAACGTAATGATAAAGGGACAGAACCACGACATATACAGCGAGGTACTTCTATTCAACTTTGCATCTTTTGCACTTATTGTAATCCTGCTGCCTTTCGTAAATGTCCATTTGACGCTCAGCATGAATCTTCCTTCACTGGTTTCTATATTGTTTTTGGGCATGATAACATACAGCGTAGGTGCGCTTTTGTTCTTCTACACATTAAAGGCACTTGATCCATTGATAGCTGCAAGTGCGAGCTATTCAACTCCATTACTTACAATCCTGTTTTCCTTCATAATACTTGGCACGCCGTTGAAGGCCTATTATTTTTATGCGCTTGCTCTGATAATCATAGCTCTGGTAATACAGAACAAGTATTCCAAGAAAGCTCCAGCTTACATAGGTGCAAACAAAAAGAAATCAATACCGCTCTATGATGTGACTGGAGCATTCGTTGAAAATACGCATCCGCACGTATATGCGCAGATAAGGGGCAACGGCAGAGCTCTTGCAACAAGGATAAAGGCAGACATTTACAATGCCTCAGGGAAAAATAACTATGGATGTCTGGTCTTTACGAACAAGAACCCTCCAGATAGCGTAAACAAAAACGAAATAGATTTCATAGAGGATATAGTAGGACCCAATCAGGATGAAGTTATACTAATGGCAGTCGGAGAAGTCGGGGCTGCCGAGCAAGCTCTGAACGAACACGCAGGGATTGTGTAAATCTCTCAGCAACCGCATGAGCAACTTTTACCACATGCACATGCTTCTTTTGCAGTTGCCTTTCCGCATCCGCAATCGCAATCCGCGTCGCATCCACATTTACAGGCTTTAAGAGAATGACCATTTGACATAAAATAAATGAACAGGTTGCATATAAAAACTTTTGGTGAAATAGTGCAAATATGCTACTTACAGGAGTGTTGAGCCTCATAGACGGCTCCGCCTCCTACTAAGGTCAAACAGGCGCGATCTATTTCACGTATCTGTACTGACCATTTACGGTCCCGAACTTGGATGCTACCCTATTCCTAATGTAGCTCACCACCTTTGCCGGCGCTTTGCCTTTCAGGAGCCTTACCTTCACTATGAACCCATAGGCTCCCTCTGATAGGATGACCTCCTCCACATGCTTTTGGCCTATCAGCTTGTCCGCTAGTTCGTTGGCGTTTACATTAGGTCTTGGCTCTATAAGGTAGAACCGGTGCTTAGACCTACTCCTCCTCTTCCCCCCAGTCGTGTTGCTCATATAGACACCAACGTAACAACCCTCAATAAATGCGCAATTTTTGGCTGCGCCCTTACTGTCCGCCCTGTTAGCGTCTTGACCAATATGATATGCTTGAACATGAATTTTATATAATATTTATACGTTATGTCCAACTAGGATTTGCGGAACAGAGGGAATGAAAAGTTTGACGCTTGACGATATGAGATAGAACGGGCACATGAGATCTTTAATGCTGCTGTTAGGTCAGATGTGCATAATAAACTTGATTAGATAGAGAACTTGCTACAGAAGTAAAATGTGTATTAGGAACTGAGCCACCTACACAATAAATGGAATCGTTGGCTGTTGCACAGCTTGTATCGGTAATGTTTATTGGATAGTCTGCAGCACCTTGCCATTTACCTATCCCTGTTGCTGACAGAGGTGCTTGGTAAACACCAACTCCGTCTCCAGACCCGCCTATGCAATAAATGTATGCATTCTGCGCTGTGCAACTTTGCTCGCCGTAAGTTGCGAATTGATATAGAGTTGTGTTGTACCATAAGCCAATTCCATTACTAGATAGATTAGCGTAATAACTGTCATAGTAGAAGTAGAGGTTATCGCTTCCACCTAAACAGTAAATGTAATTATTAGATGCCACACATTCCTCGCCGCCAACAACTAGTGGATAGGATGTTGTCTTTTGCCATTGACCTATTCCATTATCCGAGAAAGGAGCATAATACGTATTATTTACCCATCCATAATTGACATCACCAGCGGCGCAGTAAATATAATTGTTGTTGGTTACACAACTTTGCTCGAATATACCTATCGGATATGACGTGGTGTTTTGCCATTGGCCTACACCGTTTATGGTTAAAGCTGCGTAATAAACTCTGTTTGTAGATTCGGTGTTATTGTAACCACCAACACAGTAGATATAATTATTGTTGGTCACACAGCTAAGTTGTTCTGAAGCTATTGGATACGATGTTGTCTTTTGCCATTGGCCTACTCCGACAGATGATAAATTAGCATAATATACGGAAGATACGTAGTTTTGAGTACCGCTGCTAAAGGTTATTCCCCCGACGCAATAGATACGATTATCGGCCGTTGCACAACTCCCTGATGATATATTTATTGGATATGAAGTTGTTGCTTGCCAATTTGATAATTGATAGGACGTTTGTGATATTGTAGTGGATGACTGTACAGTAGTTTGGGAAGGTATTGTTGAAGTATTGTGCGTATTTACTATACTTGTTGAGGGTGAAGTCGTCGTAGAAGTAGGTATAGCTTGAGATTTGTTGGTTGTAAGAGTATAAGCAGCAAGAGCTGCAACTACTACAATAGCAATTACTATCAACATAGGGGCCAGTTTGGTATTTTTGCTTTTAGCCATACCTTATGCCTACGGAATAAAACCTTAAATGCCTTTCTTGGCTCAGGGATAAAAGCTCTAGGGCTTTTAGCCGTTACTTACATTCTCATCGATTGAAAGGTTTTGAATTATTGGTTTTGATGGCACTTTTAGTGTAATGGTTATACTCGATCCACAACCAGCCTTCAAATTCGTAGGCAGTTTAGGCCATGTTCCGATGAGAGTGAAATTTTTAGTCTTCAAAGTTAAGTTTTCAAGCGTAAGATTGGTTTTTGCAGTGCATGGAATGCTGATGTTCACTATTGAATCCGGTTCTGTATAGAATCCCTTGAAAAGACCCAAACTTGTAACATTGCCGGTTTGATTGTATTGGTTTATTTTAAAGACTCCGACTATGACATTATGATTATACGCATAATTAGCACTAACCAGAATTGCAAAGCCCAGAAGTGAAAATGTGACAAATAAAATCCTCTTCTTAAACTCCCTATCAAATGAAATTTTGAGTTTGCTTTGGGCGTATAATATTGTTACAAAAATAAAGCCGCCGGAAAGGTGATTTAGCACGCTAGTGTTGTCGAGTATGTAAAACCCAAACGCCGCAACAAGAACCGCAAATACACCAATAATTGTTGTTTCTCTTTGAAGCTTGGCGCGCTTCTTCCATAAATTGTGGATATATTTGTCTACTGGAAGTTTAAGCCTCGTAGCAAACCATTTTACCCACCCTTTATCCTTATGGCTTAGATAATACTCTGTGTATCTGATTTTTTTAACGTCCTGCAAATCTTGTACGAATGAGATTCCGAGAAATATCAATAGAGAAAATGCGGCTATTGATGTGCCTTCTGATGGGAGTCCGATATCAAACCAGTATAAACCAGATAGTATGTACGAAGCAAGCACCGCAGAAAGCAACACGGTTAGAATTCCGATTCTCTTCTTATCCACCTTGAAATACTTGATGTAAAATGATACAAAAGTAATTAGGACGCAGAAGAATACAAAATTTCCATAAAGGTTAGCTGATGGGGATGTGCCATAATAGATGTTTTCGCAGAGGCTTACCGGTGATGTTAGGAAGGTCAATAGATTCGATGAAGTGCAAGCTGCAAATATCCCACCGAACGACAATATGAAAAGCTCAAAAACAAGATAAAAGGCTATAAGAAAAGCTAACGTAGGCAATACTGCTGAAGTATAATCTAGCTGCCTTGCAACAAATGATTTTAACCATTGCCACATTCTATTTCCTCTAGTCATTCAGAGTTCTCTATCCGTCCAAATATTTAACACCTACACATTAATTACTTTCAACAATACGTGGAAAACTGCACACTATATCCCCCCTCCCTTTGCACCTTCGAATACCCTTTTCTCTCATTAAAAAAGGGGGACTTGTAAAACCTTCGAAGGAGGGGGTGCGAAGACTATTCTTGAACATTTTTAGCAGATTTTATGGGTTCTGACTTAGTGCCGCCTGCATTTTTTCCTTTAATTCCGGGTATGGGTTTATTTTCAGCACCTTGTATCTGTCCATTGTGATTAGCTCGATTTCCTTCTTGACCTTTGAGCTGTTTGTGGCGAATATTAACTCTGTATTATTTTGCTTTGATTTCTCTACGCACCTGTCCACTTCGCTTTTTATTGCTGTTGTCTGCACTTCGTACGCCCTTATCGCTCCGTAGTTCCACACTCCCCTTGTCCTCTTATCAGGAACTATTACTCCAATATCAAAAGCCTCCCTCTCGCTTAGCACAAACGCGAAGTTGCCGTTATCCTGCTCAATTTCAATTAACCTCTTCATTATTGCTTGGTGATCCTCCCCGCCTTTTCGCGCTCCCTGCTTTTCTACCATGAGCTTTGGCTCTAGGATTTCCAAAGCCATGTCAGTTAGCTTTCCTTCCTCGTTCATGTAGTTTGCGTCTTTTGCGCGCTCAATCAATGAAGGCTTCTTCTTCCCTCCGTATATCGTTGAATCGCTGGTAATCAGCCTCTTTTCCTTTAGGAACTTTACTGCGTCAGCTGCGTTGCTTGTTCTTTGCACGGCAACAAGGAATCTGTAAACGCTTACCGGTGGTATCCTTAATCCATCTGTAATGCTAGAGCCTGGTCTTTGCAGTTGTTCTTGCTTTGGGACAATTACTCCGCCAATCTCGACTCTGGCTATTGTAGCAGCAAGCCTTTCCATCTCAGCTTTGCTTAGTTTGTCTACTTCGATGTATGCCGGGTGTTCGTTTCCGCCCTGTATGGCGTTCTGGTCGAACAGGAAGCAGTGCCCCCTTGGCATTTTATACAATAAGCTAGTCTCTATTTCGCTCATTCCAAGCATCAGGTGAACGTCCTCAAGCTCTTTAGGCTCGTGGTATGAAAATACGAACTTCATGGAAGTGTTAGCTACGATTGGGCCAGGGAGGTCTTTGAGCATCTGGGTCGCAATCAATAATCCAAATCCGTATTTCCTGCCTTCTCTTACTATCTTTGTAATGTTAGTCTCCTTTCCATAGTAGTCGAGGAGCGCTTGATATGCATCGTCCAAAGCTATCTGAAGCCTTATCGAGTCCCTTACCTTGAACTCTTCAATTATTCTCTGCATTATGGTGTAGGTTACAAGCTTCTTCTCGATATCGGTTAGCCCTTCCATGTCGATTATGTTGCAGGTCTTGTCGTAATTATTCCAAAACTCTTCCGGCTCGTTGCCGAATACCTCGTATGCCTGTCTTAGCTTGTTTGTTATGAAAGTCAGCTGCAGCTTGATTTCCCTTAAAGGCTCCTGCTTTATTGAATCCTGTATCCTGTCATGAACTTTAGACAGCGATGGCAATACGCCCTCGTCATACAGCTGCATCAATGTCTCTCTTACTTTCTGGGCTTGAAGGTCTGTAAGGCCTAGCGAGAATTGCAAAAGCTCTGCGGCAATTCCGCTTCTTCTGTCCTTTGACATTCCCCTTAGTGCAAATGGGTTGATCTTTAGGGTTTTAGGAACGTTCCAAAGATTTACGTTGATTCCTGAGTTCTTGTAGGCTCCAGACCAGTCAAGTATCAGGAACGGAATGCCATACTTTAGATAAGAGCGAGAAAGGAAAGTCAGCACCAGATTGGTCTTTCCTGAACCGGATTCGCCTATTACCATTGCATGAGGGTTTGGCTCAGACTTTAGCTGCAGGTCGTATGTCCCTTTAGAGCCGACAAAGGTAGGTATGGTAAAGGATTTTTTGAGATCTTTCGATATATCCACGACCTTCTCATCCAAGGCCCTGGGGTGCGGGTATTCGTACCCTATGGAAATGCCATTGTGCCTGTCCTTTTTCATGGGCTCTTTAGATAGCGCATAGAGGTAGAAGATTATGATTGATATAGGAAACCACGCTAGGAAGCTAAGCCTGAAGAACAGATACACCGCAGGATAGACGAGCTGCGTCACGTAGAAAAAGGTGACGCTCTCCTTTATGTGAGGAACCCTCTTCCTGCCGGCGTTCAGGTACTTTAAGAAGTTGTTCAGCATCTTGGGCTTGGTCAGCGTGCCCCTGTCCAAAAGCCACACAAACGGCAGAAGAACCGCTATGTAGACTGAATACAGCTCAATCGAAAGCGGAAAGGCCAGCGTCATTGAACCCACCAAATTGTTCCGGATAGCTTTGGTGTGCGTTCTAATATTTAAAGCTTGCCTAAAATGACATGAATGTATACCGATATGTTTAAATAGGTGATGGTGTATAAAGATGTTTACCTAAGTAAAAGGTGGGCAAATGATATCGACTTCGGAAAAGGGGGGAATAGGGATCCGCGCTCTTTTGAAGCCTCTTTTGAGGCTCGCGGTTCCAACGGCATTGACAACCCTGCTGATAGCGGGGAACACGTACGGGGCTACGACATTCGTTAGCCTGCAGATAACTACGCAGCTGAGCGGAATACAAGTGCTGCTGACCCAGATAGGGCCTGATTTGGCTGCGGCTCTGTTCATACTGGCTGGTATCTTCTACGCCATAGGGCAGATAATGCCTCCGGAAAAGAAGGCAACGTTCCACACAACAGCGGTAAACCTGATTATGGGGGCGGTGGTTCTTGCTGCGCTGACATTTGCGGCAACCGGACTGTCACAGGCATCCGCGCACTTGCTGACAAATGCAACAACAAACTCGCTGACCTCGAACACGTGATTTGATGGATCCGTTCGCAGGGTATAGCATAGCGATAGAGGTACTGGCGATAATGATAATCGTAGGTGCGATTGTCTACAGCATAGGCATGGCACTGAACGACAAGAAAATAAAGCAGCTGGGCCAGACCGAGCTATATCAAGTGGTGATAAACGGATTGATAATAGGAGCTTTCATTATTCTCTTCGCTCCGGGTGGATTGATAGGGTCTCTAATCAGCAGCCTGTCATCAGGAGTATCCGGGACTTCGTGCACCACATACACGAACAATCCCGCGATATGCTTCGCCACAAGCTACCTCTCTGGATTAGGAGACGTTACTGTAAACGGAGACTCATACCCATCTTTGCTCTCCTCTAATCTTGCATTGCTGTCATCTTCCGCCCTGCTCTACGCAGGAGTAGGCACGCTAAGCTCGATTGACATAAACCTGTATGTAGTCACGTTTGGATTGCAGGGGCTTAATGCGATTCTCGGGCCCTTAAAGGGAATAATAGATTTCCTTTCCTTGTCCGCAGTCTTCATTATAGCACAATCAATGCTTCTCGGCTTTCTATACTATGTGGCGGTTCCGATAATGCTGCCGGTCGGCATAGTCCTGAGAACATTTTACTTTACAAGAAAACTAGGAGGGGCGATAATAGCAATCGCAATAGGCGGCTATCTCATACTGCCGCTCACTTACGTGTTCAGCGCAACTCTGATGGACGCATACTTCACCAACTCTTTAGTGACTCCGATATCTTCTACAGTATCCTCGATAAACACGTTCCTGTCATCAGTCCAGAGCTTGCAGGGCTCGGCCTTCTCTCTGGGCTCGACCCAGGGCGTGAATACGATAAACTGGGGAATTGTCGGAGTGGTAACGGGCGGAATAGGCGCGATATCGTCCTCGTTCAACCTGCTGCTTACTGCTATATGGAACAGCGTGGTGCTGGTCATAATACAGGTTTTCTTTCTGCCGATTTTCAGCATGATACTTACGTTTATCTCAACAAAGGAGCTCGCGAAAATATTCGGATCGGAACTCAACCTTGAGATGTTAAATGTGTTTTGAATGAAGAACTTGAAAATACCGATACTGCCTTACGCGGCTCTTGGATTAGCGATGATGCTGTGCGCTGTTAGCATAATCACGGCAAACGCGGTTGTGATAGTATTCGCAGCTTTAGTGTGCGCAATAGCGGCAATCGAGGCAAGGATACCAGAAGTGGTGGAGGCTTACATCTACAGGCACACAACCCTGATCCAAGTAGTAGGAAAATATGAGCTGGGCGGAGACAGGCAGTCTGCGCTTTACAGGGAAGGGGGAAAGTTCACGGCAATAACAGCAGCAGTCCTTGACGTCCAAGGCGATGATGCTTTAGACAGGGGAAAGATGGAGAACATAATATCACATATCGGATGCCCATTCAAATTTGTAACGCAAACCGAGAGAATAAATCTTGATAAGATAACGGATTCGCTTCTTACAAAGAGAAGCACGATTGAAATAAAACTGTCAAGGCTGGACCAGACGTCAAGCAAGCACATGATGCAGATAAACAGATTGAAGAGGGAGATGGAGGTCATAGACAGGGAACTAAAGGCATTAACGACTGGAAGCACTCCGCTGAACGTTGCACATTACATCATAACGTCAGGAGTGGCGACCAGCGCGTTGGGAGCGGAGGAAAAAGCAAAGATGCAGATTAGGAGCCTGTGCAGCCAGTTCGAAGCCGCGTTGAAATCCAAATCAAAACAGGTTTCTGGAGAGGAACTGATAGCGTTGCTTGAAAACGACATGGTGGTGAAATATGATGGAGTTGTTTAATCTATCTGACATAAGGAAGGCTAGCGGTGCGATAGCTCCGTTCAGGCAGTCAGAGATATTTGCAAGCGTGTCAGGAACATACATAGGAAAGACAAAGACATACGGGCTTCCTTACTTCCTGGATACAGACGATGCGCTAAACGGCCACATGACGATACTTGGAACAACAGGTTCTGGCAAAACATATTTCCTGAAAAGCTATGTAACAAGGCAGTCGCTAAAGAGGGACTGCTCTTTGCTGATAATGGATTGGAACGGAGAATACAACGACTTATTGGAATATTTAGATGGAAGAATCGTGGATTTGGGAGGAAAGGACACAGTCAATGTTCTAGAGCTACTGTTAAAGCCGAATACCATAAGCCTTGAGAGCTTCTGCAATCTAACGGCGAACATAATAGGCCTTGATGGCAACGAAACGGCTCTGCTACAAAACAAAATCGCAAGCGCATTGTCAGACCAAACAGGCAAGTTGCTGAAAATAAGCAAGATAATAGAGAGTATAAAGGACGACGAAAGCGATTATGCTAAGACTCTGAAAACAAAGCTCCAGCCGCTAAAGCTTTCCAAGATATTCGAGGGAAAAACCTCCTTTGAAACTGAGGAGATCCTCAACTCAACGCTTAGCGTATGCATGGGAAAGCTAAAGAACGACCTGGAAAGGCGTTTCGTGACTTCAATCATAGTTGAAATAGCGATAAGCATAATGCACTCAATGCCGATTAACTCCGCAAAAAGGAGAATTGTAGTTTTAGATGAAGTATGGAGAACCTTAGGAAACAAAAACAACCTGGGCCAACTGTTTAGGGAAGGCAGAAAGTACGGAATAAGCCTAATAATCGCGTCGCAGCTTTCAAGGGACATAAGCAAGGACATGTTTTCCAATTCCGCTACAATCGTTACCTTCAAGCTGCAAAACAACGAGGACATAGCCGCATTGATAGACAACGGAATTGTGGGAGAAGACGAAGCGAAAAGGATAGCAAGCCTCAGCATAGGAAGCTGCATAATACAAACCTCACTGAAATTCGCATCAACACCCAGCAGAATCTTTATCAGAATCGTGGATGGAATCGAACTCGGGCTTTATGTTGTTGAGAGTGATAAAATGAGACTGAAAATAGCCGACAAGGAATTCGTAAAAACAACGGAAAAATGCGTAAGGGACGCATCGATAAGAGCGAAGCTGATGGCTTTCGCAAGCGCAAACAGCAAGAAACTGGAGTTAGTGTCCTTTGTTACGTTCTTGAGAAGCGAGAACCTATCGAGAGGCGAGGTAGTGGGATACCTAAGAATGCTTGGAGTCAGCGACATGGACATACTTCATGCTTGCAACGAAGGGGCGATAAAACATGGCGATACTAGATAAGAAAAACGAGAAACCAACCGAGACAATGAAGGTCAAGGCGACGCTAAAGGTTAGCGCAGCGGAATTGAAGAAGAAGCTCGCAGCCTTCCCCTTTGCAAAGGCAACGGAAGGAACGGAGAAAGGCACAGAGATAAAATACAAAATCTGCAAGAAGGGCAAGGAGAAGTCAGACATGATGCTTCTTGAGTGTTCAAAGGAGGGAATAAGCCTAAGTTTTTACTACGATGAGAAAAGCAAGCCTGGCAAGACGCTCAATCTTCTAAGGTTTATGTCCCTGTTAGCTTACCTCAAAGGCTCTTATGAGGTGGTATTAGACGAGTTATACGAGCAGATAGTCGAATCGATAAGCTATGCTGCGGTCATAGGATACAAGCCGTATATCGAAATAGACGAAAGCAAAACGAGTGATCTACTGAACTCGCTCGGAAAATCGAATCTTGCTTTGTCAAACAAGATAACGGAGTTGGAAAAATCGCTTACAGGCGTGAAAGATGATAATGTAATCTATAGGCAGTTCTCTAAGGAGGTGCTTGACAGGTTCAGTATGAAGGGGGACCAAGCCATGTCTTCTGCCGATATGTTGGGAGTGGATGCAAAGCTCAGGGACAAGATAGTGGAAATGCTGTCGAAAAAAGGTGATTGAGTGCAAACTTATGACTATTCTGGATTTATTTACGTGATTATCGCAGCTATAGCATTCTTAATAATCAAACTTTCAGCGGATTATATCACAAGCAGCAGGCACTACAGCATAGATTTTGAAAAGAAAAACGAAACGAATGCAGGAAAGAGATTGAGTTCAGAGGAGCTTATGGAAGTAATAGAGAAGGCGTATGAAACAAACGATGCCAGGCGCGCAACAAAAGGCCTTCCCGTGCCGATGGAAGAGCTTAACTTCAATCAGGAAAACAACAAAGTAACCCTAACTACTGATGAAGTTGATTATAGCCTGAATCAGCTAGCGGAACAGGGAAAGATTATCAGATACAAGAACCTCCTTGCATCCTCGAGCAACGGCGAGGAGAGCATAGGCGCTTATTACATCTACGAGCTCGCAATGAAAAAGAACAGCCATGCAATACAAAACGACTACAAGAAGATGCTGAAAACCAACCACATAGTAATGGCAAAGAATGTTGATGAGCTGGAAGACGATTCCGACGCATCAATAATCACATTAGGGATAGAACAGGCGAATTCGCTAAGGAAGAAGATGTACTCTTACGATTCTAGAGGCGGCTATCTGTTATTTTTGCTGTCGAATGGAATGATAAAATGCATAGAAGCATAGGTGGGATTATGAAAAAACTAGAAAAACAAATGCCTTTGTACCTGACTCCAGAACTTGATGTATGGTTAGAGGACAAAGTAAAGATGGGCTACAAGAAAGCTCCTCTAATCAGACACATCTTGGAGGAGTATAGAGTGGCTGAGTTGAATGGACAGCACTAAAGCTGTGGAAGAGGAGCGGAAGAAGATGGTCAAGGAGTCCGCGGAAGCGTTAGCTGTGTTCATAGACCATCCCGAACTGCTGAAAGATGATTTGTTGAAAGCATACGTAGAGTTGATGAAGGAGCGTATTGAGAAGGAGAGATCGGAGAAACAGAAGCAACTGAGTAGATTATAGGTTAAAATATGGAATATCTTAATACCGAAAGGCTTATATATGTAAATTGCTATAATAGTATAGTAAAAAACATATATATGATTGGTATGAATAAAGAAGAGACTAAGATATTAAACTATCTTTCAGATAGCCTGGGCAATGGCGGCAATATACTAAGTATGTCAGATGGAATAAGAAAGAAATATGGACCGACTTACTATTCAAATATCTACAATACTATAATT
>VFSW01009752.1_pt1 | contig 13684 bp, 25 predicted proteins | sample 5358111 | NCBI WGS metagenome assembly VFSW01 (sample SAMN11554181, study PRJNA540505) | mine drainage metagenome | isolation source: sediment from site ElyBrook_90M | place: USA: Ely Copper Mine, Vershire, VT | collected 2017 | reverse complement strand
ATCAGTTGCGCAGCGATGAGGTTATGCAAGATCATCGGCTCGCTGCTATCGAGATATATATGATGAAGCGCGACAAGGGTTTTGTGCCTGCTATCGAGGGGGCCGGTTCGGAAAGTGCGAAGGCGGGAAAGGGGCAATAGGTCAATGTCAACTCACGAAAATCTAAAGGCGGGAAAGGCGCTGTTGGTTGCGAATTCTGACGTTTGGCGCGAGTTGGATGTTCAGGTTCTTGGCGCTGGAACGGTGTATTACGGCGATGATCAATCGGAGTTGGAAAACCTCGGTCCGAACGGACAGCGCGGGCTTGGTCTGACGCAAGCCTCAACGCAGCCGCCGAAACGCATCGGGTATATCGGTCCGGTTTTTATGTTTTCCGCGAACGATACGCCAATCGAAGTCTTTGCTCCGCAGTTCCGCTTGAATGCGGCGTCCTCGGGCGCTGCGAAGGGCAAGGGCGGGACCCTGAACATCTCAGGTGTCGCTGCTTTTCTTGCGCTGGCCGGTAGATTCGCGCTGCGAATGTTTTTGATGCTTTCTCTTTTCGCCGTGCTTGCCGGAACCGCAAAAGCGCAAGATCAGCACGTCTATTTCGTTGGTAATTCTGAAAACGTGTTCACGGGCAGGCTGTCAACTTCTTTTCAAAGCGCAACTGGATTAACGTTCATTTTTTCAGTGCAATCGAATCAGTCCGTTCAATTTTTCATTACCAATAACACGTCAACTTCTTTTAATCTGACTGAGGCTGTCCATAGTACCGGCAATCCCCTGCTGTCGGACTACACAAACAATAAAGCCTCGTGGGGCGCTGTTCAAACGATTCAGAATGGCTTGCAGATTACCAGTGCTCCGCAGGTTTTGACGATGGCGGCGAATGCAACCGAAATTGTCGGGGTGCCGATGGTTCAGTCCGCGCAGTTGGCGCTTACCCTGTCGTCTGCTACGGTTGTAAACCTCAGTATGACATTGAATGTCGTAGTTACTTCGAATGGCGGTTTCCCGTTGTCTGCTATTCAAGGTTTGATTCCGAGCGGTGCGCCTTATACCAGCGTCAATCCGGTTGTCGTGTGTTTTAAGGATACTTCGAATAATTGCTCGGTCCCTACGGTTGGTGGCGGAAACAATGGATTGGATTTGTCCGTAGGGGCTTTGGTAAATAGTGATGATACGATTAAGACTCAGAACACGGGGCCGTTAGGTTCTGCTGGTACGCTTCTCATGGTTGCTCCGCAGTTCTGGAATCCGGGTAGCGTAACGAGTGGTTTTGAAAGGATGTTTTCGACAAACGTTTTCGCGTCTGCGTCCGCAACGGCTTCTGGCAATACGGCGGTTTGGGTCCCGGCGAATCGGTTCGTTTTGGAATGCATCTCGGTTGATGTCACAGGCGATGCGACGCAAACCGTTGCCGGTGATTTGTCGATCACGCTGCAAGATGGCACTACCACGATTCCGGGTTTTCTGTGGAAGGTTTTTGTACCCTCAACCGCAATTACTTCGTTGGGGGAGTTGTATTCGAGCGGGACCGCGTGTTTCAAAAACGGCTATATGTCATCCACGGCGGGGAATACTTTGAACGTGAATCTTTCTGCGGCGCTATCTACCGGGTCCGTGGTGGTCCGTGCATGGGGCGCGAATTTTTTCCACTGAGTTTGTTTAATCTAGTTTGAGAAGGGGTGAGGCGATGGAAAGCGAAAGTCCGTTCCTGAATTCTTTTGGGCAGGTTGTCAAGCGTCCTATCGAAGAGGTTGCGGCTTCTGATTCGGGGCAGGCTGCTGCGCAGAGCGCGGAAACTGCGAAGGCGGAAGGTCCTGCGGTTCCCGAGGCTGCGAACGTTCCGGTAAGCGGGCCGTCTCCGTCTGCGGCGCAGAATCTTTCGATTGAGGACTTTCTTTCCGCTGCTGCTGCGTATTTCGGAATGAAGGTCAAGGACCCTGCGGCTTTTGTTTCCGCGTGTCGTACTGTCATGGCCGGTCTCGCGGAATTGCAAAAGTCTTTGGAATAGTCCCTCGGAGAAGGTGTTTTGTGATCTGGCCGGAACGTCTGATAATTAGGGGGCTTGCGATGTCGTTTCTAAAGAGGCATTGGGGTACGATCATGGCGGTTGCCGGGCCGTTGGTAACTTTCTTGCAGCCGTCGCTCCGCGCGTATGCCGCGAGTCATCCGGGGACGTTGGCGGCTGTCTGTATCGGGGTTGGGACCCTGCTTTTTAATTCCACGGCGGCGAAGGATAAGACGCCAACCGGGGCGCAAAAGGTTTTTGCGAGGTACGGCGGGCCGCAGGTGATTCCGCCTGCGATCTTGCCGAAATAATTCAACCGAGGGGGTATTCGAAATGAAGTTTGTAAGATGGTTTCTTCCGTTGGTCCTGTTTTTTGTTTTCGCGGTTCCTTCGCGTGCTCAATCGGCTTCTGCGCCTGCGTTCACTGCGAAATTCAACTTCACTGCGAAGGTTCTTTCCCTTCCCGGTCTCTCGCAAACGGCGGTTGCGACCGATGCGGGCGGGACTTGGGGGATAACGAAAAGTTTCGCGTTGCGTGAGGACTCGATTTTAGTTCCTTCCGACAATACGGACGTTTGGCTTGGCGGGGGGCAGTACGCTCTTGATCTTGCGTCACTGCTAAAAAAAACGAATCTTCCGGCGAACGAGTATCAAGCCTACGTTGTCGCGTCTCTTGGAGTGGACCGCGTAACCTTGCCGGGGCAGCCTTTGCAGCAGCACATTGCTGCCGCTGCGGGCTTTGGGATAAATTACGACCCTCTGAACATGGGCCACTTTTCCTTGAACCTCGCGGAATTGCGTTGGGCCAGAATCCCCGGCGTGGCGAGCAATACCGTTCTGTTCAGCAGTGGCGTGAACATTTCGTTCTGAGGATAAGGTGGCTTGCTTTCGCGGAGCATCTCGCGTTGGGCGCTGGCACGGAGATGGTCGTTGCGCAGGCGGCTGATTCTCAAAGCAAGATCGCTCCGGGGATATTGGCTGCTGGTATCGTGGCCGGTTTCAAAGAGGGCGCCGATGCCGTCGCGCGAAGGGATACTAAGCGAATGGCGGCATGGCACGCATTTTCGATCTTGTTAGGCGCGGGAATTTCGGCGGCGGCTTGGAGACGGTGAAGCAATGGCGGGACGCGGAGTAAAGTTTGATTTTTTCGGTTCTTTCAAGTTGAAACGCGGAGTTCGCAAGGCCGAAAAAAAGTGCCGGGGATGTTTCGTTATTCCCTGTCGCAAGCGTTTTTGTTTGGTTCGGCGGCGGAAGGGGTGAAGCATGAGGCATAAGTTGACGCATGAAGAGATGTTGCGCGGCACTCGGAATGCTCTGAAAAATCCGAGGACGCCGAAACATCTGCGCAAGTATCTGGAAAAACGGCTGCGCCAGTTGGAAAATCGCAAGTAGCTGAAAGCGTACTTTTTTTGGATCCGAAAGGCTGAGGTGCTTCTGTGGGGGCTTTGATCGGACTTGGAGCGATAGCTCTTATCGGCGCAGGCTTGCTAGTGAAGGGGTCGAACGGGAAGTCATTGCTATCTTCCGTAGGCGGTTCGAGCGTTCCGGTTCCTTCTGATGCTTCTCTTGTTACCAAGTACGGACTCACAAACCCGAAATATCATATTCAAGCGATGGCGGCTTGGTCGCTGGCGAATCTCAGCATGGGGTACAGCAATCCGGGCTTCCCTTATTATGAAAAAACGTGCTCCGGGGCGCAGTCCGGGCCGAACGGGGGTCTGGAAGTTGGCTTAAACGTTGGGACGCGGCTTGCTTCTGCAATTCCCGTTGTCGGACCCGCGATCTCCGATGCTATTCAGTTTGTCGCCGGTATTTTTAATCATCATGCGCAGGCGGCAGCGCGTGAGCAAGGGGCGCTTTGCAGCGCGAGCAATGCGTTTAATCAGACAATGGCGTCTTTGGAGCAAACGATTGCGGCGGGTGGATTGAATATTTCAACGCAGTTGGTTCCTGCTTACGTGTCGCTGTTGCAGGAGTTTGTATCGTGGACTGCGCCGGTCGCGCAGGGTTGTGGCGTCGGCAAGGGCAATGAGGCTTGCGTCCTGCGGGACATCGCGCGGGCCATTCTCGAAAAACGGGCGGCGCAGTTGGGCGTTGCTCAGGACTTCATGCCTGCGAGTGTCGGCGTATGAGCGGAATTCTTGACGTGCTCGGGAATCTCGGTAGCCTTTCTACAACTGCGCAATCGGATGTTGCGACCGTTCAATATGATTTGACCGTTGTTTTCGCTGTCCTGATTTTCGAAATGTTCGTTATGATCATCCTGCTATCTATCATCGCTCGGAAGGTGGGCTGACGTGGACGTTTTGCTCTATATGCTGCTAGGCATAGGGTTGCTGTTTTTTGTGAAGTACGTTCTTTTCGGGCTTGACAAATGGGACGGTATATTCCATCCTGAACGTACTGAACCTAAAGATTCGCCGTTCTTGAAACCCCTGTTCGGTTTGATTTAGGCGGCGAAAATAAGCGGAGGTTTCCTACCATGAGAAAGAATCGCAAGCGTTCGGGTTTTTTCTATTTGCTGCTTGATTCCGATGGCAAGGTTTCTGGCGCAAGGACTATTCGCTCCAAGCCGCAACTTCGGTCCGCAATCCGTGATTTTTTGAAAAAGAATAGCAAGGTAACGGTCCTTCGCGTTACTTCGGTTCGCAGGCTTCGGATGAGTGATCTGGAGCTTACGTTGCCAAAAGACGCGGTTTAGTGTCCCTGCGATGCTTAAGCGGTATTATGACTGTGAAGTGTCCCCCGAACATCACGGGCCGTTCTTCATGGTTTCCATTGTCGCGTTCGAATGCGGGCCGTATGCCACTAGAAGAGGACGGAATCGTATGCGCTTTTCGAAGGTCCTTTCGCATCTCTGCTTGAATTGCTTTTTGGAGCGTTCGCACGCGGCGACCGGCAAAGAGGTCGCCGGTCCGCGTGTTCAGGATGGCATGGCCGGGCATGAATGCGGGTTGAGGGATAACGGATGACAAAATTATCTCGATTCACGGGCGGGGTTTCGATCAATCGCTCGAAGAGGCGTCCGCCTTATCTTCGAATCTCTGCGGGTCCGTTGCGCGGCGTTTATGTTCATACTCTTGTAGTAGAGGCGAAACTGGGCCGTAAACTTTTCAAGAATGAAACTGTTGAGCATTTGAACGGTAACGGCTTGGACTCTTCGCCGGATAACTTGATCGTTGTTTCTCTTGCTGAAAATGTAAAGCGTATGCATCTGCGGCGCGGCGGAGATGTCCCCATTGAATGAAGCTGTTCTAAGTGCGAAAGAGGCTCGCAGCAATTTCTCTGACCTTTTGCACGGGGAAGGGGCTGTCGTGATCACATTCCATGAAAGGCCGTGCGCGATCTTGGTTCCCTTGCATGGCTTTCGGTACATGGGAAGCTCTGAATGTGTCAGGACTGCGGTTGCGGAAGCGCGGCGCCTTTTCCTCGATGCGTTGGTCCGCGCGACCCGCGAATCTTTTTGAATTAAAAAAAACGGAGGTCTCAGGACAATGAAAAATTATCAGATCACGCGAACGAGGTCTAAGGTCTGCTGTATTGTCGAAGTCAAACTTCCCTCGATTGATGGCGAGCTTTTGTATCCTCTTCCTCACGTCGACTTGCACTCGAAAAACGGTTTCGAATGCGGGTACGGCGGGTCCGGTCCTGCGGACCTTGCGCTTTCCATTCTTGCCGATCATCTCAACTGCTCGGAAGAGTTGGAGCGTTTTATTCGGGACCCAAAGCCAATCGAGGATGCGGTATCCCTGACCGTCATGCGAATCTCTTGCGGCATCGGCTCTAGCAATTTATCGCTGTCCGCGAATTGGTCTCTTGCCTATTGCCACGATTTCAAAACGCAATTTATTGCAACTGCTGTGATCGGCGTAGGTGAATCATCCTCGATTCCTGAGTCTGACGTTGCGGAGTGGTTTGTGCGCCGGATAGTTGGCCACTACTTACAGAGGCATATTCAAACCCGAATTTGATTCTTGGTCCGAGGGGTTAACAGGCCGTATCCCTATGCGCCAAAACGATACCAAAGCAACCGCGAGGGCACAAAGACCCGGCGACGCTGGCGAGCGACCGGGGACCCAAACGTCTGAGACGGTTGCTTTGGCTTTGGAAGTGCCCTTGCAGACGGCGGGGAGTAAACGCGCTCCCCTCAACTCGCCGGTTTCTGGCGACGTTGAGGGGCGGGGGGGTGTGTATGTTCATACTTCCCTAGAAACATCTGGTCCTCAAGTGTTCGAGGGTTCCACGGTTGAATACCTCGATTCTGAACGTAAGCGGAAGCGGTTAAAGGTGTTAATCGCGGTAACGTATGCGCTGGAAACCGCAGGCCGGGAAGTTGAGTCGAAGGCTCTTTTGTCCTGCGGAAACTATTTTCGCATGGGTGTTTTGCCATGCGGAACGGTGAAGTTAATTCCCTTCTATTGCTGTTCGCCTTTTTGCCCGGAATGCTCTAGGCGACGCGCCAAAGTTTATCAACTGAAGGTTTGGGATATCGTTAGAAAAGATAAAAACAACCTCTTTCACCTGACGTTGACAAAAAAAAGCGTGCGGACCCTTGATCGGTCCGTGATAGATGATTTTATAGAGTCTCTTAAGAGGCTGCGCGATAGTCCTGAGTGGCGAGAGTGGATTGACGGCGGTTTTTATTCAATCGAAGCAACTTACAATGAAAAAAACGGTTGGCATCCTCACGCGCATTTGCTGATTAAGGCGAAGGGGCGCTTGCCGGACTCGTTCCTTCCGAAAATTAAGGCGGCTTGGTTTGCTGCTACGGGTGATAGTTCCTACGTTCACCTAGAGCGTTTGTATGGAATGAATAAGCGTGGTAAAAAAACGCGGCGAGTCAATGAACGCGCGATCAAAGAAATTGTCAAGTATGCGACAAAAGCCGCCGATTTTTGCCATTCCCCGGAGTTGGTTGTAGAGTTCTTGGATGCGTTCAAAAATGTTCGGCGGTTGCAGTCTTTTGGTTGTTTCTTTCGCGTTGATGCTACTGTTGATAAAGAGGTTGAACCTGAAAAACAGTCCAGTGCTCTTGCTGGCTGTTCTTGCGGATTGTGTACGTTCGGACAGTTGCATTTCGAGGAAAGTTTGATTCATGTCTCTGACACTGTTTTGCAGAATGATGGCACGCGCACCCTATCGCCGGAATGTAAAGCGCGTTGGGATTGCCTGCGGGAATCCGTGCCGGAAGAAGAGTTCGTGCGAAGCGTTGCGCGTGCGACCGTGAAGGTTGATGCGCAACTTTCTTTGCTCGATAACGCGGCGTAAGCTGCGTATCCTGTCGTAATGGAGGGTCTATTCTATGTCTCAAACTTTCGAAGGTCGCACGGAGGACGCGGAAGCTCCTTTCCTGACGGCGGATTTTTGGAAAGAGGGTGTCAACGTTCGCGGAGTGGTTTCGAAGTTGTTTCTCACAAAGTTGAATCAGATTCCGTGTTACGTTCTCGATCTCGAAGATTCTGTCTCGGTTGAGGACGCTGAAACGGACCGTATATCGGTTGGGAACCTTACCGGATTTACGATGGCGATGCAGACGGCGGGGATTGACCGATTGCGCGTCAAGGATATAGTGGAGTTGGAGTGTACGGGAATCAAACCGGCGAAAAAAGAGGGTTTCAGTCCTCGAATCAACTTTCGCCTAAAGGTGGTGAGGCCGTAGCTTTCTGCATACGCTGGCGGTTTTTGTCGGGTCCGCGCAAGCTCGTATCATGGTTTGCGCGGATTTTTTTTGCTCGGGGTAAAGTGCGCGTTTTGTTGTTTTCGCCTGTCTTTATCGGCTTTTCCTGCATGTCTGTGTTTCGGGTCCGGTCCTTTTCGGCGTTGATCTGCCTGCTTGGTTGAAAAGTGCTTGACAGGGGGTGTATATTCTATCTGCTTAGACCATCCGTTTCCTGCTGAGGCTCGGGGGTTGGTTTTGAACGGTTGAGGGGCCGTTGGGGTAACGATCTTTTGAGTCTCAGCAGGTTGAATCTGAAAAACATGATCACGGTTCAAACATTGGAATTGCCGCAATCGAAGGCCAAACAGATTGACCCTGCGGTTTTTGAAAAGCTCTCGGTTCTGCCTCTTGATGATCTTGTGTCTGTTCTGAATTCCTACGCAGCGCAAAGCGCGGAAAAGGTTTCTTTCGGCACGCGCAATGAATGGTTGTACGTCACAACTCCGCCGATGATGCGAATGCTTTTCGGGGCAAAAATTTTCAGGTTGCCGGAGACTTTCGCGCAAAAGCTCGGTCCTGCGAATTCAATGCTTAATGAGGGTGAGGGCTTGGCTGTTATCTTTCGGGTCCTGATTCCTTCCGGGGGCAAGATGTACGATGCGGGGCTTTGGTGCGGTGAGCGTTTTTTGCCGGGGATTATGCAACTTGTGGGGATTGGTCATGGCCGAAATTGAAAACGATGGCTTGGTTGAGGTTGTGAAAATATCTTGTCCGTACTGTCGTTGCGAAATTTCGTCCGATGGGAAAGAGAAGCACGCGGAGTCGAAGCAGTTCAGGGAATTGCAAGATCGTTCTCTCGCGCTAAAAAATTTGGAGGATGAGAAAACGGAATTGCTTGCGCGGATTGCGAAGTTGGAGTCGCCTGCGATTCCCGTGAGTCGCGCTGAGTCTGAGTTGCCTGTTGCTTCGCATGGTTCGAAAATTTCGGTTGGGTGGCCGCTGGCATGAGAGGAAAGCGTAATCCTGATGAGCGAAACTGGCCGGTTGGGTCTGCGCCTGCTGTCGAAGTTGCGCCGGAAGATTCGCAAAAAATTCCTTTGACTGAATCGGAGGGCGTGGAAACGGAACGTGCTGCGCGTGCGGACGCGGGGGGTGGTTCCGTTGGGGACTCTGCGCCTTCCGATGCGCCTACGCGCAAGGTTCGCGCGAAACGTTGTGTCGTTTGCAAGCATCGCGTGGACCTATGCGATTGCAAGCAAGGTCCGTTGACGCGCGAGCGGTATCAGAAAATTATGGGCGGCGCTGAGTCTGAGGCGTTGGGTGAAAATGGCGAAGCGCGAAAGGAAAAACCGGGTCCGCAGGGTATCGAGGATACGACACGATTTTTGCTCTTTGCTTATACTGGCATGGGTTCTTGGCTGTCGTGGCTTATTGGGCGGGTCCCGATGTCGGAAACGAATGAGATTTGGGCTATTCCCGAAAACAAGCTGGCGGAGATTCTACCGAGGGGAATGAAGGTTGTAGATCGGTACTATGATCAATTCCCTGCATGGCTGGAATTTATCACGTCTCATACCGATCTTTTCATGTTCGGTAAGTTGCTTTTGGAGATGACAGCCGCGAATATAGTCGCTGTGAAGGATGCGCGGCATGATCGCTTGCTCTTGACGCAGACGGCTTCGATTCCGGTGAAGTCTCGCGCGAACGGCGCTCCGGTTGTTATCAAGGCGGACGTTGAATCTGAGTTCAAGCAATGAGTCAGGTAACGCTGATTTTCGGTCGCAAGAAAAAGGGCAAGAGTACGCTTGCTCTGCATCTTGCCAAGCGTCTGAACCTTCCCGTTTTTATTTTTGACCCGAACAGGCAGTTTAACAGTGGCGCGATTGTTACTACTGCTGCGGACTTCGATTCGGTTGTCGAGGGTGAGATTGTCGCGCGTGGCGATGTTTTGATTTACAGGCCGATGCTCGGTCTCGAAGAGAATTTCGAGGTTTTTGCTTCTGCGCTTTTGACGCAGCGCGATATTGCGATCTTGGTTGATGAGGCTGCGCGGTTGATGTCTCCAAGCGGCATCAATCGGTATTTGGATGAGCTTTTGCGGGCTTCCGGTGATCATCAACTCTCTCTCGATATGTTTTTGATGCAGCATAGGCCGCAGGATTGCCACGGAATTGCTTTCGAGATGGCCGATACTCTGATTTTTTTCTCTACAAAGCATCCTCTTGCGTTGAAAAAAATAGAGCAGTATTGCTCGGTTGAGGCCGCGCAGCGCGTTTCGCTTTTGCGCGAGCGTGAGTACCTTTGCTGGTCCGTTGAGGAAGATAATTTTTTTATCGAAAAAAATTCCGAATCTTGGTTCGAGGACCTGCGACCCTCGGCGCAGCCGTTTGAGGAAGCAACTCTATAGGAAGGGGGTGAGAATATGTCTACAACTCCATCTGCGCTGGCAAGTTTCGAAGGTTATCTGCCGGGGGGCGGGGCGGCGAAGTCAACGTTAGGGCTTGCATGGGCGGTTTTGGTTCCGTTGGCTGTCGTGGTCGCGTTGATGTCAACGGGGATGCCAAAAGGTATCATGCATTGGCTCGTTGCCGGGACGCTGACGCTCGTTGCGCTTGGCTTTCTGGTGAACCTGTTCACGGTTCAAGTTTAATCTTTTTCCCGTTGGGCGCTGCGCGAGCGAAAGGGAACGCGGCTTGTATTTCGCGCAGTAGCAATCATATTCTTTAATAAAGGTAGAAGCCATGAAACCGTTTACTGGGGCCGAACCGATTCGCGTTCAGCCTTCGCAATGGCAAGAGGATTTGGAAATTCCCGTTACTGGGGCGCAGACTCTTAACCCGGTTCCGGTGAAGCCGCAGAATTACTTGAATCTCGAAAAGCCTCTTTGGGGAATCAAGCTGTCAGATCGCTTTCATGTTCGCTTTGCAGTGGGCGGAGTGATACAGGCAACGGCTCCGACGTTGAACACGGAGTTTCCGCTTGGTTTCGTTGACCGGGTTGGCATCTCTGGTATCTCGAAGTGGTTTGGGAATCAGAAGAGGTTCCGCGATTTCAACCGCTGTACTTATTGGAATTACCTGAACCTCTTTCGCACGACTCCGCAACGCTGTTTTGTGAGCCGTAACGGTGGCGCGTTTCAGCAGGTTCAGGGCAACGGCGGAACGCAGGTTGCTGCGCCTTCGAACGTCATCAACACAAACACGGATTACGACATCATCATTGAAACCGTGATTCCGTTTGTGCCGATGTTCAAGTTGCAGCAGGACATTGTTACCAAGCAGCAGGCTCCGTTCATGCTCCGCGAAGGTTCCTCTTTCGAACAGCAGAACGGCGGGAAGGTTTGGCGCAACGTGGAATTGCTGCTGAACATCGCGGATTATACCGGGCTGTTCGACAACGTTGATCTTACCAAGTCAACGATCACGTTCGGGGCAATTCAGGGAACGAATAAGGCGGGTGGCGCGGCTGCTTGCGCCGGGAATCCGCTTGTGACCCTGAGTTTGCTTCCTGCGCTGTTCGGGTCCGGCGTTGATGCTGGTGAGGCTGCTGCGCAGGCTGCGAAGGTTGGAAAGGCTCTGCTTTTCCAGCAGCAGCAGACAATTCCGTCTGACGTGCTCACGGCGAGCGTTCCGAATCCTACGGTTCTGCAACGTCTCAGCACGACAAACCCGCATTACGCGCGGCTGCTGATTAAAGCCGGCAATGCGCCGGTTGATGTTCCTTCGAACGGGGTGCAATCTGTTATGCAAACTCCGAACGATGGAATTTTCACGCATGTTGAAATTCGCCAGAACAGGAAACCGATTCGGTTCGCGGATAACGTGGACATCTTCAATGCGAAAGAGCAATTCGCTGCGAAGTACGACACGTTGATTCCTGCGGGGTATTTCCCCGTGGATTTCCTGCACGGTCTCGATCTCAACTCTGCGGTTGATGTTTCGAACCTTAGTTCAGACAACTGGACCGCGAACGGAACGTCTATCGGCGCTGCGGGGCAGATTGGCGAAGTCCTCGAAGAAACGTTGATCACGGCTGCTTGAATGCGGCCTTAGCTCTCCGGTGTTCAACCGGGGATTGTAGCGTGAGGGCGGGAAGGCTTTTTCGAAAAACCTTCCCGCTAAACTTTCTGCGAGGGGGATGACATGAGTTTGGGGAATATAAATTTCGGCGGCTTGGATGCGGGCGGGACTGCGCCAAGCGGCGGTTTTCTAAGCGATCTTGGCAGCCTTTCAACGGACTTTGGGAATATCGCAACCGGCATTGAGCCGTTGCTTGTCGGGTCCGGGGTGATCTCGCCGGTTTCAACGATCAGCTCGGGCGGTATTCGCACGGTGACAACTTCGCCGGGTGCAACGTCCGTGCCGGGGACGTTTCTTGGCTTCAGCACGTCAACGATCTTCTTGGTCGCCGGGGCCGTGCTCGTTCTTGTTTTCGTTCTTTGGCTTACTCTGAAAAAGTAACGCGGGGGTTTCTTGACCGATTATTCACAACTGCCGTGGTCGCAGCGTGTCGAGGGGTTTCTTTGGAATGCTGCGACCGGAACGTTGACGGACTCGCAAAAGCAGGCGCTGATAACGCAGCAGGCGGCGGCTGTCTCTGACGCGAGTTCCGGCGCGATAAGTCCTACCGATGCGCTCACGCAGGCGCAGCAGGATGTGACAACCGTTCTGACGCAGGATAACGCGGACCCTACGCAGGCGAGCTTGTTTAACAATCCGGGCTTGAATGCTCTTTTTCAAAAGGCCGGTTGGGTTGTCGTGATCGTGGTTTCTATTTTTCTGATTTATTACGGAATGAAGTTGGTAAAACTGTCCCGGTGAGGTTCTATGAAAAAAATTGGTCCCGTGTTTTTGCTGCTGCTGGCCGGTGTTCTGTTTTTGGCGGGCGGGGCGTTCGCGCAGGTTCCTGCGACCGAACCGGGGGCGGGGACGGCGGGCGGCTCTGTCCCTCAGAGTTTCGCGGACAGTGGCAGCGCGGGAACGAGTCCTGACAGCGTGAACCTCGATTCGAAGATTGAGGATATTATCTACCGGGTCGCTGTCGCGGAAGGGTTTTTCGTTGCCGGTTCGCGTCCTGCGCGGAATAACAATCCGGGTGATCTTGAAGAGGCCGGGGACTTGGGCGTTGATTCTGGCGGTTACGGCGTCTTTTCCAGCGCAAGTCAATCTTCTCCGTATGTCGGGACCGGATGGGACGCTGCGCGGAATCAATGGCGGTTGATCTTCACGGGTGCCAGTAAGTATTACTCCCCTGATTGGACATGGGCGCAGATCGCGCAGAGTTATGACAGGGGCGGAGACTGGCAGAATTGGCTTAATAATGTCGGGTTGGATGGCACGCAGGTTGTGAATGACTGGCTGAATTCCTGACAATGGCTGCTTTTCTATTACCGGGTGGGTTGCTTGCGGCGGCGGCGGTGATCTCCAAGCTGGCGCATGGTTCTGCTGCGTCCGCGTCCGCTGGCGCTGTAACTCCGCAGGCGGAGTTGATGTCGAAAGTTTCGCCGGAACCTTCCGGGCCTTCCCCTGAGTTGACGCCGATTTCGAGCTACGTTCCTGCTGCGCAGCATGTAGTGGTTATGAATCAGACGCAACCGGGCTTGATGAATGCTTTTCGGCGGCTCGGCATGTCGATTCATTATGCCTTGCCATCTAAGCCGCACGTTATCGTTGGGCGGATACCGTCTGCGTCTGTTTTTCACGCGGTGAAAAAGTTTCCCGGTGTGAGTCAGGTTCACGCTGTCTTGCCGGTGTCTCCCGAGGCGCGAGCGTTCGCCGGGGGAAGGCTTCCGAATCCGGTTAGCGTTCGGGTCCCTACCCGCGCGATTGAGGCATCTCTTTCAAAGAGGATGATGCTTTGAATATGAATTCACTTTTGCCAAAACGCGCGTCTGACCGCATCGTTATTCTTTTGAGTTTGGCCGCAACGTTGGTTTCGCTGGCTTTCTCATGGGCGGGGCTGTCGAATCAGTTGAATCAGTTGCGCAGCGATGAGGTTATGCAAGATCATCGGCTCGCTGCTATCGAGAT
>VFSW01009751.1_pt1 | contig 13685 bp, 17 predicted proteins | sample 5358111 | NCBI WGS metagenome assembly VFSW01 (sample SAMN11554181, study PRJNA540505) | mine drainage metagenome | isolation source: sediment from site ElyBrook_90M | place: USA: Ely Copper Mine, Vershire, VT | collected 2017 | reverse complement strand
AATGTAACTGCCTACGATACCACGACCTTTAGGTCGTGGAGGAGGTCATATTTATCATTTTGAATTGGATGACAAATGGTGTGAGTATACGGCCATAGTAAAAGCTCCTCTAGACGAATCCATGAGGCCCAAATTCAACGGAAATAGACTTCTTTTGAGGATTGATTCTGCGTGCTCAACAGGCCAGGTATTTGGAGATTTAACCTGCGATTGTGAAGACCAATTAAATTTAGCTTTAGATGCAATCAGGAAAAGGGGCGAAGGCGTAGTCATCAGGATTGATCAGCATGACGGTAGAGGCATGGGATCGGGTTTCAAGTTTGTTAGCCTTCTAGTGCAACAGGAACTTGGATACAATACCGTAGATGCGTTTAAAGCACTCGGAGATAAACTAGATGACAGGGACTATTATGGAGTAGTGGCGATACTTAGATATCTAGGAGCGCCGGAAAATATAGAGCTGCTGACAAATAACCCAGCGAAGCTGAAGGAGTTAGAAGAGAATGGGTATCTAGTAACTAGGGTTAGCATACAGGGTTGTGTTACTGGTAAAAACAAGAAACATCTTGCAGCAAAACGCAGGTATCTAGGTCATATGCTAGAGGTTTGAATATGGTAAACGCTATATTGTTCGCAGGTCCATCTGGCGCTGGCAAGACAAGTTTAATAGAAAACATTGCCGCTACTAACCCTGATTTTGAACACGTGTTTCTATATATGACAAGGCCACTACGTGACGGAGAAAAGGGGCGAGAAACAAAGACCAGAGAAGAACTCAAACAAATGTATGAAAATGGCGAAGTACTATACTTGATAGAGAAGCATGGCGTTCTTTTTGGCCTTAGTACTTTAAGTTTATATGGAATACTGAATAGGGGGAAAATTCCAATGGTTGAGATGGCAATATACGATATTGATGTGTTCCGAAGAGTACATGAAGACGTTTTAGTTATATATGTTGCACCACCATCCAAAGAACTTCTTGGGGATAGACTTTTGCGCGACGGTCGTTCTAACCAAAGCAATAGGCAGTCAGCAGGCTTTATAGAGCTCGATGAGTATAATAGAGGAAAGTTTGACGATTTAATCGATTTACGAATTATAAATCAGGAAGGCAGAATCGAGGAATCTGCAGAAAGGGTTGTGAGATATTTCAAAACCCAAAAAGAAATAGGAGTAGGCAGTGCGTTAAAATCCCGCTCTACCAAAATATAAATTTTAAATACTCAGATGATAAATTAGAATAAAGGTTTAAGTATGGATATACAAAAAAGGCCAAAACAAGAAAATGTTGAAAGGGCAGAAATAGCGGAGCTGTTGCGCTTTAGACTTGGAGAAGGAGATTCAGTAACTATGAGGAGAGATAGGTTCTTTAGAGACAGGGAAAAAGTTGCTGAAATGTGGGATATAAAGTGCACGGGTTGTGGAAATAAGGTATTACTTTATCAAAAAGATGGCAGAGGTAGGCTTCACAGATGTTATCTTAATAGGATATTTGATCCCCCTTTCTATAGTGAACTGCAAAATGATCCACAACTGACAAAAAAAGAGATGCCACCACTCCGATGCGCAAACTGTGATACGTTGATTGGTTTGCCAATGTTACATAGGGAGGGTAGATTAGCATATTTCTTATTAAGAGGTAAATGGTCGAAAGGAGTAAGTGAAGTTGAAGGTAAATAAAGGTTTTAGGAGATTTTTTGACTAACATATTGATACCAAAATACGGAAGTTACAAGATAAAACGTGACAAATACTCTAAGCGTTTTGAAAACCTAGTATCGATACTTTACATATCATGTAAACGGTGCTCAACAAGGATACTCATCTATCAAAAAGACGGCAAGCAGGGATTTCTGAAGCGCTGTTACTTTAATAGGATTATAAAGTTGAATAATGGCAACCCGTTGAAAATCAAACCTGATGCGCTTCGCTGCCCAAAATGTGGTGCAAAGATCGGCACACATGTAATATTCAAGGGTAGAGATGCTTTTGCAATCATACCCCGTTCATTCAAGAGAAGGACCATATACAAAAATTGGTCACAAGGCGTTAAGTACCGCAATGTAGGGTAGCCTCCTTTAGTACTACAATTATATCTTCAAAAGCCATCAGAACGCGGCAGTCATCGGTAAACCTTATATAAACTCTGATTTAAGCTGTAATGTTGGAATGGACAAACCAGAATGGCTTACAATAAGGCCAGCCTCAACGGAAAAGTACCACGATGTCAAGAACAGGATAAAGGAGCTCGGCCTGCACACGGTGTGCGTCGAGGCGCACTGCCCCAACATGTCCGAGTGTTGGAGTTCTGGCACTGCCACGTTCATGGTCCTAGGAGACACTTGCACCCGGGGCTGTAGGTTCTGCGCTGTGCAGAAGAGCCAGAGTGGCATAAGCGTCGACAGGATGGAGCCCGAGAAGCTCGCAAGGCTGATAAAGGAGTGGAAGCTCGATTATGTTGTGATAACCTCTGTATGCAGGGACGACATTCCAGACCAGGGATCATCGCACTTCGCCAGGTGCGTCATGCAGATAAAGGAAGATTCGCCAAGCACCCTGGTCGAGCTGCTGATACCCGACTTCCAGGGCGACGAGACCGCACTGAGGACAATAGTAGACTCGAAACCGGACGTAATAGGCCACAACATAGAGACCGTGGGCAGGCTCAGTCCATCCGTAAGGGACAGAAGGGCGACCTATGACAGGTCGCTTTCAGTGCTGAAGAGGCTGAAGCAGATGGACAGCAGAATATATACTAAATCGGCGATGATGCTCGGAATGGGCGAGACTGAGGAGGAAGTACTGCGGGCTATGGCAGACCTCAGAAGCGCCGGAGTCGACTTCCTTGCCATAGGCCAGTACCTTAGGCCGCTGTCGAACGGATTTTATGCTGAAGTAAAGGAATACGTCCCTCCGCAGAGGTTTGAATACTTCAAGCAGGAGGGCATCAAGATGGGGTTCAAGTACGTTGCAGCTGGCCCGTTTGTAAGAAGTTCCTACAAGGCAGGCGAGCACTTCATAAAGTCCGTCATACAGGCGAGGCCCTTACCTGCTGAAGTTCCAGGAATCCGTTGAGTATATCTCTTGCTTAAGCTGCTCCGCACGTTTCATCTCATCCTTGTCAAGCGTTCCAAATTCGTACTGCTTGCCTGCAGTGAATCCTTTCAGCAGCGCGCCGTAGAGCCCATCTAGCGTGGCATCGGAACGCTCTGAAACCGATGTGACACGCTCTTCTACGCTCTTTATGAGCTTGTCGGATATCTTTTCATTGCTTACTTTCAGCACGCTGAACATCTTCTTCAGGTCAAGCTTGTAGAGCACGGTGCCGTGCTGCAGCAGCGCTCCTTCCCTCCTGGTCTGCGCATTGCCAGATATTTTCTTCCCAGATGCGACTATGTCGTTTATCGGCGCAAACTGGGAGTCGATGCCAAGGTCGTAGAGGCCGGATATCACCCAACCGCATATCAGCCCGTAGCTCTCTATTATGTTCTTTGGAAAAGACGAATCCGGTGCAGTCACGCTGTATGTTATCTCGCCCTCGTTGTCATGATATACTGCTCCGCCTCCCGTAATCCTCCTTACATATGATACTCCGAGCTGCTTGCACCTATCTATGTCTACTTCGTCGCGCATGCTCTGGAAGTTGCCGATTGATACTGCGCTGGGCATCCACCTGTAGAATCTTATTGTAGGAAGCGAAGTCCCATCCCTGATTCCTTCGAGCAAGGCGTTGTCGATCGCCATGTTCAAATGGGCGTCGTGCGTCTCAAGCTTGATAACTCTCCAATTCATCTTCCCACAGCTTTTAGTATAGCCTCCGCAATCACATTCGGCGTAGCCCCTATCAGTTCAGCGTTATTCCTGCTTATCGTCTCATCTATCCTGCGCGACAAGGATTCAATGCTTTCGTTTATATCAGCGCCAACGAGGGATGCCTCAACCTCACCTATCGCGCTTTCCGGGTGCAGGAAGAAGTCCCCCAGTATCTCAACCTTTTCTATCCTCTCCCTATACTCGAGCTTGACTGACAACATCTTGCCTCCAGGAACCTTCATCTTAGCAGTGCCTTGCAAATCAACACCAATAGGATTAAACGGCAAGAAATAAAGATTGTTGCCGATCATCTAATCGGTATGGTGTTTTCATAAGGTTCGCTAGGTTCTTTGGGGGCGTTCTGGGTTGGAAGATATTGCTGGAGATCAAGGAGAGCAACATAGTTGTCGTGAAGCGAAGGAATGATCGCGTGCTGCTTTCTGATAATATAATCTACTCGATGCTAAGGGACGGGACAATATACACGAAAAGCTATTGGGACTACTTTTCCGCACTCCCGTCGCTCTACAGCAGCCCGAAGGTCCTGCTGATAGGGCTTGGTGGGGGAACTATACCCTATCAGATGAACCACCTGTTTGGAAACAAGGTAAAGATAGATGCGGTAGAGATAGATCCGAATATGGTGAAGGCATCAAAGGCGTTCCTTCCTGGTAAAATAGATGCGAATATAATGGTGGAGGACGGCTTCACCTATGTAGCAAAGTGCAAGAACAAGTACGATGTCATAATCCTTGACTCGTTCAAGGTAGACAGCATACCCGATCCATTCTTTGAAGAGAAGTTCATAGAAAATGTCTACAATGCCCTTACAGACAACGGAGTGCTTGCGATAAACTATACTTTTAAGACTACTGGGCTGTTGCGGCAGCATTCTTACAAGGCGACAATGAGGAAGAGATTCAAAGTATATGCGGTAAACCTGCACCAACCAATGCTGCTGAATCAAATATTTATCGCATCTAAGAGATTTTCAAAGAAAGAGATCGTGGGCCTGATAGAGAGGAACTTCCCAAAGGACGCAGAGAATGCGTTCATTCTCGAGTGTTACAAGAGAATGGGCTAACGCAACTAATATATTCGTTTGTTGAGTATTCGCATTGTGGTGGTGGATTGCTCAAAAGGGTCTTCGATGCGTCTGTAGACTACATGCAGATAATGGATGAGAACGGCAACGTAGACCAGTCTCTGCTGCCTAGCGAGCTCGACGGAGCCAAAATAACCGAGATGTATAAGTGGATGTGCTTCTCTAGGGCGCTTGACGCTAAGGTCCTCAGCCTGCAGAGACAGGGACGCGCAGTCACATACGCCCCCCTTCTTGGGGAGGAAGCTACTCAAATCGGCGGCGGGATGGCGATGGGTCCCAACGATTTCTTCGTGCCGAACTTCAGGCAGCACGGCATCTTCATATTGAGGGGGCTGCCGCTCGATGCATTTTTCCTTTATTGGAAGGGATACGAGGAAGGCAACCTGCTCGGCAAGGAGCTCAAAGCATTGCCTTACATAATACCTGTCGCTACGCAATTGCCTCATGCAGTTGGAATAGCATTCGTCCAGAAGTACAAGAACACTGGCGGGACGGTTCTTACGTATGTTGGGGACGGCGGTACCTCCGAGGGGGACTTCTACGAGGCGATGAACTTTGCCGGTGTGATGAAGCTCCCAGTTGTTTTCGTAATAGAAAACAACGGATGGGCCATATCCGAGCCAAGAAGCATGCAGACCCTTGCGCCAACGCTTGCTCAGAAGGCAATCGCGGCGGGCATTCCTTCAATCCAGGTCGACGGCAATGATGTACTTGCAGTCTACAAGGCGACGAAGGATGCGATATCCAAATCGAAGGATGGCCCGACAGTGATAGAGTGCCTGACCTACAGGATGAGCATGCACACTACCGCCGATGATCCCACAAAGTACAGGAGCGATGCCGAGGTGGAGCAGTGGAAGGCAAAGGATCCAGTCGCGAGGGTTAGGACATATCTTACCGGCAAGGGACTTTGGGATGATGCAAGGGAGAAGGAGATGCAGGACTCTCAACTGAAGCAGATCAACGAGGGCGTTGAGAAGGCAGAGTTATTCAAGGCGAACCCGAAGGGCATGTTTGAGAACGTATACAGCTTCATGCCAGATATCTTGAAGGAAGAGATGGACGCCGCAATCGCGGCGAACTACTGGCAGGGGCAATGAGATGCTAGCATGATGGCGAATATGGTAACCGCATTGAACAGCGCGCTTGACATAATACTCGCAGAGAACGGCGACTCTGTTGTTCTCGGCGAAGACGTAGCGAAGGATGGCGGGGTGTTCAGGGTCACCGACGGGCTCTACCAGAAATACGGTGGGAATAGGGTCATAGACACTCCGTTGGCAGAATCTGGAATACTTGGCATGTCGATAGGAATGGCACTCGCAGGAATGAGACCAATTGCAGAGATACAGTTCGCGGGCTTCATGTATCTGGGATTCGACCAGCTGATAAATCACGCCGCAAGGTACAGGAGCAGGACTAGGTCTGCGAGGAGCGTTCCGATGATTGTGAGGACTCCGGTAAGCGGCGGGGTAAGGACGCTGGAGCACCATTCGGACAGCCCAGAGGTTTATTACTCGCACGTGGGCGGGCTCGTGGTGGTTGAGCCGTCGAACCCCTACGACGCAAAAGGGCTGCTCATAAGGGCCTCACACACGGACGACCCCATAATATTCCTCGAACCGACAAAACTCTACAGGCTCTTCAAGCAGGAAGTTCCTGAAGGAACCTATGAAGTGCCGATAGGGAAGGCGAACACGGTGAAAAAGGGCGACGATCTCACGATAATAACATGGGGGACCATGGTGCCGGTGGTAACTAACGCGGTCGAGAAAAAGGGCACCAATGCCGAGATAATAGATCTAAGGACGATAAATCCAATGGACGAAGCTACAATCATAGAGAGCGTGAAGAGGACGGGCAGGGCAATCATCGTGCACGAAGCGCAGCTTTCGTTCGGTGTGGGCGCCGAAGTTGCAGCTCGCATAGCGGAGAAGGCGATCTTCGAGCTTGATGCGCCTGTGATAAGGGTTGCATCGGACAGTTTCCCGTATCCCTATCCTGGATACGAGCAGTACTACATACCTAACGAGGCAAAGGTTTCTCAGGCTATAGACAAGATAATGTCACAGTGATCGTATGAAAGACATAAGATTCGTTGATGTTGGCGAGGGAATAACGGAGGGCAAGATACAGAAGTGGCTGGTCAAAGACGGAGACCAAGTCAAGGAGGACCAGTCGGTGGCCCAGGTGGAAACCGACAAGGCGGTCGTAAACGTTCCATCTCCAATAAGCGGAACAATAAAGATAAACATCCAGGAGGGCGCACCGCTGCACATCGGTGACACTCTCGCCTACATAGGCACATCAGATGAACTGAAGGAAGCTAAGCAGCCTATGCAACCTGCGTCACCACAGAAGGCTACAGCACAACCTACTCCCGCAAAGAAGGCAGCCCCGCAGAAAGAGATGATTGCGACTCCATCGGTAAGGAAACTATCTCGCGACCTGGGAGTTGACCTTGGCACTATAACAGGAACCGGGCCCGAAGGCAGGATAGTAGAAAATGATGTAAGGTCTGTGGCCTCGAAGAGCTCAGCAACCGCAGCGCCGCAGCAGAAGTACTCTGAGGTACTCGAGCAGAAGCATGACGAGGACGTAGAAAGAGTGCCCATGTCGATGACGAGGAAGGCGATTGCGAGGAACATGGAGGAATCTTGGAAGATACCGCGAGCCACCCACATGGATCTGATAAACGCCACAGAGCTGTGGAACCTCGTGGGCAAGGAGAAGCAGAAGATGAAGCAGATGGACGTGCACCTCACGTTCCTCCCTTTCATAATAAAGGCGCTTGTCGAGGCGCTGAAGGCCAACCCGCACTTCAACGCGAGCTATGACAAGGACACTCAGGAGATAATAGTCAAGAAGTACTACAACATAGGAATCTCGGCGGAGGCCGACGACGGGCTCAAGGTCATCGTGGTGAAGGGCGCGGACAAGATGAGCATAGCCGAGATAGCAAAGAAGATACAGGCGTTGGTGAAGAAGGTGGACGACAAGACGATAACGATAGACGAGATGCGCGACACCTCTATAACGATAACGAGCATAGGCAGTTTGGGCGGCGGCTTCCTAGCCGTCCCGATGATAAACCCGCCCGATGTTGCCATCATAGGCATACTGCAGATAAGAGACTGGGTGTTTGTGGAGGATGGAAAACAGGCGATAGGCAAGGTAATGCCGTTCACGATAACGTTCGACCACAGGGCCGTTGACGGAGCAGAGGCGGTCAAGCTGGGCAACGCATTGAAGGGGTACCTTGAGGACCCTGAGTTCCTCGAGATGCTAGGCTAATTTCCATCGAGTTTCTCCAGCGCATGAGGTATTTCCTCAAATGTTGACACGTTAGCCTCGGCGCCCTCAAGGCCCCCTTCAGAGTAGCTTATCACCTTAATGCCGGCTGCATGCCCTGCGATTACGTCTATACTTGTGTCTCCTATGTAAACGGCGTTTTCCGGGCTTATACCAAGTTTCTTGAGGGCCACTAGGAGCGGCTCCGGGCTCGGTTTCGGCTCTCCGTAGTCGTCGCGCGTCACAACGGCCGCGAATAGTTTCCTTATGTCTGCAATGGCGAACAAGCGTCTGACAGACCGCGCCGAGCTGCTTGTGACTATGCCGAGCTTGTACGCCTTGCTAAGTTTTTCAAGCACTTCAACTTCACCGGCCCGTACCTTCAGCATCTCCAAAGGGAAACTATCATTCTTCGAGCGCGCGAGCGCTGCCAGCTGCCGTATTCTAGCTTCCGAGTTCTCCTTTGTCAGTGCCTTTAATGTGTCATGCCTGTCCATCCCGAACGCGGCCTCGTAGTCCTCCTTCTTGGGTTTCGGGTAACCGAACTCGGTTATCACGGAGCTCAGCCACGCGAAGTTTGCATCCTTCGAATCCACAAGCACACCATCCACATCGAAGAGTACTGTCTTTATCAATCCCATGCTCGTTCTTTTGATGACAAATTTAAATACTCTCGCAGAGATAGCAGTCAGATTGCTTATGGTTATGGGATCACTACCGGAACAGGTTGATGTTGCCGTCATAGGCGGCGGAGTCGGCGGCTATGTCGCAGCGATACGCGCCTCACAACTGGGCAAGAGCGTGGCGCTTGTAGAGAAGGAGAAGCTCGGCGGCCACTGCCTCAACTATGCGTGCATACCTTCAAAGACGATGATACACATCGCCAACCTATTCTATGACGCGCAACATTCGCAGAAGTTTGGCATAAATATTGGCTCTGCTTCCATGGATGCCAAGAAGATGCTCGATTGGCGCATAGGCGTCTCAAAAAAACTTGAAACTGGCGTTGGCTTTCTGTGCAAGTCCAATGGCGTTGATGTGCTCAAAGGGACCGCGACATTCCTTTCGTCAAATAGCCTGCAGCTTACCGATGGAGTTACGCTGCAGTTCAAAAAGGCGATAATTGCCACTGGATCAGAGCCGACTGTTCTGAACGGATTCGAGTTCGGCACTGACATACTTGACTACAAGCAGGCCCTGCTGATGGACAGAATCCCGGCCAGTATTCTCATAATAGGCGCGGGCTACGTCTCGGTTGAGATCGGCACCCTGTACGCAAAGCTTGGGACGAAGGTGCGCATTCTTGCAAGGTCGGATGTTCTCTCCCACTTCGACAGGGATGCCGTGGATCTTGTAAAGTCGCGCATGATGGAGCTAGGGGTTGAGATAATCACAGGCGCAACCCCGGTATCGCGATCTGGCAAGGCTGTTGCATTAAGCAACGGCCAGAGCATAGAGGCAGATGTAATAGTTGTGGCGACGGGGCTTTCCCCATACACCAATGGCTTGGGCCTGGAAAATACCAAGGTCAAGCTTGATGATAAGGGGTTTATCGCTGTGGACAAGATGTTGCAGACGTCAGATCCAAACATACTCGCAGTTGGAGACGTAATCGGCGAGCCCATGCTCGCACACAAGGCGATAAGGCAGGGGGTCGTTGCTGGCGAGATAGCATCCGGCCAGAGCTCATCCTATGACAACATCGTAGTCCCTTCCGTAATATTTTCTGATCCGGAGATAGCTATAGCCGGCAACATCGAGGAGAAAGAAGGAGTAAAGGTCACCAAGTTTCCGCTTAGCGCGCTGGGGCGGGCGATAGCTCTGGATGAAACGAAGGGCTTTGTCAAGATTGCTTATGAGGATGACGGGCTTGTTACTGGAGTAGAGATAGTCTCCCCGGATGCAAACTCGATGATTGCTGAAGCGGCTCTGGCCATAGAGATGGGTGCGACGCTCGAGGACATCGCAGATACGATACACCCCCATCCGACCTACAGCGAGGCGATACAGGAGGCCGCCGAAGCGGCACTCGGCAGGCCGATACACATCTTCTATGGAAAAGCAAGCAAGTGAAATATGTGAATTACGATGATTTCGAGGATGGCTTTTCGTACACCTCCTTGGGCGCCCTGCATTTCAAGCACCACCCCGGAACAAAGGAGAAGTTGATTTTCGTGCACGGCATAGGCTTCAGCACGCTTTACTGGAAGGGGTTGATGGAGCTGTTGCCTGATGACCTGGACGTATTCCTAATAGACTTGATGGGGCACGGGGAATCTGATGCGCCCGGTATTGACTATACCATTCACGCGCAATTTCAGGCCTTTAGGGAGTTCATAGCACTGCAGAACAACGGCGACAGCTACATATTCGGGCACTCCTACGGCGGATGGGTCGCGGCGTACTACGCCACGCAGCCATGCGCCTACAAGGGGCTCATACTCGAAGACGCAGCGGGGCTGAGCGAATTCTTCGATGACCTGATCACAGGCGGCGAAGCCGACAAGGCAAAGCAGGAGATGCTCGCCAGTACACTCGCAGAAGGAAACAAGGAGGCAGTAATGAAGGACATAATCTACACCAACTTCGGCGCAGATGCCCTCACTACCAAGCACCTCTCAGAAGTAAGCAGGAAATGCATGATAATATGGGGGTCGAACGACAATGTTATACCGCTAAAATATGGCAAGATGTTCAACGATAAGATAAAAGGCAGCAAACTTGAGATAATAGACGGCGCGGGGCACATCCCGCACATAGACCACGCCGCCAAGGTCGCAGCCCTGACCCTAGATTTCATAGGTAAGGCCTCTACGGCGTAATATCTCCATTCATTATACCGCGCTGCAGTTCCCCCATCTTGCTTATTTGCGCTATCTTTGGCCTCTTCGCTCGCTTTCCGCCGGCTCTTAGCTTTATGTAGAGCATCAACTTTCTCTTATCTCTTTGTGTCTCAACCTCATATATCTCGTCAGCCCTGCTTTCCGCCTCAACTCCGCAATAGTCAAGTGCCTCTGCAAACAGGTTCTCACGAGTCTTCTCCTTACTATATCTTCTTTTTTTAAGTATAGTAGAAAGTTTTGACAGGCTCAACCTTGTTACCACGCATATATTGTAGTGCATATCAAGATCGGCTGCCAAGTGCCCAACCAGGATAAGTGGCTCCTTACTTTTCTTTAGCTCTGCCTGCAGCGCATTATGCAGCTCGCGCATCTTCACTATCTTCGCGCCATCTGCATCCAATCCGTTAAAGAGCCTGCGGCTTTCCACAACCTTGTTTATCTCTATTGTTCGCACTCCACCCAAAAATTTAGATAGTCCCGTTGCGAAGTAACTCTTGCCCGTCCCAGGAGTTCCGGTAACGGCGATAACGAGTCTTCTCTTCCGGATCTCAATACCCCTTGATGTAATTTGCTGCAGCGTCGAAAAGGCCGTTCAGCTCGATCCTCGAAAGCTCGAGGCTGAATGCATCGCTCTGCGGTACGTATACGCTTACCGTATAGTCCTTGTTGCCGCTGAAGAACCATGAGCCTATCCAGCTGTCCTTGTACTGGTAGCTGAAGTCGGCCACCAGGTTCGATGTAGAAGTGAGCTTTTCCATCAGTTTTATCGCCTGGTCGTCCACAGTATTTATCGTTATTGTCTCCTCGTTTGCCGTGTTCCTGTCTATCTGCAGCGGCTTTATGAACGGCACATCGTGTTGCTTCGCCTGCATCGATATGTTCTGTGAGAGCTGCTTCGTTATCGCGTTTGCCTTCGCGATGCTGTCGCCAAGCGCCTTCACCTGCTGCGGGAGCCCCTGCAGCAGCTCGTCTATGTGCGAGTTGGCAGCTTCGCGCATGTTCGATATTGTTACCTCTATGCTCTGTTCAGAGGCGTACTTGGGCACATCCGTGAGGAAGTCAGATATGGAAAACCTGAACTTACCCCCGATCTGCTTGTCCACCTCCTTTATTATCGCGTCAGTGTAATCGCTCCAAAGCTCTGCCATCCAAGCACCAATATATCTTTTAAAGGGAAGACTAATAAATGTAGTGTGATTGCGTGCCTGGCGGTGACGATTCCAACATCGAGAAAAGGATAGAGAAGGACATAACGATGTTCTACTCGAACCTCGATTCGTTGAAGCCCGACAAGGAGGACAGAAAGATCGGCAAACTCGTCGAGATGTCCAAGATGTACGCAAGTGATGCGAAGAGCTATCTCGCAAAGAAGGATTTCTACACCTCTTTCTCGTGCATATCGTATGCCCATGGCATACTGGATGCCGTGAAGGAACTGCTGGGTGATTGACTGTACAAAGAGGGCAAGGCAAGGATCGAACAAGGGCGCGCATTCCTGAACCCGAAGGCGAAGTTCCTGCGAGACACAAGCGTGGCGTTCCTAACTCCCATCGCTACGCGTAAAAGCAGGATACTCGATGCTACCGCTGGTACAGGAATAAGGGGGATAAGGTACTACCTCGAAACAAAGTCAAAAAATATCACGATGCTGGACATGAACGATGATGCCCACCGCTCGGCGTTGCGCAACGCCAAGGCAAATAAGGTAAAGGCGGAAGTGCGCAACATGAGCATCCAGAAGTTCGCCAATACGACCGAGGAGCGCTTCAATTTCATAGACGTCGACCCTTTTGGCGGCATAACTCCCTACATATACGACATAATGAAGGTTTCAAAGGACGGGAGCTGCCTGATGCTCACCTGCACCGATACGGCAGTGTTGTGTGGCGCGCACTCTGAAGCGTGCGTCAGGCTCTACGGCTCGAAGCCGATGCACAACGAGCTCTGCCACGAGGTGGGGATAAGGATCATGATAAATTACGTCGTATCTGTAGCGGCCCAGTTCAACTTCGGGGTCGACGCGCTCTTCTCGCTCTATTACGCGCACTATATGAGAATATTCCTTCGCCTCTCGCACGGCAGCACAAAGGCGACGGCATCTATAGCCAATACTGGTTACACGCACTACTGCACGGAGTGTGGCTTCTTCGAGATAGAAAAGAGATTCCTTCCGAGGGAACACATCTGCGGTAGATGCAAGCTCAAGATGTCGGCATACGGCAGGATGTGGCTCGGGCCGCTGTACGAGAAGAAAACGCTGCGCAACGTTGTCTCCGGCACAAAAAAGATTGGCGTTGCAGGCAACGAGGCGAGAATCCTAGAGACGATAAACGGCGAACCGGACACCCCTCTCTTCTACTCGGTTCCCAGGATGACCAAGCGCCTTCACCTTCCCTCTATCAAGCCATCCGACCTTATAGACGCACTGCTAAAAAAGGGATATGTTGCAGCGAGAACCCAGTTTGATGACAGTGGCGTAAAGAGCGACGCAGGCATCGACGTCATAAACGGCTGCATTCGCAAGCTCTCCAAATGATCCTGTTTGCTAATTCCACTATTCAAGGAATTGAGAACATATAAATTTGACATCTATGTTTTCGGTTACCTTTTCCTGACTGTCGTATGTCGCC
>VFSW01009750.1_pt1 | contig 13686 bp, 14 predicted proteins | sample 5358111 | NCBI WGS metagenome assembly VFSW01 (sample SAMN11554181, study PRJNA540505) | mine drainage metagenome | isolation source: sediment from site ElyBrook_90M | place: USA: Ely Copper Mine, Vershire, VT | collected 2017 | reverse complement strand
CGATGAGCTGTGGGTGCCTGAGACGCCCTGGATGCTCAGCCCGGTTGTGACTGTTCTCCCGCTGCAAATGCTGGCGTACCACATTGCTGCCCTGCGCGGCCTGGACGTGGATCAGCCGCGCAATCTGGCGAAATCGGTGACAGTAGAGTAGTGGGGTGGGTTGATTTTTTTTGGGGGGTTTACCGCCCAAAAAAAAAAACCCAAAAGTAAATTTTATGGACGGCTTTACCCGCACAAAAATCAACTCCCACTCTTATTTATTAGGGACTGGTTGTGGGGAGGCGCGCCGGCCGGTAAAAAAGATTATCAAGAAAACGGCTAATAAGAGAAAAGGGACGACCCCATAAGCCTGGTGAATACCAAAGGCATCTGCCAGACGGCCCAGTAATAGAGGCAGCAGAAAGATGGCTGTACCCGATGCCAGGGTAGCGCGGGCGCCGGCCTGGATCGATTGACCGTTCGAAGCGCCGATAGCCATCGACAGGATCAATGGATACAGGCCAGCTGTTCCCAGCCCGCAGAAGAAAAGACCAAGTAGACCGGCAGGCACCGATTGGGCCAGCCAGAATGAGGCAAATCCACCTGCGGCAATAAGGATGGAGGCAATCACAATTGTGTTTGATTTAAATCGCTGCACCAGGAGGCTGCCGCCCCAGCGCCCGACGATCATGGCAATCAAGAACAGGCTGACAGCCTGGGCTGCATCTACTTTCAACATTTTCAGGCTGTTTTCCAGGTAATCAGCACTCCAAAAGACCATGCAGAATTCTACTGACACTGCCAGCACAATCGCCAACCAAAATACCCAATAAATGGGAGGGAGAGATTGGTGAGTTTGTGAAGGAATCTGATCCTGCCGGATTTTGGGTGGTGCGCTGACTTTCCGAAACCCCCAGAACATGAATAATGGGGATAGTGCCACAATTGCGAGAGCCCAACGCCAGTTTCCTAACAGTGCGACAACCCAACCCACCAGGAGCGGAGCCAGGCTTGAAAAGAACGAGGATACAACGTTTGCCTCGGATAGGGCAACCGCTCTTTGTTCTCCAAACTGGTCTGAAAGGGCGGAGGGAATCACTGCCAGGATCAAGGAGCCAACAGTTCCCATCAGCCGCGAGGCGGCAATCGTGATCACCGGTGAATGACCTGCCCATAATAAGAAAGCGCTGACGCTCATTCCAAATGCGCCAATCCACAAGGCACGCATTCGCCCGACTTTTTCGATCAGCAAATGGCCGAAAAGACCAATAATCAGGATCCCAACAGCAAATGCTGTGAAATGCAGGCTGCTGATGGTATAGCTCAATCCCAGCTCATCCTTCAAATAAGGAGTGATTGGACCATAGATGTTAAGAAAATATCCGTAAAAAGCCAGAAGCAAATAAGCCAGCCATGTAAACCGGTTTCGGACGAATTTATGAGCCAAAATGGACTCCTGGAAAAATTAATACAATAGATGAGATGAACCCTTATTATATAATGAATGAGTTGTTATTCTAAAGTCCAGAAATCATCTGTATATTCCATTTTTCACAGAGGAAACCATGAAGAATATTGATCCAAAAATCGCGCATGCGGTCGAAGAATTATTGGGCGAAATGACGCTCAAGGAAAAAGTCTCCTTGCTTTCAGGCCAGGATGTGTGGAATACAGTGCCGATCCCGCGGCTCGGGATTCAATCCCTGACCATGACCGACGGAACCCATGGCGTGCGAGCCAGTTTTCCTGAGGCAGGCAGAACAGCCGGACCAACCACGGCCTTCCCTACCGGGTCTGCGATCGCAGCTTCGTGGGATACTGACCTGGTCGAAAAAATAGGAGTGGCGCTTGGGGAAGAAACCCTGGCGATGGGCTGTAACATCCTGCTCGGGCCGTGTGTTAACATTGTCCGTCACCCAATCACCGGACGTAATTTTGAAAGTTATGGCGAGGATCCCTATCTTAGCGGTCAAATTGGGACAGCCTATATCAAAGGCGTGCAAAGCCAGGGTGTGGGCACATCTTTGAAGCATTTTGCCTGCAATAACCAGGAAGTGGAACGTATGCGCGGTAATTCAGTCGTTGACGAGCGTACCTTGCGGGAGATTTATCTGGCGCAGTTTGAATCGATCGTTAAAAATACCAATCCCTGGACAGTCATGTGCTCGTATAACCGGATCAACGGTGTGTATGCCAGCCAGAATCATCACACTTTGACGGAAATATTAAAAGGTGAATGGGAATACGAAGGAACGGTGGTTTCAGATTGGAGCGCCGTCCATACGATCTTTGAATCGGTTGACAATGGGCTGGATATCGAAATGCCCGGCCCGGCCAAGTATTTTGGGGGGCTGCTGGTAGAAGCAGTCAATAACTGGCAGATTGAGGAAAAGGCGGTCGACAGTGCTGTCCGGCGGGTGCTCTTCCTGCTGGCAAGGGCCGGGAAAATCGATCGGATTCCGCACCCGGTAGCGCCAGCCGGTTCAGTAAACACTCCTGAGCATCAGCGCCTGGCTCGTTCTCTGGCTGAGCAATCCATAACACTGCTTAAAAACGAAGCGCAGGTGCTGCCTCTGGCGCCTGAAACATTAAAATCAATCGCTGTCATAGGAATGAACGCTACTCAATATACGATCAGCGGTGGCGGCAGCGCGATCGTTGCGCCGCCGTATGTGGTGTCGCCCTTGGAAGGTTTGAAAACCCGTTTGGGCTCGGGTGTGCAGTTGAGGTACGAGGCGGGGTGTAATAATTTTGACCGGATTCCCGGAATCCGCCTCGAATGGTTGAGCCTGCCTGACGGCAGCGGTGCCGGGTTGTTGGGAGAATATTTCAATAATACGCACTTTGAGAAGACACCGGCTATCTCCCGCACAGACCGCAAGGTTGATTTCTGGTGGTTCTCCGAAGGACCTGCCGGGAGCGGCAAATTCTCGGCGCGCTGGACCGGAAAATTAACGGTACCGGAAACCGGCCGGTATATTATTACATTTTCACATTCTGCGACATGCCGCCTGTACCTGGATGACCAGCTGGTCATGGAAAACTCTGCAGGTGAACAGACCATTTTCCGTCCTTCGACGATTTCAAAATATCTCAATTTGATAGGTGGTCAGCCTTACGCCATTCGGGTTGAATATGTTAAAGATACCGAAGACGGGTATGCCAACGTTGTATTCATGGGTGCGTATCTCCCGCTGCCTGAAGATGATAAGCGCTTTGACCGTGCGTTGGAGGCAGCTCGGGCCTGTGATGCAGCGATTGTCTTTGCGGGCATGCCGGAAGGTGGAGAGACGGAAGGAGAAGATCGGGCCTCACTCGATCTGCCTGGAAGGCAAGCCGAATTAATCCAGGCGGTTGCAGGGGTGAACCCGAAAACGATTGTGGTGATAAACGCCGGCTCGCCGGTGAGCATGCCCTGGTTGGATGATGTTCCGGCTGTGGTCATGTCTCATTTCGGCGGGTTAGAAGCCGGCAATGCTATCGCAAGCATCCTGACTGGTGATGTCAATCCCTCTGGAAAGCTTACCGTCACCTTCCCGAAACGTCTTGAGGACACTCCGGCCTTTGAAAATTATCCCGGCGGCAGGGAAGTCATATATGGAGAAGGCATTTTTGTCGGATATCGCCATTACGAATACAAGTAGATTGATCCATTGTTCCCGTTCGGCCATGGACTTTCATATACAACATTCGAATACAGCAATTTAAGGACCCCTGCCAGCATCCGGGTGGAAGAAATCTGGCAAGTTTCTGTCACCATAAAAAATTCTGGCGGGAAAGCCGGATCTGAAGTCGTCCAGCTTTACATCCATGATATCCAAAGCTCCCTCAAGAGGCCGCTAAAAGAGTTGAAAGGCTTCATTAAAATCAATTTGCAGCCCGGCGAGGCACAGGAAGTCACCTTCGAACTGAATGATCGGTCTCTGGCGTTTTATGACCCGGTGGAGCAAGATTGGGTGGTTGAACCGGGAGAATTTGAAATCCTGGTTGGGAGCTCCTCTCGAGACATTCGCATTACCGGTAAAGTGAATGTGACCGGAAAATAAACCTGGGAATAGGGTCTGTAATTAAAACCAAAAACCACCGTCAGAGTTATTTACTGGCGGTGGTTTTTGAATAAAGATTGGCAAACGATGGTCAGGGACGGTTGACCCAGATGTTTTCGCCTTCGGGCGACTTAAAAGCCAATAGCTTATCGATCAAGGTCTGTGGGTCACAATCATTGACAAATAAAGTCCGGTGCTCTTCGTAGATAAATTTTTCGCGGCGGGCAATATCAACCATATCCAGGAGAGGATCATAGTAATTACGGATATTTAGCAGCCCAATTGGTTTGTAGTGCAGACCGATCTGAGCCCAGGTGAGAGTTTCAAACAGCTCATCCAGGGTGCCGTATCCTCCCGGGAGAGCAATAAAGGCATCCGCAAGCGCCGACATGCGCGCTTTACGCAGATGAATGTCAGGGACCACTTCAAGCCGGGTCAGGTTGGCGTGAATCAGCTGAGGGGTGTTGAGGTTTTCCGGCGTAATTCCAATGACTTCCCCGCCTGCATTCAGTACACTGTCCGCCAAGGCTCCCATCAGTCCGGTTTTACCGGCTCCGTAAATTAATCGAAAGCCGTTAAGAACCAGCACTTTTCCCATTTGAACTGCCGCTTCGTAATAAACCTGGTTCAGGTTATCAGCCGAGCCACAATAAACGCACATTGATTTCAATGGTTGATTTACCGACATTGGACCTCTGGTAAGTATTGTATGGATTTGGCGTACTTCAATTGCTAGAGATATCCAATTCTACCTCAGGCTGGTCGATACAGATCCTGATTCCGAAAGGGAACCAACGCCATGATCACTGCCATTTTATAAAGGGACGTTCGATCAACGGCATCTCCGGTCAGAATGCCGATGGCCCCGTTATCCTGCTTTGAATTTGAACGCTGAAAGACGATATCGTCCGCTTCACCCAATTCTTTGCCCTGTCGAACCAGGGTTGAGATAGATTTGGGTAAGTAAAATGCGGCAGAACGTCCTTTTCCAGTTATTTCGTTCGAACACACAACGATCCAGGCGAAGGCTACCATGCCATCAGCATGTTCTTCGATTCCACCCTCAATACCGACCAAATAATCAGCCAGCGGAACCAAATCTCTGGCCCGGGACGCCCGGTTCAGGGCTCCCTGAAGCGTCTCGCCATCGGACATGGGTTGCACACTTACGCCCGATGTGACGTTTACACCCCGGGCGACGAATTCCTCGGCTGGAAACATGGCTTGGAAGCCACTCAAGGCGGCCTCAATTTTTACCGGATTTTGCGATGCAACAATAATCGATTTCAATATCATACCTTTAAGTGAGTGATTAAGGATTCGAGATAACGCGATTTCACCTGGCTGTTGGCAAGGGTTTGCTTGATGGGGGGCAAGCGCAGGATTACGCCCAAAATTGCTGCCATCACACGATGATTCCACAACGCCCGGTTATCAAAAATCAGGTTTTGCAGCATACCGCGCTCAATTGCCATGACCACCACGCGATGGGTGGAATTAATTGGCGTAATGACGCGCTGCGGGCGTTCCTTCAAGCTCAAGGAGTTTTTTGAGCAATTGCGCACGCAGACTCCACAGCCCAGGCAGATTTCAGGATCGAGTTTGGCTTTCTTGACCTTTGGATGGTGTGGATCATTGGCGGAAACCAGAGTCATGGCTTCGACCGGGCAGGCGGATACGCATTTTCCGCAGCCGTTGCAGGTGGCTTCGTCAATTACAGGCAAGAAATTGGTGGTGTGAATGGGATGCAGAATACCGAATTTGCGGGCTGCGATCATCGCTTCGCAGCAGCAGCCGCAGCAGTTGCAGATAAAATTAACGTCCCGGCGCACGTTTTCGCCAAATTGCACTAAATTATTTTCGTAGGCCACCTGCAACAGATCAATGCCTTCGGAGATGTCTACTTCATGAGCATACCCGGCCCGGATAAGCGAACCGGCAGTGGCATTGAAGGTCATGCAAATGTCCATGGGTGCATCGCAAGCCTTACCCATGTGCTCCATTTTGTGGCGGCAGTAGCATACCCCAACCCCGCGATGGGTTGCAGAGCGGATCACTTCACTGGCTCGTTCGTAATCAAGTACGTGAAGCGCGTTCCCTGGGGATAATGCCGGTTCATGGACAAAAGTTCGGCCAAGCTGTGTCTCCCCGTTGACGAAAAGGGCCCGGATGAATTCGTCTTCGACATTCATGTACTGGTAGAACAGTTCACCGAGCAATTTCTGATCAATATCGCCCCTCAGGCGCATCATCGAAAATTCGAAAAAACCTGCCATTGGAGGGGGTAAGGTATAAACCATCTCCCCATCCTGCTCAATATCCACCAGAACAGCACGGCTGGCAAGCTGATCCAGCACGTTCCGAGTCTCGCTCATTCCCATTCGCCAGACCTCGCTGGCTTTCTTTGCAGTGAATGGCTTGATCGGAAGCAGGGCGACGAGCTGCGCTTCACGCTCGCTGAAGATGATTTGCAGGATTTTGAAAAGTGTATCGGAGGGTGGAGCTCCCTGGGGAAAACGGTTGAGCCTTTCAACCAGCTCAACATAGCCAGATTTAACAGTATGGTGGGCCATTTGTTATCCTCAAAATTATATGGTAATCACTCGTAAGGTTTTTTTCTTCTCAATAAAGTAGAGCAAGGTGATTCAAATGCGGCCGACGCCCATACAAAAATCACCCTCTACCCTTGATTGATTATGAGGGGATACAATTATTTCTGCTTATCGAACATTATTGGGATCGACCACATATTTCCACCAATTGTAGGAAATCATGTTGCTTTCACCGGTGATGTGTGGGAAATGCTTCAGCCACCAAATGTGATGGAGGCGGATATCTCCATTTCCCCATTCGCTGCATGTAATCGAAACCGGCTGCCCACTGAGATCTGGAAAAGAATACCAGTTCGAACAACGGCTGAAAACTGAGCGAGGATTGCCCCAATCATAATCGCGTACGCTGTTTGGTGCAAAATGAACGCTGCCAACTTCAGCATTGCCTGGAGAAACCTGATCGTATAAATTGAACCGCTGCCACAGGTTCGCAGTGCCCGATGTATTCCTGAAGACCTGGGAGACGATAGACTCTGCTCGGTGAGAATAGCTTTCGAACATTTCCCCGACGCCGCGTTCGTAAGAAAAACCCATGATGACGAAACGCCGGCTGGTTGGCACATTGGGGATTACCTCCCCATTGCAGAAGAATGCTCCGGGTCCCCCCATGCGAGATTCGCGGAACCCGGCATACGGGAAACCCATCATCCATACTTCGTCGATGGATCCGTCATTAATTTTAGAAACGATATTAAAATCATTGAGGATGAGTTGATAATTGACCGCATCCGGCTGATGGAAACCGGATTGTGTTTTAATGCATTGGACATACTCATCCGGAGCGTAGGCGAAGCCATCTGATTTGATCGGAAAACGGTTAGCTTCAATGCGTTCAGCGATGGTATAATTCGCGTAGCCATAACTTGCGCTCTGCACGTCACTGATAAAGGCCTTTACCAACAAATCAGGATCATTCCAGCCCAGAGCTTCAGAAAGCTTGCGGTTATTTTGAGAGGGTACGGTCGGATTATAGACGATCAACAAGACTTTTGTGGTGACGGATTGGGGGAGCTGTCCAACTGGTTCCTGGGGCGGCTGCGGCTGTGGGTTATTTTGGGATGAGCCACCCAACAAAGCGGTGAGCTGCTTGAGCAGATTGCTTAAGAATGACCCTAGATCCATTTCACCCTCCATTTCCTAATGTGGAGTATCGAAAACTCGTCGGTGGAATTAATCTTACTATAGGATTGAAAAAGTTATGAAAATTTTAGTGACCGGTTTTGAGCCTTTTGGTGGGAGTACGATCAATCCTTCCGAACAGGTAGTACGTCTTCTTCAGGATATTTTATTTTCAAATATCGAGCTTGTCATAAAGGTACTTCCCGTGGAGAGAATCCGTGCCGGGCAGGTGCTTATTGAAGCTGTTGAAGAAACTCAACCCCAGGCTGTAGTGTCGCTTGGAGAAGCATCTGGCAGGGCAGTCATCTCGGTTGAGCGGATTGCGGTGAACCTGATGGATTATCGTATTCCGGATAATCAGGGTAATAAAGTTGCAGATTTACCGGTGGTTGTTGGGGGGCCGGCAGCATATTTTGCCACGCTCCCTGTAAGAAAGATTTTCGAGAGAGTGACGCTTGCAGGTGTGCCGGCTGAGTTATCTTTGAGTGCCGGGTCGTTTCTGTGCAACCAGGTGATGTATGAAGCCCTGCATTATACAGCAGAGCAAGGGCGATCAATCAAAGCAGGTTTCATCCATTTACCGTCTCTCCCTGAACAGGCTTTAAGGTCTGCGAAGCCAATCCCCAGTATGGGGATTGAAACGGCGTTAAAAGGAGTGATAGCTGCCCTACAGGCGGTGGCGGAAGACGGAGAAAATCCTGACTAAGGCTGAAGTATTTTTTTCAAATCCTGTGGAAAATCGGTGAAAATGCCGCTAACACCGGCTTCGATCAGCTTTTTCATTGAGTTCGGGTCATTGACCGTCCAAACGAATACGGAGTACCCGTTTTCAACAACTGTTGGTAGTTGGGCATAATCCAATGTATCCAGGTTGGGGTTATAGGCCTGAGCACGAAGGTGTCTGAGAAGGGCAACTGGATCGGGATCGGGAAATTCAACCAGTGCAGCAGTGGTGATCCGTTGATTTATCAACCTGACGCGCTGAAGGTAACTGTGATTGAAAGAAGAAATGATGACGGAATCCTCCATCTTCATTTCCTGAATTAAACCAACCACTTTTTCGACGATGGTGTGGTCTCCGGGCTTTCCGGTCAGATCCTTGATTTCAACGTTGACGCGCCACCGGTGCTCGCCGGTGAAAGCCAGGGCTGCGGACAGCGTTGGGATGGGCAGGTTGATAAATTTTTCCTGGTCATCCCTGGTTACCGTTCCATTGGCGATCTGCCCAAAAGGATCCATCTGGAGATACCACAGGCCGAAATCCAGCTGCCGCAGCTCTTCCAGCGAAAAACATTCCACCCCATAAGGAGCGCGATCTGGAAAAATGGTGCGGACGTTGGATGTGCGTTCAAGAGAGTCGTCATGAAGGACGATAATCTCTCCGTCGCTGGTCATGGCGACATCCAATTCCCATAGGTCAGCCCCAACCTCAAAGGCTTTTTGGGCTGCCAGGAGGGTATTTTCTGGCGCAATGGAACGCGCTCCGCGGTGAGCAATATTGAGACTTTGCTTGTTATCCATGATGGTCACTCATTGTGATGTTTGGTCAAGAATATACAGGCTGGAATTTTAGCATATACTTGGTCTATTCTTGCGGTTTGTTGAAAGGAAAGTTTCAGGTAGGCCGAAATGACCGCAGTGTCCATTTTGCACAGCTCGGGGTGGCTGGAAATGATTTCAGCATACGGGCAGTTGCGGAAGAGGATACGGGGCCCGTTGGCATAAGCTTCCCAACGCGCCTGGTAGCCGCGATGATTCAGAAATGCAATCAATCGGTTCAACTGTGCGGTTCGCTGCCTGGCAGTGGGAATTTCCGCTATGAAAAGTTCAGCCAACTTGTGAAGCGTTTCATCCTGTATATCGGCGCTGATTGTAAGCAAAGCGCCAGCAAGGTTGGCAAGATTGTGCTGGTGGAAATTAGGTGATAGGCGAAAAAGCTGGGTGGGGCGACCTTTTTGGACAGGTAAGAGGGATGGGACTTTCGTGATTACCTGCTGAGCCAGTAACTGATTTAAATGATAACGGATACCGGCTTTGGTGAGATGAAGGGCGCTGCTGATCTCAGCGGCGGAAGCTGGCGGGTTAGATTGAAGGTATTCCAGGATCAAATCATGTGTATTTTTTATGGGCACCTGATGATTATAGCTCATTTAAGCAAAAGAATATTTGCTTAAATAAAGGTTGACAGGTGCTGGTGTAATGCTACAATAAACTTATGTTCCCCCAATTTCAAAAAAATAGAAAGGCGGTGAATCGTGAGTGATGATGGTCTGAATTCACCTGGACTTGTGGTGCCTGCTGAAATCCGCCAACAAGTGACATTGACTACTCTGGATCGAATTTACAATTGGAGCCGCCGCAATTCGGTCTGGCCGATGATGTTTGGCCTTGCTTGCTGCGCGATTGAGATGATTTGCACCGCGGCCGCACGTTACGATTTTGCCAGGTTTGGGATGGAAGTGATGCGCCCGAGCCCGCGCCAGGCAGACGTTATGATCGTATCCGGCACAGTGACCAAGAAAATGATCCCGCAGATTGTACGGCTGTACAACCAGATGGCCGAGCCGAAGTACGTCATCGCCATGGGGGCTTGCGCATCCGGCGGCGGACCTTTCAAGGAGGGCTACAACGTGGTGGCCGGTGTGGATAAGTATGTCCCGGTGGATGTATATATTCCGGGCTGCCCGCCAACCCCGCAAGCTTTATTGTTTGGTTTGATCACTCTCCAGAAGAAAATCGACAAAGAATCACTGAAGACTGTCCGCTGGTACCAAAAAGAACCGGTCCTGGATATCCCTGTTCCAGTCCTGGGGCCGGACCTGATGGACCCGCGTAAATATGAAGCGATCAAGGCGTATAACGCAGCCAGGGCCGCCCAGGCATCCGTTGATGAGAAGTTGGATCAAACCCCCACTGAGAACCAGGCCTGAGGAGAGGATAAATGAGCGAACAAAGTGTAGTTTCTCAAGTTACCGATCTTACTGGACGGTTCCCAGAACGGGTAACGAAAGATGCGCGGCAGGGTTATGACGGATTCATCGTGCAGGCGGATTTCTTGCTGGAATTTGCCCGGACCATGCGAGATGAGGATGGGTACGATTACCTATCATCGGTGACCGGCGTGGACTATCTTCCGGATGGCAAGCTGGAAGTTGTTTATCACGTATATAAGACTATTGGTGAAAAAGGACTGGTTTACAAGGTGCAGCTGCCGCGCGACAACCCGGTTGTCAGCTCGCTGGTTTCCATTTATCCGGGAGCTGAATTTCAGGAACGTGAAGCATACGACCTGTTCGGTATCCAGTTTGAAAACCATCCGGATTTGCGCCGGATTTTGATGTGGGAAGGATTTGCCGGATATCCACTTCGCAAGGATTGGCGAGAGCCGTTTTTTGAGGAAGACCTCAAGCCTTTTAAGACTCGCTGGCCTCAAGGAAAAATTGTTCGGGCAGAAGATGAAACGCCGTTCAAGGATAACGTCGAGTATCCCTCGGATTTCGATCCTGAAAATTGGGTTTCTGAGAGCGAGGCAAAACTCTACGAATCGTTGAAGGTGATCCAGCAGGAAGGCAGCGGGTTTAAAACAGACCGCATCATCGTCAATCTTGGTCCACAGCATCCTTCGACTCACGGCGTGTTCCGCATGGTGGCAGTTGTGGAAGGTGAGACGATTGTGGAATTGAAGCCTGTTTTTGGATACCTGCACCGCAACCACGAGAAAATTGGCGAGCGTAACACCTTCTTGCAAAATATCCCATTTACCGACCGGCTGGATTACATTTCATCCATGAGCAACAACTTTGGCTACGTTCTGGCGGTCGAAAAGTTGATGAACATCAAACCGCCCGAGCGTGCCGAATTTTTGCGGGTGATGATGGCCGAACTGACCAGAATCAGCAGTCACGTGATGGCCATCGGGTTCCTGCTGAACGACCTGGGCGCGTATTTCACCCCGGCTTTGTATGCACTTGAAGAACGCGAACTGATCCTGGATATCTTCGAGGCGGTATCAGGCTCGCGCATGATGTGCAACTATATGCGGTTCGGCGGCGTGGTGCGTGATCTTCCGGAAGGGGTGTTGGAAAAGATCAACGAACTGGTATTCGAGCGCCTGCCCCGGAAAATCGACGAACTGGATCGCTACCTTACGGAAAATGAAATTGTGCGCAACCGCTGCGAAGGGGTTGGTGTACTGACCCCGGAGCAGGCCATTGCTTTGTCCTGCGCTGGTCCAATGTTGAGGGCATCAGGTGTGCCGTACGACGTGCGCCGGGCCGAACCCTACAGCATTTACGACCGACTTGATTTCGATGTTGCGATCGGGGTGCACGGCGACGTTTATGACCGCTACCTGGTGCGGATCGAGGAAATTCGTCAGAGTCTGAAAATCTTGCAGCAGGTTGCAAAGCAGCTGCCGGAAGGTCCGATCATGACCGGAAAACCAGCCTACCAGGTGCGCGTACCGGCGGGAGAAGCTTATGGCCGGGTGGAAGGGCCAAAAGGCGAACTGGGGTATTACGTCATCTCGAATGGCAAGCCCAATCCCTGGCGGTATCACGTCCGGGCTCCATCGTTCATCAATCTGACCAGCCTGGCGCCAATGTGCCGGGGTGAGAAAATCGCGGACGCTATTGTTGTTCTGGGCGCCATTGATATTGTGCTTGGCGAAGTTGACCGCTAGGGCCGAGGAGAACATTATGAATGGATTTGGGATCATCAAAGGATTGGGAATCACCCTCAAGCACTTTATCAACACTTATATCGAGGATATTCGCTGGCGCGGCAAGCTTTATCGCACCGATAAAGGCCTCGCTTTTCGTTCCAGCTCAAAAATCAGCGGAGTCTTCACCGTCCAGTATCCGGAAGAAAAATTACCGGTTCCGGAAGAATTCCGCTTCATCCCGTTTCTGGTATACGATGAGAAACCGGATGGTGAAAAGGATTATCGCTGCACCTCGTGTGGTATCTGCGCCAAAGTCTGCCCTCCCCAATGCATCTGGATATACCGGTCGAATGATCCGGTCACAGGACGTCCTATTCCTGCTCCGGCCGAATTCTACATCGACGTGGACATTTGCATGAACTGCGGCATGTGCGCTGAATACTGCCCGTTTGATGCCATCATTATGGACCACGATTATGAGATTTCGTCTTACGATCGGATCAAGGACGATATTTATAATTTAGAAAAGCTCGGCAAGCCTGCCTCTTATTACCAGGGTATTCGGCCAGTGAACTACGCCCGCCAGGCGAATGCCCGCGCTGAAAAAGAGGCCGCAAAGGCAGCAGGTAAAAAAGATGTATAATTCAGACACGGAACTGCTTTTCCCGACCAGGGTGATCCCCTCCCTCGGCGGATTGAGGTCGGAACCCTGGCGCATGCTGGTAGAAAGAATTACCGGTGGCGAGGGATCCCCGCTCGACCAGGAAGCTTTTGTGCTGATGATGGTGCGTCTGGGCGGTTGTATCGGGTGTAATGCCGATTCATTTCGTGCGATGCGCGGCTGCACTGCCTGCGCCCGCCAGACGATCCGGCGGTTCAAAGGTGGAGACCCGGATTTGGTTGAATTATTCAATCAATCGGCTCGTGAGATGGAAACGTATCTCCAAAAACGTGCATGAACGCCGATTGTATCCGTGGAATTATAATTTCAGGCTGAATCGGAATTTTATTATTGTTTGTGAGAGAGGAATCGAATGGGTAAAGTAAATATCAGTCAGGAAGCCATCCTGACCGCGTTGCGTCGAGTTCAGGATCCCGAATTACATAAGGATATCGTGACCCTGAATATGGTACAAGACCTGGAAATCAAAGGGGGCAGCGTAAGTTTTCGCGTTGTTCTGACTACCCCTGCCTGTCCCTTGAGTGCTCGGATCGAGAACGATACCCGCCAGGCCGTAATGACGGTGGCAGGGGTTGAATCGGTGTC
>VFSW01009749.1_pt1 | contig 13687 bp, 15 predicted proteins | sample 5358111 | NCBI WGS metagenome assembly VFSW01 (sample SAMN11554181, study PRJNA540505) | mine drainage metagenome | isolation source: sediment from site ElyBrook_90M | place: USA: Ely Copper Mine, Vershire, VT | collected 2017 | reverse complement strand
CCCCCCCACCCCCCCACGGCCCCGGGCGCCACCGCCCCCCTTCCTGGATAACACTCCGGTAAAACCGGCCCGCCCAAAACCGCCCCCCCCCCCGGGGGGGGGGGCCGCCTTTTGGGTGCGCAGGCGACAAATCGACAAGACTATGCTAGACTAGTCAAGTCAAACACAGCGCTGCACGCAAAGGGATCCGAGTCGAATTTCTTTTTCCAGCCTCCTGTACTTGATGGTTATCAAGTGCTTCAGACTCACCAATTGCTATGCAGCAAGGAACTATCGCCAACGTCACTGACCGCGGCTTCGGATTCATCAAGGTGGAAGGTATGGGGAAGGATCTCTTCTTCCATTCCAAGGATCTCGTCGGCGTTGCCTTCGATGATCTCCACGTTGGAGACGCCGTATCGTTCGAGATCGGCGACGGCCCCAAGGGACCAAACGCGGTCAACGTACAGAAGACGTAAGCTTTTTTCCAGAGCGCCGCAAGGCGCTCTGGGTATACTCAACTAACCACTCTCCTATGGAAAACGGAAGAATCATTCAACTCCTCGACCGCGAATTCGGTTTCATCAAGCGTACCGGTGTTAAAGAGCACCTTTATTTTCATGCTGATGACCTCATAGAGCTCCGTTTTGCGGAGCTCGCTACCGGCGACCGCGTGCAATTCTCTATCACCGAAAGTATGAAAGGGCCGTATGCAACGACCGTAAGTAGGTACGGAAGCGTGTAAATAAAAAATTCTAGCGTTTGGAAAACCAGGGTATACATACGCTGGTTTTTCTTTTATATACCTCCCACGCAGGATTACCTGCAAATCGCGCTTCCAAAAGCGGAACGCCAGACACCTTCAGAAGGAGGAAGGTGATGGTGCCTGCCCCAATGAAGGGGGTGAGCGTAAGGAGCACACTCCCTTGAAGGGACAGCGCAGAAGCGGCAATGAGAGCAATGCCCCACCACATACTTGCCTCACCATAGTAATTAGGATGGCGCGTATAGCGCCATAGTCCTTGGTCCATAATCTTGCCCTTGTTGGCAGGGTTCTTCATGAAGCGAGCAAGCTGCCAGTCCCCCACTGCTTCAAAAATGAAGCCTTGGAGCCAGATAAGCAGACCCGCGAATGCGAACATATCCGGAATACTTCCCGGGATGATAATGCCGCCATACAGATTCACCAGGGTGAGCGGGAGCGCAATGATAAAAATCAGTGCGCCCTGAAGCATGTACACTTGAAGGAAACTACGGACCACAAAAGTTCCTTCCCACTGCTGCCGCCACGTACGGTAGCGGAAATCTTCGGGCTTGCCCGTGTTGCGCAGATATATTCGAATCGAAAGGCGTGCCGCCCAGAGCGTGGCGAGAATACTCACGAGCATACCGTGGGCAGGATGCGTACCAAGCACATACGATATCCATGCCACGAGTACAAATCCTCCCCCATAGGCGATATCAGCAGTGCCGTTGTCTCGTCGGATGAGGGAAATGATAAACGCTCCGCACATATACAAAAAGAGTGCGATGAGTGCGAAAAGAAAAGGATGCATGCCCTTTAGTATAGCTTGCGTGAACCTACGTAAACGGCGCCCCCGAAGGAGCGCCGCGTGTACTGTACTGGTAGAACTTGGTCAATTGACGAAGGCGAATCGCCGTCGCCGAAGCATGGCGCCGGCCGCGCCGAAGCCCAGAATCATCAGGGCCCAGGTGGCAGGCTCGGGGACCGCTCCGTTGACCGGATCATACTCGACGAACGTCGGGGTGACGGTCTGCAGGGCTCCCAAAACGGTACGTCCTTGAGTGAGTGTCAAGCTTTGCAGCTTGTACGCTCCCCCATTTCCGTACAGATGGTAATAGAGACCATTGGTAGCCGTCGTGAATATGGTCCCGCCAAAGTCGAAGTGGGTTGGGCTCGTCGCTGAAATTTGATAGTAGAAGTTGTCGTACAGGACGGAGCCAGGAAAAAAAGCCGCGAACGGCTGGTTCGGATTTGGGTAGACTCCCGTAAGGACGTCAGTCCCGATATAGGAACCAGCCAAAACCCCAAGAATGTCCTGACCGACATCGGGACCAGGAAAGCGTGGATTGAATCCCGGTGCGACAGTGAGGGTAATCTGGCTCCCCGCTATTCCGTTGATATCGACGAGCGACGCAGCTGATAGCGGCGTTGCAAACCCGAAAGTAAGTGCGAGGACTGTAAGGAACCTGCGCAACGCCCTGATAGGCGACTCCATGAATCTCTCCTTTTGTTCACGACAGCCTCGGCAAAATGCCGCCTGTCTTCCTCCTACCTAACTACAGGTGGAAAGAAAAGTCAATGAGCACATCTACCCAAAGAAAGATGCTATCCAGGTACCGACATCCCTGAAAAATGTCATGAGGACCTCAATCCAGGACGACGGGGCAGCTGCAGCTGCAGCTGCAACTAGACCCTCAGAATCCCCCGAGGCTCCTGCGGCAAAATGAGCTGACGCTTCCCCCACCGCCTTCGTAATCGGCTGCGCGCCTTGCGCTCCGGCTCCGGTGCCCGAGAGGACTGAACCAGACTTTGCCGTGAAGTCGAATTGATTGTTTGCCGGATCAAAGGTGGTGTACGTTGTGGCCGGGCTACTGACTACAATATTGTTTGAAGCCGTGACCCCACTTGGTGCGAGGATGAAGGTGACAGCTGTGTTATTGGTTACACTTATATTTACGGGGAGCACCCCTCCCTTCCCGTATGAGGCGTTAATCCACAACTTATTGCCATTAGCAGTCGGGTTGGCAACGGTATTGTGGTCAATGACCACGTTTTGCGCACCGCCCCAGGCGATGCCGTGATATGCCGAGGCGAGTACCACGTTATTGGTTATACGTACATTCGTATAGAGGCCATCGAACGAACTGATTCCCTGCATATCAGCGTTTAATGCACGGTTAGGGTCAGTTGATTCTTGAATCCAGTTGCCATCGACGAGCAAGTTAGCGTACACGGCTCCATTAAGAGCAAAGCCTTGTATGGCATCATCGTGGTTACCGTCTCCCGCTGCTGCGTTTACGTACTCGTCGTATATGCCGTTTCTGATGATGGAGATGTCTGAACCAATCGGACGAATTCCGTCAGCGGAGAAGTTCTTAATGACGTTGTCCTGCACCAGAATCTTGAGACTGTTGACTGACGGGGTGGGTGAGTTCGTACGGTTGTTCAGAGTGATACCGAAGCGGACGTTGGTGATGCGGTTGCGCAAGAGGGCGACGCACTTCGCGCTGTCGGTGTTGATGCCGTTTGCAGCATTCATCCAGGTGTTGGCTGACCATCCTGACGAAGAACGAGCCGTATATATATCCCCGTCTGCGATCACTACTTGATTAGTTCCTACCGACAGATTAATCATATTCTTGAGCGCAGCTGCCGGGTACGTGACCTGGGGCTTGGTGATGAGCCAGCGGTTGAGGCCACGGATGTCGATATATGCCATGACGGCACCTGGCTGGAAGTCGAGCCAGCTCCAGGTACTAGCTCCGGTGAGCTCGGGGTTGCGTACGGAATCAGCAATGAAGCCTGCGTGAGCACCTGCCAGAAGAACGACGTGATCGCCCGGGCGCATTTTCTTTGCACTGACGAAGGTGGCGAATGATTGATACGGCTTGACGTTCGATCCGTCTCCGGTGGTATCACTTCCTGATACCGGATCAATGTATATGACGCGGGTGTATGTCGTGGCGGGTGCCTCACAGCCGGAGTACACGGTGTATGAGCCTGAGTTTGTGGGTGGAGGTGGAGGTGGAGGAACGGGGTTAGGTGGAGGTGTTGGGTTAGGGCTTGGAGACGGCGTTGGCGATGGTGTGGGGGCAGGTAATGGAGGGGGTGTCCCTATGGGGTCAGATACAGGAGGAGGTGTTTCGGCTGGTTGAGAGACTCCAATGAATACCGACGCCTTACTAGTCCCGCCTACCCCATTACAAGTAAGGGTGTAGGAGGTACTCAACGTGGGCTGAACATCAGCCGACCCGCTCGTGCTCTCACGCGTCGAAAAACCTGTAGAGCCGCGGCACTTGTCTGCATTTGTGGCAGACCAGGTAATGGTCACCGTACTACCTGCCGCAACGTAGCGCTCGCTCGCCGATAGATACACCAGTGGTGCGGGCACATCTGCACCAACCGTACCAAGGGTATTTGGAGTATTAATAATGGTTAGGGATTCAGGTGTGGTGCGTTGCGTTGGTACTACCGTGCGCGTTGCGGGCGTGCTTGGATAATAAATTTCTTGCACCGCGCGCGTACCCTCGTATGCCGTTTCCAGAGGGGGGAGCGTATTGAATGGCACAAAATTCGCCACAACAGTGGGGGAGGTCGTGCCAAGCAAAGAGGCGATAGCGTTGGTTCCTAGCGTACGAATACTCGCGCTATAAGCATAGAGCACATAACCACCACCAACAGAGAGGAGCACGAAGAAAACAAGGAGCCAATCCGCTCCCCTACGTGTGGCATGTTCCGCACTGAGCGGCTCTTCATGTCGACCTATAAGGGTGCGGGGATTATTTTCGAGTGCAAGGAGAGCAAACGCTCCATTCACATCAAGCTCATTTCTGTGCTGAGCAAGAAATTCAGCTCGAATGATGTCATCACTCTTTCCTTGCGCCCGTTTATCTCTTATACGTTGCATGAGTTCATGATCCGCCATGCGTTCATACTAGCATTCCCATAAACATTCAGTTTTTGTACACACCTACTACCGCGCTCCTCTGGGGAGCACGGTAGTAGGTGTTACACAACCTATGGTGATTTTTATGCTGACTGACGACGAACTGCCTTAACAATAACCAAAAGAATGACGGCCCCAAGAATTGAGACACCGAAACTGTAGAGATTAAATCCTGTCACTCCAGTGTTTCCGAAGAAACTCATGACCCATCCCCCGATGACGGCACCAACTATACCCACGATGATGTCGATGCCAATACCCTCGTTGGTGTTGGTAATCATGGAAGCAATCCACCCTGCGATAGCCCCAAACACAATCCACAAAATAATACCCATACTACATGTTCGATTAGCCGGTAACAAAACAATCTAACCACTACTCACTTGAAGAGAAGATGAAGGCTATGTCTTCTTTTCGTAGAGATGTTTCTTTGCTCCACATCCGCAACCATAGGGAGCTATATGGTCAAGAAAGTACTCGCGCTCATAATCGTAGCCAAGCTCCTCGCCTGCTGGTATGACGCGCTTAGAAAAAATGAACACGCGCCCTCCACGTATTTGCACCTCGCAGTTAGGCTTGCATGAATGATTAATGTACCCTGCCTTGTTCCACTTCGGCTTCCCATCAATAGTTTTGTTTTTATGTACCTCGAAAAGATAGAGGCTCTTGCTCGAAAATTCCTCCTCCTTTGAAATAACCCGACCGACATATTCAATAACACAGACACCCCTCGGAATGTCCTCTTCCGCAAAAAGACCCAGCCCTGAGGACGAACGTTTGACCCGGAGCACGTATGCTCCGGGGGTATAGAGAGAACGCTTTGCTGCTTTTGTTTTCATGTGTTGCTCTACCCTACCGTACCAAGTCGTGCCAGGGAAGAGGTACACTATCCTTCATGCCCTCCGCTGCCGGTTTTACGGAAGCCGAAGACCGCCTTCTGCGCTCTCTTTCGACCCCTAGTAAGATTCAAGATTTTCTGGATTGCCTCGCTATCAATCATGAAAAAAAGTCCGAAAGCTGCATGTCACCCCGACGGGTTCTCAAAGTGCGCAAAGCGCACTGCCTTGAAGGTGCGCTTTTTGCCGCTACTGCCCTTTGGCTCCACGGTGAGCGACCTCTCCTCCTTGAGCTTTCGGTGGCGCCTGGTGACCAAGACCATGCACTTGCGCTCTACCAGCGAAACGGGTACTGGGGTGCCATTAGTAAGACCAACCACGCAACACTACGGTTCCGCGACCCGGTGTATAGGACCATTCGTGAGCTCGCGCTCTCCTACTTCCACGAGTACTTTGTGAATGACACCGGTGTTAAAACTTTGCGCGGCTACAGCCGCCCCTTTTCACTTCGTCGTTTTGGTACCACGTGGATGACGAGTGAGAAGGATCTGTGGCACATTGCGTACGCATTGCATGACGCGTCCCATGTTTCGCTGCTGCCACCGGAAAATAAACAGTATCTCCGGAGGGCAGACCGTATAGAGCGGAAAGCCGGACGTCTTGTGGATTGGCCACACTCCGATCCACGCACCTAGGTGCGTGTTGAAGATACCCAATGGTAGGATTACAAGGTTATGAAACCTGCTCGCGGTTTCGCCTCATACCATCCTTCTCGCAAAGGAGACAAGGGATTCATCGCCCTTATCGCGGTGGTATTTATAGCAAGCATGTTGCTTGGTGTTGCCGCCACCCTCTCCGAAGGAGTGTTCTTCACTCGCTTTGACGGACTGAATGCAGAATACGCGCGCATCGCGCGCTCACTTGCGGAAGGATGCCTCCACGCCGGCGAACTCGCCCTCGCTGATAATTTTGATTACCTGATTCAATACGACGCGCGCTTTGACCCAGCGAAGGGCGGCGTCCCCTTCTCTTTAGGTATGCTCTATGGGAAACCGGCGGGGTGTGTACTCGTCGCACCCACCACGACACCCACAACCAGTATCCACGTCCGGACGTTTACGGTTGCTGCGAAGAGTAATTTCAATGGCTCGTTCAGTACACTCTTTGAAGAGGTGGCAGTGACCGACCCCACCTACCCGACCGGACGGACTGACCCGCTGGTGGTGCCGGGTGCTATACACCACAGCGACTAGTCTCGTGTGGGAAGCGGCGCTATGCTTTTGGTAACCAGCTCGCACTGGTCTTACTCATATTTTGCTCGCTCATGTCTACTCACATGAAGAAGATGAGAGGCCTATCTGCCGACAAGGCAGGCTTCACCCTCATCGAAGTGCTTATTGTGCTCGGTATCATTGCCATTCTTGCTGGCATTGTGATTGTCGCCATTAATCCTGCTCGTCAGTTTGCCCAAGCAAACAACACCACCCGTACCGCAAACGTTACAACCATTCTGAACGCTATCGGCCAAAATATCGCCGACAAGAAAGGACTCTTCACGTGTGGCGCTATTACCCTTCCGACCACGGCCACCCACATCGGTACGGGCGGAGGGCTTATCGACCTCACCTGCCTCACTCCCACGTATGTGACAGCCATTCCCCTGGACCCCAAGGGAGGTACGGCAGCAGATACCGGCTATGCGGTGCTTGTAGACGTCAATGGCCGCATCACGGTGGCAGCACCAAACGCAGAGCTTTCTGAGATTATCTCGCTTACTCGTTAGCTCGTATTCATCATTAAGAAAATCCCGCGCTACGTATAGTGCGGGATTTTCCTTGTAGCCTAGTCGAAAAGATTTGAGTACGAGGCGCGAGCAAAGCGTGAAGCGAGTAGTACTTCTGCGTACGGTCAGCAAGCGCTGCAGTTCGCAACAAGGTAATCGAATTTTTTAGACGGCTACCACGACAATTGGCCGCCAGTCTTATACTCCGTCACCCTCGTCTCAAAGAAGTTCTTTTCCTTATTCAGGTCCACCGCCTCACTCATCCACGGGAATGGATTCGCAACGTTGTACTGAGCAGGAAGTCCGACCGTAGCAAGGCGCCTATCTGCAATGTGCTCAATGTACTGCTTGAAACCGTCGGCATTCATGCCAAAAATGCCCTTGGGGAAGACTTGTTGAGCAAAGGTGTACTCGAGTACCACGGCGCGCTTCACGAGGTCCACCATGCGCTGCTGGAATGCCGGGGTCCAGAGTTCTGGCTGTTCCTCCTTAATGGCATTTATCATATTCACGCCAAAATTCAGGTGCTGACTTTCGTCACGCATGATGTACTGGATTTGCTCAGCCGAGCCCGTGAGTTTGTTCTGCCGCTGGAAGCCAAACATAACCGCAAAGGACGAATAGAAAAAGATACCTTCCATGATAAGGGAGAACACTATCATATTTTCAAGAAAGAGTTGGTCGTTCTCAAAAGTGCCGGTTTTGAAATTGGGATCGAAAATACCTTCATTCAAGGAAAGAATCATATTGTCCTTGTTGTAAATACTCTCCACTTCCCTATACATATTGAAAATCTTGCTCTCGTCCATGCCGAGTGATTCCACAATGTACTGGTAGGCGTGCGTATGAATGGCCTCTTCGTATCCTTGGCGCAAAAGATACATGCGGCATTCGGGACTCGTGATGTGCTTATAGAGCGCCAGCACCACATTGTTGGCCGCTATGGAGTCTGCGGTGGTAAAGAAGCCGAGCACGGTCTCAAACGCCTGGCGCTCGTCGGCGGTGAGTACCGTCTGACTCTTCCACTGCTCGATGTCGCGCTGCATCGAAATCTCGGTGGGTAACCAGTGGTTGCTATTGCCGGCCATGTACGCCTCCCACGCAAAATGATGCTTCATGGGATAGAGCTGCATCACGTCGGCGTCCCCGCCGTTAATTATTTTTCGGTTGTTAACGTTGACGGGCGCGGCTCCTTTGTTGATAGGCATACGAGGTGTGTGAGTTACCGATAATTGGGATTCGTAGTTCCCGAGTAGGTCGTACCATTGTCCCTCTGTTCCCTGTCTATCGCAACCTGTGGATGGTGCCGAAACCAGGGAGCCTTAGTGCCTGTTGTAGCGTGAGGAATAGTCATCTGTAATCCCAACAAAGAAAGCTCTCGTATGTCAGAATTCTTCAATCTCTTCGGCAATCGCGGCCCCGACGCACACTATGTGTGCCAAATCCCCTTCCGAGAAGGTGTGGAGCGATGGTCGCAGAACATCGACCCTGTCTATATGGAGGCACACTGGTGCGGTATGTGCTGCGTCAGAAGCATTTTGCTCACATTCGGTGAATCGGTGCCTCACCTTGCCGACTTGTTCAAACTTGCTTGCATGAGTGGTGTATACCGCCCACTTCCAGTCGGCTGGCAAGGCGCGCACCACAATGAATTGGCGCTGTTCGTGAAGCGTCTTACCGGACACGCCGCACACACTGAGCGCGGAATGCTGCCCGAACGAATCCTCTACTGGTTGAATGAGATGAATTTCTGCATTCTTTCGGTCCATCCCGATATTCGTTGCATTGAGGCACCAATTCCTGACACGAAGCGGGGACATCTTGTTCTGGTCTATGGATACCAATACGACGAGGCCGGGATGTTGCACTTCCTCATCAACAATTCTGCAGGATTCGCCGGTAATAATTCCCAGGTGGGAGTCTCTGTGCCCGCGTCTCGCCTTGTCGCATTCTCATGCGGCGATGGAATTCTTGTACCGTCGTACCGTACCTACGACGTTCAAGAGTTGATTGAACGCCACTGTTGAGGCATCGAGAAAGACAGGTCCCCGGTTTCGGCCGGGGACTCGCTTTTATATATGCTGAATTCTAGCGAAGTAAAAAGACTTCAGATGCTAGGCATGGAGAAAGTGGTTTGCGAGCCGTACTGACGTACGGTGAGCGAACCGCTGAGGCTCCATAACAACGCAGATGAGGCCTTTTTACGAGCTAGCTTTCGCAGGATTCGCAAATACCCGACTCCAGCCCCGCCGCCACCCGCGCCAACTTCGCCTTCCATTCCGCGTCAGAGAATCCAGCAGGCATGCCCATCTCTTGCGTGGTTTCCATCACCACAGTAGTGGCGCCCATTTGGGGGTTCTCAATAGCAGCGACAATAGTCTCCGTATGACTTTGGGCACTCAGGGGAGCCTGGTGTGCCAGTACGGGCTCACCCACCACGACATTTGAGACGATAGCGCCAGCGAGAGCAGCTGCACCGCGCGTGTGGGTCGAACCGTACTCACTCGCAGCGACCGTGGATTTTTCCACCTGACTGGCACCGAGCGTACGCAAGTAGTACGTGGTCTTGAGGCCCATCTCCCAGGCAAGGAAGTAGGCTTCTGAGAGCTCGCGCCCGCTCGTGCCGTTATAGAAGATATTTAAGGACTGCGATTGGTCAATCCACTTACCGCGACGTGCTGCCGCTTCAATGAGCCAGCGCGCGTCTATTTCAAACACTTCCTTATACTTCTCGCGTAGCGTAAACGGAATCTCTGCAATACCCTGTACGGACCCATCTGCATACTTGATGCGATTGAGCATTGCGGGACTCCACAGCCCCAACTTCTTCAAGTCTTCGACGAGGTATTTGTTGAGAACCACGTACTCCCCTTCCTTGTTGCTTTTTACGTAGATATTTTTGTAAATCGGCTCGACACACGGAACACAGCCCACAAGGTTTGCGGTGGAGGCCGTTGGTGCAATGGCCATGGTATTGCTATTCCTCATACCGTACTGCTTTACATGCTCGCGGACGGGAGTCCAATCGAGCGCACCGCCGCGCTTCACGTTTATTTTCTCGCCGCGCTCCTTTTCGAGAAGCTCGAGGGTATCTTGCGGGAAAATGTCGCGATGCCACTTAGAGCCTTTGTAGGTCTCATAGGTACCACGCTCACGCGCGAGCTCACTGGAGGCGAGGATGGTGTAGTAGGCAACGACTTCCATAGACTCGTCAGCGAATGCCACGGCTTCCGGTGTGTCGAAGTTAATACCAAGAAGGTAGAGCGCGTCGTGGTAGCCGCGCACCCCAAGACCCACCGGGCGGTGCCGCATGTTACTGCGCTTGGCATCTTCCGTTGGGTAGTAGTTGAGGTCGATGACATTATCCAGCATGCGCATGGCAGTGCGGGTGACGCTCTGCACGAGCGCGTGGTCGAACCGGAGTGTGCCGTGGGCGTCCGGCGTGACAAACTTCGCAAAGTTGAGCGATCCCAAGTTACATACCGCCGTCTCATCGGCCGAGGTGTTGAGGGTAATCTCCGTACAGAGATTTGAATTATGCACGACTCCTACATGGTCCTGGGGTGAACGAATATTGGAGGGGTCCTTCCACGTAATCCACGGGTGGCCCGTCTCAAAGAGCATGGCGAGCATCTTCTTCCAGAGGTCTGCCGCCGGAATGCGCTTGTAGAGCTCAATAACCCCCGTATCCACCATCGACTCATACTCTGCATAGCGCTTCTCAAAGGCAGCGCCGTAAAGGTCATGGAGGTCCGGTACATCAGACGGACTAAAGAGCGTCCACTCTCCCCCATCACGCACCCGCTTCATAAAGAGATCGGGGATCCAGTTGGCGGTATTGATATCGTGCGTGCGCCTGCGCTCATCGCCCGTGTTCTTACGGAGCTCGAGGAAATCCTCCACATCGAGGTGCCAGCTCTCAAGATACACACAGCCTGCCCCGCGGCGTTTACCGGAACGGTTAATGGCAAGATTCACGTCGTTTGCAATCTTCAGAAACGGCACGATACCTTGCGAGCCGACGCCGGTTCCCTTGATGAGGGAACCGGTAGCACGCACCGGGGTCCAGTCGGTTCCGGTTCCTCCCGACCATTTCAGATACTGGGCGTTGTCGGCAACCGCCTTGAAGATAGCAGAAAGATCGTCACCCACCGTATTAAGGAAGCAGTTAGAAAGCTGGGCTTTCAGAGCGCCTGCCTGGAAAAGCGTGCGACCGCCTGGTGTGTAGTAGAAATTCGAAAGCACGTCGTAGAATTCGGCGACAACACGCTCCCGCTCTTCCTTCTTCTCGTTAAGCGCAAGGCCCATTGCGATACGCATCCAGAGCATCTGGGGCGTCTCGAGCGGCTTTTTAGTCTTTGGGTCCTCCATGCAGTAGCGGGAGCTCATAATCTCGAGCCCCATGTACTCAAAGAGTTGGTCATTTTCAATCTGCATCATGCGCGCCATTTTCTCGAGGTCGTACTCGGCCATGCGCGGATCGAGATTCCCTTCTTCAACCAGCTGACGCATGTTGCGCACGAAAACACGCACATGCTCCTCCACAAGGGTCTCTTCTTTGTAGGACCCGAACACCTCACCGTAGAGACGGTGGAGGTGGAGAGTGGCAGCCACACGTGAATAGGCGGGGTCGCGCTCGATCATGGAGCGCACCACCGCAATGAGCGCGCGCTTCACTTCGTCGGTGGTCATGCCTTCGTAGAGTTCGTACTTCAGCTGACTCATGATTCCGTCGATATCAACCACGTCCTCGTACCCCTTCACGCCTTTTATGAGGTTTGCTTTTACGCGCGCTTCGTCAAATGCCTCTTCGCGACCAGCAGCGGTCTTTATCATCAGGCGCTTCTCCTCCACCTTCTCAATAATTTCCTGTTTCTTTTCCTCGCGTATTTTCGTATGCTCGTATCGATAGACGATATAGTGCCGAGCAACAGCAAAATGTCCTTCACGCATGAGCGTGAACTCCACGACGTCCTGGACGTTTTCCACCGAAGGTGTCTGGTCCCCAAAACGCTGAGCAAGGTCTGCGAGCACGGTCTGTGTCATTTCCTCGAGCTTCTCCGGAGCAACCTGCACATGCATCCATTCGAATGATTTACGCATCGCTTCGGTAATCTTTGCTGTCTCGAACTCGACAATAGTGCCGTTACGCTTTTTGACCTGCTTCATAGGTAATCCCGTGGGTTACATTTTATAAATCAGCCTTGGCAAGGGTGCTGGCAGGGAGCAGAACTCCGAAGGGGTCGCCGTGGCGAGTTCCCACTGCATGCGGCTGGACTCAACTCAGTAATGATACCTCGTATCTCCTTATTGTCCGTGTGGATAGGAGATAAGGAAACACCTACCTGAAGATGCAAGGGAGAGGAGCAACATTCGCGAGCAAAACAGTCTTCATGAAGACTTCATCTTGCATGGTTTAGGCTGTATACAGTACCCAGTAACCCCTTATTCCATGCGCATACTCATTGTTGAAGATGAAGCAAAATTAGCAGAAGCCTTAAAACGCGGTCTTGAGCTGAAGGGCTTCGCCGTAGACTGGCTTGCTGACTCTGAAAAGGCCCGCACGCGTATATTGCTGTACAAAGAGGAGTACGACCTTATACTCCTCGATCTCATGCTTCCCGGTATAGACGGTGCAACCATCTGTCGCGATGCGCGCGCGGAAGGAGTAACGACCCCCATCATCGTACTGACCGCACGCGACGAGACCGAGACCAAGGTCGAGCTCCTCAATATCGGTGCTGACGATTACCTAGCCAAACCATTTGCCTTTGAGGAACTCGTCGCTCGCATGGCGGCCGTCCTGCGTCGACCGACCACCACACTTCCTACCACCCTTGCCGTGCGCGATATCGTTCTTGATCCAGGACGCCGCGTGGTGGAGAAAGCAGGCACACCCATACCCCTCACCCTCAAGGAATATTCATTGCTTGAGTTTTTCTTACGCAATCCGAACGAAGCTCTCACGCGAGAAAATATTATGGACCATGTGTGGAGCTTTGATTTCCCCGGATTTAGTAATGTCCTCGATGTCCACATGAAAAATTTGCGCAAGAAGCTCGATACGGACGACGTTGACGACCCCCTCTTCGAGACGGTACGTGGGGTAGGCTACCGACTCAATGTCTAAGGCAAATCTCGCGCATGAGCTGCGAACTCCCCTTGCCATCATCAAGACATCAACAGAGATAGCACTTCTTGAACCCTTGCTTCCTGCACTGCTGCGTTCGACGTTGAGCGAAACACTCACCCAGGTGGACCGCATGTCGGCAGCCATTAATGATTTTCTCGAAGCGGGAGTAGACCACTAAACGCGGCCGGGGCCCCCCCACCCTGGTGTGGGTGTGCACGCCCCCGAAGCGGGGGGAGGTTGGGGGGTTGTGAAAATAGGGGGGTTT
>VFSW01009748.1_pt1 | contig 13689 bp, 16 predicted proteins | sample 5358111 | NCBI WGS metagenome assembly VFSW01 (sample SAMN11554181, study PRJNA540505) | mine drainage metagenome | isolation source: sediment from site ElyBrook_90M | place: USA: Ely Copper Mine, Vershire, VT | collected 2017 | reverse complement strand
ACCAATATCAACTGTGTCAACTGGGAGGTGCAGGGTTTCACCGGCCTTGAGCTGTGGAATGGGCTGAGCGAATTAAAGGATGTCGTCCATTCGTACCTGGACGCTATTTTTTATGTTTTCTTTCCGCAGTACATTGCCCGCGGGCCGAAGCCGGCTACTTTAAAGAAATGGGACGAGCTGACCGCCCAGGGTAAACGGATTGTGGCCATTGGGGGTGCTGACGCGCACAATCTGGATGCCCGGCTGGGCCCGCTGCACCGCAAGTTGTTCCCCTACGAATTTCATTTTCGCTGCATCAACAACCACCTTGTCGTACCCGAGCCTCTGAGCGGCAACTTACTGAGTGACCGAAAAATGATCATCAATGCCTTGCGCCAGGGCCATTCCTTCGTTGGATATGACCTGCCGGCTTCGACCCGCGGCTTCACATTTACTGCCATCGGGCGCGACAGCACAGCCGGTATGGGTGATGAGATCGAAATGAAAAATGGGGTGACACTCCAAATCCACCTGCCACAGGCGGTAGAATGCCGCCTGATCAAAGATGGGGCGGTAATCAAATCTTGGAATGACCGCGAAATCATAACCTATCTTGTCAACCAGCCCGGTGTGTACCGCGTGGAAAGCTACGTTGAGTACCTTGGAAAACGCCGGGCCTGGATCTTTAGCAATCCGATTTATATCCGGGGTAAAAATGGCCGCGAATAATGTCACCCGCCTGTTGCAAGGACGCAAAATATCATTCACGGCATACGATCTGCCGGCAGAAAAACTTGGCGCGCTGGAAACAGCTCGCCTGCTGGAAGTGCCTCCCGAGATTGTATTCAAGACCATTGTGGTAACCCGAGAAAAAGCCGGCAAGCCGATCCTGGCGGTTATTCCGGGGCCGAACGAAGTCGATCTGAAAGCCCTGGCAGCCTGCGTACGAGAGAAAAAGGTGATTCTGCCAACCGAGCGCGAGGCTGAAATTCTGACGGGTCTGCAGGCTGGAGGCATCTCACCTTTGGCGTTGATTAACAAGGGATTCCAGGTCATCCTGGACGACTCGGCCCGCCGCCACGATCAGATTCACATTTCAGGGGGGCAGCGCGGCTTGAATATCAAGCTGCCGGTGGCTTCCCTCATCCAGCTCACAAACGCCCATCTGGGCCGCATCAGCCGCCCTGCAGAGGACAGCGCTGGTAGTTAGCCCTTAACGACTGCCACCGGCCTTAGCTGGGCCACCTTGCGGGCGATGCCGGCCCCGCATACTGTTTCAATAACCTGGTCAACATCTTTATAAGCTTCCGGGGCCTCTTCGGCCAGCCCCGGCAGGCTTCCGGCGCGCACGTGAATCCCTTGCGCTTCGAGCCGGTCACGCAGCATATCGCCGCGGACTTCTTTTTTTGCCTGGCTGCGGCTCATCACTCGCCCTGCTCCGTGACAGGTGGACCCGTAGGAACGCACCATGCTTTCCTTCGTTCACACCAGCACCCACGATGCAGTACCCATGCTGCCCGGCACCAATACCGGCTGGCCGATCACCTGGTATTCTTCGGGCAAACCCGGCGCACCCGGACCAAAAGCCCGCGTTGCACCCTTGCGGTGGACACAGACTTTGACTTGCTCGCCGGCGATGGTGTGGGTCTCGAATTTCGCCATGTTGTGAGCCACATCGTACACCTGGCGCAGGAACGAGCTGCGAACTTTGCCTGCCAGCACTTCCTCAAAGGCCAACCTGGCCTGGTGTGCCAAAATCTGGCGGTTGGCAAATGCATAATTGGCTGCGGCCCGCATGGCGCCCAGGTAAGCCTCGCCCTCCGGCGAATTAACCGGGGCGCACACCAGCTCGCGGTCGGGCACGTGGATAGCAAACCGGCGTACAGCGGCCTGGAAATCCTGCACGTAATCGGTGCAGACCTGGTGACCAAAACCGCGCGAGCCGCAGTGAATTTGCAGGGTCAGACAGCCCTCATACAGTCCCATGGCCTGCGCCGCCGTAGAATCGAAGATCTGGCTGACCACATCGATTTCGAGGAAATGATTGCCGGCGCCCAGTGTGCCCATCTGTTCCCGCCCGCGCTGCATGGCTCGCTTGCTGATCCGTGCCGGGTCAGCGCCTTCCAGGCAGCCGTATTCCTCACTGCGCTTCAAGTCTTCCTGACTCGCCAGGCCCTTTTTCAGAGCCCAGCGCGCCCCCAGGCGACAAACCTGTTCGAGCTCGTCACCGGACAGGTTCCAGGCCCCTTTCACCCCCACCCCGCTTGGGCAGTTGCGATCCAGGGCACTTACCAGGTCATCCAGGTGCGATTCAGCTTCCCCAAACTCGATGGTGGATGCCAGCAGGCGTACGCCGCAGTTAATATCATAGCCAATGGCTCCCGGCGATACCACGCCATCCGGCAAACGGGTAGCAGCTACACCGCCAATTGGGAAGCCGTAGCCCTGGTGCATATCCGGCATGACGATAACCGGTCCAGCCAGTCCAGGCAGGCAGGAAGCATTGATGGCCTGTTCAATTGAAAGATCGTCCAGTGAGGCTTCCAGCAGGCGGCGCGTGGCAAACACTCGCACTGGCGCCAGCATCGTTTTCCGGTAACTGGAAGGAATCTCCCACTCATAATCGCTAATTTTCGTAAAAGCATGGAGAGATATCACGCAGTATCTCCTTGCATCTGACCAGTTTCATCAGACATCAAACACAATGGTCGCCTCGTAACTGCCGTTCACCTGGCGGATCTCCAGATTATGGTAAGTGACCGCCTTGATTTCTTTCTTCTGTGATATGACCTTTGCTCCTTCCAGGTGCACATCAAGGGATTGAGTGCTGAACTGCAGCTGGATCTGATCGAATGCCAACCGGTCGCTCTCCAACCGGTAAAGCAGCTCGGAAAGAAAGCCGACCAAAAGAGTCTCCGGGTCGATGCCACTCGTGCGGAAGTCGGCGCTGAAGCGCTCCCCGGAAGCCACCCGAACGTCAAGTAGAAAATACATTCCTGCCGCCGCCGTCCTAAAAAGATCGTTCAGACCTCCAGCCCAAACCCTGAGTGCCCAATCTGCGGTGTGCTCAACCTCTACAAAGCCTGAAGAGTTCCTTTTATCGATCATCCGTTATAATTATACGGTATGAAATCACGCCTGGATACGATCGAATACCGTCTGCAAGAATTTATAGAGAAGACCATCTTCTTTTTTCCCTGGAATAACCGCCGGTCGCTGTTTGCTCACCTGCTGGTGGATGCCATGGCCCGTACCCTCATCGAAGATGCCTCTGGCAGAATCTCGCTGGCAAACGACTACATTATCGTCGCCAACCCTGACCTCGCCCTGCCCTGGCAGAATAACCCGATCTTCCTTTCAGACCTATCCAAAATTCTGATGGAAGCCGCAGCAGATGCCGGCATGGCATTTCATTCGGCGCCGGCATTCCAGCTGGTGTCAGATCCTTCCATGCCGCCCGGATCCTTCCGGATCGAACCGGAGGAGACGGCCGAGATTGTTGAAGAAACTGGCGTGATGTCCGCAGCCGGGCAACACAACAAATCCGCTCCAATGCCGGAAAACGCCTTCTTGATTTTGAACGGCAGCGAGATCTACCCGCTACGATTGTCAGTGGTTAACATCGGGCGCCGCCTCGAAAATAACCTGGTTATCGATGATCCTCGGGTTTCACGCAACCATGCCCTGCTGCGAGCCAATAATGGGAGATACATGCTTTGCGACCTCAATTCGACCGGCGGAACGTACATTAACGGCCTGAGGATCACCCAGCAGGCACTGCGCCCGGGCGACGTAATTTCGCTGGCTGGAGTCTCGATCATTTACGGGGAAGAGTCCGGATCTGACCCCAATTCAACGGACGGCAGCACCACTGCCATCCAGCCGCCTCTTCCGCATAAATAGGGGCCCAACCGCATTATGAGTGCAATCATCGTCTTTATCCTTCGAGTGCTGCTGGCCCTGGCTTTGTATGGCTTTTTGGGCTGGGCATTGTTCACCCTTTGGCGTGAGCTGCGGGCCCACAGCCTGATCGTCACCACCCTTCGAATACCGCCGATCACCGTGCATTGGAGCGAAAATGACGAGATTTTTTCGGAGCAGTTCACCCAGCCTGAAATTGTGATCGGGCGCGACCAGGCCTGCGAACTACCGGTTTCCAATGAGATGGTTTCGGCGCGCCACGCTCGCCTGAGCTTTCACAACAACCAGTGGTGGGTTGAAGATCTGCAGTCGACGAACGGCACTTACCTCAATGATGAACGAGTCTACACGGCGACTGTTTTGATCGAAGGCGACGAGCTTCGCTGCGGAAAGCTGTATTTTCAAGTAAAATTTTCCGGCAAACCAGCCGAGAATTCGTGACTTTTTTAAGGGAGAGCACAATGTCCGAAAAACCTGTTCTGGCAGTCATTGGCGGATCCGGCCTGTACCAATTTCCAGCTTTAAAGAATGTCCAAATGCTCGATATCGATACCCCGTTTGGTAAACCCAGCGCGCCTATCGCCCTGGGGCTGCTTTCGGGCAAGCCGGTGGCTTTTCTGGCACGCCACGGTATCGGGCATCACCTCTCCCCCACTGAGGTGAACTACCGCGCCAATATCTATGCCCTGAAGGCCATCGGGGCAGAAAAGATCATCTCGGTGAGCGCCTGTGGCTCGCTGCGCGAGGATTTCACCCCCGGCGATATCGTTATCCCCGACCAGCTTTTTGATTTCACCCGCGGCCGGGAACGCACGTTCTTCGGCGGAGGCATTGTAACCCACATCGGGGTTGCCGATCCGTTCTGTGCCAATCTCAGCAGCCAGCTTTACAAAGCAGTGGTGTCAGCGCAGGGCAACGTACATAACGGCGGGACGTTTATTACCATCGAAGGGCCGCGCTTCTCAACGCGTGCCGAATCCAACATTTTCCGCAGCTGGGGAATTTCGATAATTGGAATGACCGCCAGCCCGGAGGCTTACCTGGCCCGCGAGGCTGAAATGTGCTACGCAGTGATGGCGCACGTCACCGATTACGACGTATGGCACATCAGTGAAGAACCCGTGAGCGTCGAGATGGTGGTGCGGACCTTGATGCAGAACACCGAGCTGGCACAAACTGCCATTCAACTTCTGGTCGAAAACCTGGATACCACCATTCAATGCGAGTGTGGGAATGCCCTGGCGGACGCCATCATCACCCAGCGCGACCGCATCCCGGCCGAAGCCATCCAAAAGCTCGACCTGCTGGTACATAAATATCTGGCAAGGTGAAATCTTCTAACCAGGCCCTGGCGTTTGAACCAAACATCATCCAGAACCGCCTGATGGCGCTGTCTGTGTTGTTTGTATTTTTCTACGCTGCCAGCCTTACTTTATCTCCTGCGGTACGCCTGCATACCTGGGACACACCCCTGCGCTGGTCACACTGGCTTGGGGTAGCGGCCTGGCTGGCAGGTTTTCTGTTCATCGAGCGCAGACTGGCAAGACGACTGCCGGAACACGACCCCTACTTGCTGCCGGCAGTCGCTATGCTCACCGGCTGGGGGCTGCTCACGATCTGGCGCCTGGACGAGACCTTTGGCATGCGCCAGACGCTGTGGCTTGCGCTGACAACATTCCTGGTGGGCTGGCTGCTGCGATTCCCTTCACTGCTGACATTCTTACGCCGCTACAAATATTTGTGGCTGGTATGCGGACTGGGCCTCACTGGGCTTACCTTCATCGTTGGCACGTATCCGGGTGGAGTAGGGCCGAAGGAATGGCTTGGATGCTGCGGGGTGTATCTCCAGCCATCCGAACCGCTCAAGCTGCTGATGGTGGTGTACCTGGCGGCCTATATGGCCGACCGCTTGCCGTTACATTTCAAATTGGTTGAGCTGCTGGCCCCTTCAGCGGTGCTGACCGGCGCGGCCCTGATGATCCTGATGGCACAGCGCGACCTGGGCGCTGCCAGCCTGTTCATCGGCCTTTATGCTATTATGATCTACATCGCATCCGGCAAGCGCCGCCTGCTGATCGGCAGCGGGATATTGATCCTGGTCAGCGGCTTTGTTGGATACCACCTGTTCGATGTTATCCGCATACGGGCAGATGCCTGGCTCAATCCGTGGGTCGATGCCAGCGGGCGGGCTTACCAGATCGTACAATCATTGATCGCAGTGGCTTCAGGAGGATTATTCGGAAGCGGTATCGGGCTTGGCAGCCCGGGCGTTGTGCCAGTAGCCCATTCAGATTTTATTTTTTCGGCCATCGCCGAAGAAATGGGCCTGGTTGGCAGTCTGGGGATCGTGCTGCTGCTTGGACTGGTTGCTGCCCGTGGCCTGGTGCTGGCACTGCGGACCGGCAACAATTACCACCGCTACCTGGCTTCAGGACTGACAGTATCCATGATCGGCCAGAGCATCCTGATCATTGGGGGGAATATTCGCCTGCTGCCGCTGACCGGGGTAACCCTGCCGTTTGTCTCTTATGGGGGCTCGTCTCTGCTGACAGCCATGATATCTCTCCTATTGTTATTAATGATCAGCGGCCGCAGCCAGGAACAGACCTCAACCACCTTAAAGGAAGTGCAGCCGATCTTAATCAGCGGAGCCATCCTGGGAACCGGGTTAGTAGCGCTCGCCCTGGCTGCCGGTTTTTGGGGCTACATCCGCAGCGACAATTTACAGGCCCGCGCTGACAATCCACGCTGGGGCATCGACCAGCGCTTTGTGGCGCGAGGTCAGATCCTGGACCACAATAACCAGCCGATTGCATTTACAACCGGACAGCCTGGCGATTATACCCGCCAGGTCGTCGATCCGAACCTGGGTCCCATTATTGGCTATACGCATCCCATCTACGGGCAGGCCGGTCTTGAGGCTTCGCTCGATCCCTATTTACGCGGCCTGCAGGGTTACCCGGCCTCTACCAACATTCTCGATAAGCTGTTCTATGCTCAGAATCCGCCAGGCCTGGATGTGCGCCTTTCGCTCGATCTGAACCTCCAGCGGAAAGTAGATGCCCTCATGCAGGGTCATACCGGCGCTTTGGTGGTACTCAATGCTAGCTCCGGCGAAATCCTGGCAATGGCCTCACAGCCATCGTTCGACCCCAACCAGCTCGACCAGAATTGGGAAAAATGGATCAAGGATCCGCGCTCACTGTTTCTCAACCGGGCCACCCAGGGACAATATCCGATCGGGACAGGCCTTGGCCCCTTCCTCCTGGCATCCTCACTGGCCCTCGGACCGGTACCGGCTAAAGCTACGGCTACCGGGATAACTTTCAATGGTATTTCCTGGGACTGCGCTTTACCGGAAACAATCGACGCCGGAATGGCCTCCCTGATCGCCAATGGATGCCCTGGGGCTATCCTGGATCTCGCCAGAACCCTGCCGGCGGAGAGAGTGACCCAGCTGTATACAGCTCTGGGATTTCAAACCGAGCCGCAGCTGCCTCTGCCGGTGGCCCAGGTGCCTAAATTCAATTTTAATGATGCCTACGCCACTGCCCTGGGCCAATCAGCATTGTCGGTCAGCCCGCTGCAAATGGCGGTGGCAGCATCTGTGTTGAGCAACAATGGTGTGCGGCCCACACCTCGCATCACCGACGCCATTCACACCCCATTAAATGGCTGGGACATCCTGCCGTCAGCCCCCGTTTCCACTGCCTTCCTGGGACAGAGCAGCGCTGCTGCCAGCCTGCTCCAGATGAATACAATGCCCGCCTGGCAAACAACCGCCACGGCATTGACCGCTAAAGGGAGAGTGACCTGGTATCTGGCAGGCACGATTCCGGGGTGGCAGGGCGCGCCTTTGGCAATGGCACTGCTGCTGGAAGAAAACAACCCCGTGCTTGCCCAGAATATTGGCTCAACGGTGATGAACTCACTCGTCCAGCCATGAGAAAGGAAGGGTTTTGTATTTTTTTGGTGCTTCGCACCAAGAAAATAACAGAACCCGCCTCCCTTTCTTACTGGCTGATGAGTTACTATTGGTGAATTAAATTTTCCAGCGCATCGTGTAATTTGGGAAATTTGAAGCGAAATCCCATCGCCTGGAGCCGGCTGGGAATCACCTGCTGCCCATCTAAAACCAGCGTGCTCATTTTGCCCAGCGCCAGGCGCAGGGCAAAGGACGGGGCTGGGACCAGGTAAGGCCGATGCATAATCCAGGCAAGGGTGCGGCCAAATTCGGCCTGCGTCACCGGCTCAGGAGCAGTTAGATTGTAAATGCCCTGGGCGGAAGGGTCTTTCAGCAAATAGATGACCGCCTCGATCCAATCCTGCGGGTGAATCCAGGAATACCACTGCTTGCCGCTTCCAAGTGGACCACCGGCGAAAAGCTGGAACGGCAGCATCATTCTCGGCAGGACCCCTCCTTCAGTCGTCAGGTAAAGCCCGGTACGTAAAATGATGCGCTTTACTCCCAGCTCTTCCGCCGACCGGGTCGAAGCCTCCCAATCGGTGCAAATTCCCGACAGGAGATCCGTTCCAAAAGGCGCCGTTTCGTCGAAAGTCTGGGATAGGCTGACCACGTAGCAGCCAATGGCCGACTGCTGGACCAGAATTTTCGGGCCGTTGCGGGCGTTTTGTAAACCCTCAACAATTGCCTGACCGGCGTTGGTACGGCTGAGGCGAATGCGATGCAAGCGGTCGGCTGTCCAGGGGGCCGAACCGATATTTTCCCCTGCCAGGTTGATGACTGCACCAGCACCTTCCAGCAGCTTGCCCCAGCCGGCCGAAGTGCTTCCATCCCAGGCCACGGCCTGAGCGCTGCCGGGTGGCTTGATCGCTTCAGGATGACGGGACAATATCCATACTTCGTGCCCATCTTGCTCGAGCGCTGGAACCAGCGCCTGCCCAATCAACCCACTGCCTCCGGAAATTATGATGCGCATACCTGCCTGCCTTTTCAAGTGGTGCTATAATTTCCACATTAGGTATCTTCCCGATAAATAGGGTCAGGAGGTGTTTTTCTCACCCAACTTTTTTGAGATGATACCACATTGGAGCATCTATGACTGAACCTGTATTGGTGCTCAATGCCAATTTTGAGCCGATCAATGTTTGCGATATGCGGCGGGCGCTTGGATTAATCCTGGCGGATAAAGCCTTGTTGATCCTGAACGGTCGGGGTGAAATTCACACCGCCAGCCGATCATTCCCCCGCCCTTCTGTTATCCGTCTCAACCTGATGGTTCACCGGCCACGCCCGGTGCTGAAACTCTCCCGGCGTGAAGTCTTCCGCCGCGATGGCTACACCTGCCAGTACTGCGGCAAACATACCCTTGACCTGACCATCGACCACGTTTTTCCACGCCACCTGGGCGGTCAACATTCGTGGACGAATGTCGTCGCCGCTTGCGCGCATTGCAATCACCGCAAAGGCGGGCGTACGCTCGAAGAATCCGGGATGGAATTATTACGTGTTCCAATCGAGCCTCCGGCCTCCCCGATGTACATATTTGGACGCCACCTGCCCGAAAATTCCCAATGGGAGCAGTTCCTGGTCGGGTGGTGATCCGGGCTTATACTTCCAGCCGCATAAAATCCTCAGCCAGAATGACCGGCCCGTTAAAGATACCTTTGGCCGAATCCAGGATCTCTGCCGCTTTCTTTGAAGAATAGTGGATCAGCACCAGGCTGTGGGCACCCGCATCACGCCCGATTTGAGCAGCCTGGGCTGGGGATGAATGCCCCAGACCGGCGCCGGTTGCCTCGTGAATCAAAATATCAACGCCGGCTCCTAATCGGGCAACCTGCGGGCAGGGCTCGGTATCGCACGAATAAGCCGCGGCTTTTTCTTCCGGGATAAATTCAAAGCGCAGGCCAATGGTGGGGATGAGGTGCTTGACCGGCGTAGAATAAACCTTCAGATCCTGCCGCGAGATTACCAGGCTCATCTCCTGGTCCGGCAGGCGGTTGTACGTCACCTGAAAGAAGTTAGGCCATTTTTTCCAATCGTACAGCTTCATCATGGCTTCGGCACGATCGATGGTGTGCGGTAGACCGTAAATGTGCAGCGGTTTTTTTCGCCCTAAGAGCCACATATCCATCAACATCAGCGGCATTCCCGAAACGTGATCCGGGTGAAAATGGGTCAGGATCAGGTCATCGATCTGGTCCAGGATAATACCGGCTTTTTGCAGCACAACAATCGGATTGCTGGCGCAGTCGACCAGGACGCCATGGCCGCCCTGCTGAATGAAAAGATGCGTGTTGTCATGGCCTTCCTCAGGAATCGCGTATCCTGAGCCCAGAATGATGATTTGCCCCATTTTCTACATCCTCCTGTTAGTTAAAAATCCAATATGCAATCCGTGGGGTTACCCACACCTCGACGGCCGCGGCCACGAATAGCAGCGGGATCACAACACCTACCATTATTTTAGCCCATTCGCCAAAAGATGTGATCCATGCCTCGCCGATTGATTTTCCAGTAGTAGGTGTTGCCTGCAAGGCGCCGGATTGTAATATAGCTGCAGTCGCAATCACGATGGCTGGAATTTCGAAAAGTCCGTGCGGTAAAATGAACCCGGCAAAGAAGGTTAACGTTGGGATTCCATTCAGGTTAACCAATCCCATCATGAAGCCCAATACGCCCGCAGTCGCCAGGGCAGGGATCATGCCCAATATGCTCAATGAGATGGCGCCCAACACCATCCCGATGAGTAAAGCCCGGATATTTTGCCACCAGACCGCTATCATGCCGCCGGTTGAAAACAAAGGCCATTCCTGCAGCAGATCCTGGAGGCGCGGGTCCATGTTCCGTATGTGAAAACCGGTTTAAGTGGCTGAATATTGATTCACACCCAGCGATCCGCCAATGGTGGCAGCGACCACCAGCGCGAAGGAGACCAGAATTGGACGTTTCATCCGGTATAATACCGCCGGCAAAGAGTGGAGATACCAGTCAGCAATATTGCGGGAATTGCCAACGAAGGCCCGCTTAAACACCCGCCAGCCCCATTTGATATTCAAAACGTCGATCTCGCGCCCCAGCAGTTCCTCTCTCTGGAAATGCGCCAATCCAACCCGAATTAACAGGAAATTTAACGCCAGCAGCCCAAATGTGACCAGCCACAACAGGCGGTAATCACCCCAGAACATGATGATGCTTTCACCCTGGATCAACAGCGCCATGGGAATGATAATAAAACTGGCCAGCAGGTTTGCCGAGCGTACAGAGGTGGCTTGAATGGAAACCACGACCGCCCCGCTCACCATCAACAGGGCCTGGACGATGGTCATGGTGATGATCAAAGCCAGCAAATCCAGGTCTGGCAACCTGACGCCCTGGACAAACAGGCCAACGGTGTAAACGGCCATCCCCACAAAGCTGGAAAAAAGCGGAGGCACAGTGGATGAGAGCAATTTCCCCACGTAAAGCTGCCAATCCTTGAGTGGGGTATTGAGCAGAGGTTCAATGCTGCCGCGTTCTTTCTCGCCAACAAACGATTCCAGGGCAATTACCAGCGATACCGAGATTGGGAAGAAACCAACAATCATCATCAAGAAAGGCACCAGGCGTTCCCCGATGATCGTCGCATCGTATTCTTTAACGAAGTTCAAAATCTGGGTTGCCGTAAAATTCATCAGGAACGGGAAGAATACGGTCAAACCCAATACAGGGAAGATGATCCGCCAATCCCGGAACTGGTCGCGCACTTCGCGTTGGGCAATATAAAAGGCCGGACGTAGCTCAGCCCACATGGTTCACCTCCTGGGAGGCATGAGCCACCGCCTGCATGTAAGCCTCTTCCAGGCTGCGGGGCACCTGCTGGAAGGAAACGACATCCAACCCGTGCTCAACCATCTGCCGCAGGAGGAATGGGTTGGCGAGCTCGGGGGCCTTCACCTGGAAACGCAGGCTTTGGGGACCGCGTTCCAGTAAGGTCACGCCGTCCGCCAAGGCCGGCAGCCATCCATCCGCCGATCCATTGAAGGTGGCTTCGAATTGGGCCGGCCCGAGAAGTTGGTGTTTGAGGTTTAGCGGAGTATCGTAAAAAATAATTTTGCCCTTGCGGATAATCGCAATTTGGTCTGCAAGCTCCTCGGCTTCAGCCAGGTTGTGGGTGCATAGCAGGATGGTGCGATCATTGGATCGTAAAAGGCGGATGGCATCACGCACGGTACGCGCACTTTCGGGATCCATAGCCGAAGTTGGCTCATCCAGCAGCAGGACAGGCGGATCGTGCAGCATGGCGCGCACCAGCGCCAGCTTCTGGCGCATGCCCTTAGAATATTCGCCCAGACGCTGCTTGCGGGCTGAAGTAAGGCCAAATCGCTCCAGCATCTCGTTCGTACGCTGGCGAATCGTATCCTTTTTGAGACCGTACAATTGGCCAAAGAAAAGCAGGTATTCAACTGCGTTCATCCGGCCATACAGACCGTGGTGCTCGGTCAACACCCCTACCGAGGCTCGTACCTGCCCGGCCTGGCTGACCACGTCAAATCCAGCCACCTTCGCCTGGCCGTTGCTCGGGGTCAGGATGGAGGTCAACATGCGGACGGTAGTCGTTTTTCCGGCGCCATTAGGCCCCAATAAAACCAGGACCTGGCCGGCGCCTACATCCAAATTAACCCTATCCACCGCCAGGAAATCATCGAAATACTTCGTTAATCCCTCTGCCCAAATCATCGTTTATGCTAGCCTCGATATGGTTGATCATAACCGATCTGGATCGCGCTTGCCTTAACAATAATGCCAATTGTAGTACTGGCCCACATCCCTCCAGCGCTCGGGGCAAGAATCAAAAAACGGTTTTTTCTTCCCGGACTCAGCCGGGGGTCAAAAACCGCCTTAAGACCTGCTCCCGCTTTTCGCATGGATATCAGGAATTTTCTTCTTCGACAACCGCCTGTTCTTTCGGGTGGATTCGGTGACGAATAAACAACAGCGCAGCCGCGACAATGGCCACAACCACCATCAATGCCTGATTCGCATTGATGCCTGCGACGGTGGATGAGTCCAGACGCAGCATCTCCATGAAAGTGCGTACGATCGGATACCCGATGAGGTAGACCAGGAAGATGTCACCTGATTTTAATTTGCCCCAGAATCGCCGTTCAACCCAAAGCATCAAGAAAAACACACCCAGATTTAGGATTGACTCGTAGAGAAACGTGGGAAGGTAATAGGCGTAATTTTCAAATCCCGGCAGGCGGTGAGCGGGATCGATATAAATACCCCATGTAGAACTGGTGGGAGCGCCATACAGCTCCTGGTTGACAAAATTGCCCCAGCGGCCAATGGCCTGCGCCAGGATCAAGCCGGGGGCGATGATGTCAAGCCAGGTCAAAAAACTCAACTTCTTGACGCGCACAAAGATGAAAAGCGCCAACGCCCCGCCGGCCACTGCGCCGACGATGCCCAGGCCGCCCTGGCGAGTATTGATCAGCTCCAGGGGATGGGTAAAATAATACATGGTGGTAATGCCTTGGGCGACAAGGGCGGGAGACGGGGTGAGCACGTGCCATAAGCGCGCTCCTACCACCCCGGCAATAATCGCCCAGGTCAGAATATCCCAAACTTTTTCGGGATCTTGATTGTATTTCGGCGCCCGCCGGGTTGACAGGACCGCGGCTGCCACCACGCCTGACATGATGATCAACGCATAAAAGTAAATGATGCGGGTATCGCCGAACAAAATTCCATATCGATCAATGGACATTTTTACTCCAATTAATTCAAGATTGCTTTATTTGTATTTTCTCAAAAAAGTGGGGCGAGGTGTTTTTTTTTTT
>VFSW01009747.1_pt1 | contig 13689 bp, 9 predicted proteins | sample 5358111 | NCBI WGS metagenome assembly VFSW01 (sample SAMN11554181, study PRJNA540505) | mine drainage metagenome | isolation source: sediment from site ElyBrook_90M | place: USA: Ely Copper Mine, Vershire, VT | collected 2017 | reverse complement strand
CCGACGCCGCACGCGGGGCGGGCCCGGCGGGGCGCCGCGCTGCCCGAGCCCCGGCGACCCGTCCTACCCGGCATGCCGGGTGGCCGCTATCGACCGCTCAGCGACGCCGACGTGCTGGCGATTCACCACGCGGCGCTGCGACTGCTGGAGCAGATCGGGCTGAGCGACGCCCCGCCCTCCGGAGTGGAGGCGTTGACGCGGGCCGGTTGTCGCCTGAACGATGCCGGCCGCCTGCTGTTCCCGGCCAGCCTGGTCGAGGAGACGCTCGCGAAGGCGGCGCGGCGCTTCGTGCTGCATGGGCAGGACCCGGTGCACGACATGGAGCCCTGGGGCAAGAACGTCTACTTCGGCACCGCCGGGGCGGCGGTGAGCATGGTGGACGGCCGCAGCGGAAACTACCGCGAATCGCTGCTGCAGGATCTGTACGACATCGGTCGGGTGGTCGACGTGCTGGAGCACGTGCATTTCTTCCAACGTGCGGTGGTGCCGCGCGATCTGCCGGATCCGTACGAAATGGACTTCAACACCTGCTATGCGGCCGTTTCCGCGACCACCAAGCACGTCGGTTCGAGCTGGGTCGACCCGCTGCACGTGCAGCGCTCGCTCGAGATGCTGCACATCATCGCCGGTGGCGAGCAGCGCTGGCGGGAGCGTCCCTTCGTCAGCCAGTCGAACTGCTTCGTGGTGCCGCCGATGAAATTCGCCACCGACGCCTGCCGCTGCCTGGAGGCCGCGGTAGCCGGCGGCATGCCGGTGCTGTTGCTGTCGGCCGGACAGGCGGGCGCCACGGCGCCGGCCGCTCTCGCCGGCGCTCTCGCGCAGGAGGTGGCCGAGGTGCTCGCCGGCCTGGTGTACGTCAACGCGCTCACGCCCGGTCATCCGGCGATTTTCGGCACCTGGTGCTTCGTCTCGGATCTGCGCACCGGGGCGATGTCGGGCGGCAGCCCGGAGCAGGCGCTGCTGTCGGCCGCGTCCGCGCAGATGGCGCAGTTCTACGACCTGACCGGAGGCACCGCCTCGGGCATGACGGACTCGAAGCTGCCCGACGCGCAGTCGGGCGCCGAAAAGGCCTATTGCCACGCCCTGATCGGCAATTCCGGGGCCAATCTGATCTACGAATCCGCCGGCATGCACGCCAGCCTGCTGGGCTTCTCGCTGGAGAGCCTGTTGATCGACAACGACATCATCGGCGCCACCCAGCGCACCATACGCGGCATCGAGGTCGACGAGGAATCCCTGTCCTTCGAGACCATCCGGCAGGTCTGCCTGGAGGGCCCGGGACACTATCTCGGTTCCGAACAGACGCTGCGCCTGATGCAGTCGGCATACCTGTACCCGCTGCTGGGCGACCGCAAAAGTCCCAACGAGTGGCGCGAACAGGGCTCCCTCGACGTCACGGAACGCGCCGCCCGCAAGGTCGAGGAAATTCTGGCCACGCATTATCCGGCGCATGTTGCCGCCGATGTCGACCTGCGGATCCGCGGCCGGTTTCCGGTGAAACTGGCGCGCGCGGCGATGCGGGCGCCCTCGCAGCGCTAGACCCGTTCTTGTAGTATCGCGGCGCTGGGGCGGCAGCCGGCCGCCGCGCCACCCCCGGGACGTCGATGGCCACCGAACTGATCTTCCGCGAAGATGCCTATCAGCGCAGCGCGAGCGCGCACGTGACCGCGGTCCACGGATTGGGCATCGAACTCGACCGGACGGTCTTCTACCCGACCGGCGGCGGCCAGCCGGGCGACACCGGCACGCTGGTGGGCGTCGACGGCAGACGCCTGGCCATCATCGACACGCGCAAGGGTGAGGAACCCGGCCGGGTGCTTCACTGGGTGGCGGCCGACGGCGGGCTGCCGGTGGTCGGTGAGGCGGTGACGCTGGAACTCGACTGGGAGCGGCGCCATCGCCTGATGCGTCTGCACACCGCGCTGCATGTGATGTCCTGCGTGGTGGTGGCGCCGGTCACCGGCGGCCAGATAGCCCCCGACAAGGCGCGCCTGGACTTCGACATCGATCTCGATCTGCTGGACGCGCGACACATCGAGACGGCGGTGAACGAAATCACCGCGCGCGACATCGAAACCGAAACGGTATGGATCACCGATGAGGAGTTGGATGCCCGCCCGGAGCTCATCAAGACCATGAGCGTGCAGCCGCCCCGCGGCGCCGGCCGGGTGCGCCTGCTGCGCATTCCGGGCGTGGATCTGCAGCCCTGCGGCGGCACCCACGTGCGCAATCTCGCCGAGATAGGACCGATCCGCGTGGTGCGCATCCGCAACGAGGGCAAGCGCAACAAGCGGGTCGAGATCGCGTTCGCGGGGTGACGGCACCCCGGCGCCCCCTGTACGCTTGGCGGGTAGCCACAGGAGTCGCCCCGTGAAGATGCTCGCCACACTCTGTCTGCTCTGCATGCCCGCCGCGCTGTACGCCGAGGACGCCGCCACCTTCATCGCCCGGCAAACACCGGCGCTGCTCGATACCTACAAGGACCTGCACTCGCACCCGGAACTGTCGCATCACGAGGCGCGCACCTCGGCCGTGCTCGCCAAGGGTCTGCGCGCCGCCGGCTACGCCGTCGCCGAGCACGTGGGCCGCTACCCGGACGGGAGCGGCGCCTTTGGGGTCGTCGGCGTGTTGAAGAATGGCGCGGGGCCGACCCTGCTGATCCGCGGCGACATGGACGCCCTGCCCATCGTCGAGGAGACCGGGCTGCCTTATGCCAGCCATGTGCTGACCAGGAACCCCGATGGCCAGCAGGTCGGCGTGATGCATGCCTGCGGGCACGACGTGCACACCACCGTGCTGCTGGGCACGGCCGAGGCGCTGGCGGCCACCCGCGCGGCCTGGCATGGGACCGTCATGATCGTGGGCCAGCCCTCGGAGGAAACCATCGACGGCGCGAAGGCGATGCTCGCCGACCATCTGTACGAGCGCTTCGGCCGGCCGGACGAGATCATCGGCCTGCATGACACCAACACCATGCCTGCCGGCAGTGTCGGCATTCTCGGCGGATTCGCGCAGGCGAGCTCCACCTCCATCGACGTGCTCATCCGCGGCATCGGCAGCCACGGCTCGGCGCCGCAGTTCGGCCGCGACCCGGTCACCCTCGCCGCCTACTACATCGCCCAGATCCAGACCATCGTCAGCCGCGAGGAGGATCCGCAGGATCCCTCGGTGGTCACCGTGGGCACCATTCACGGCGGCACCAAGCGCAACATCATCCCCGACGAGGTGAAACTCGAGCTGACCACGCGTTCCTTTTCGGACAAGAGCCGGCAGGTGATCATCGACGGACTGAAGCAGATCGCCGCCGGCATCTCCCTCTCGGCAGGTCTGCCACCCGAGAAATCCGCCACCGTCACCGTGCTGGACGATGAATCCACGCCGGTCGAGTACAACGATCCGGCGCTCTCGGCCAGGGTCCACGACATCCTGGTCGACACCCTGGGCGCCGCGCATGTGCTGCCGGTCGAGAAGGCCATGGGCAGCGAGGACGTGGGCGTGTTCGGCATGAGCTCCGACCTGCGGCGTCACGAGATCCCGGTCGCCTACTTCCGGCTGGGGGCCATGGATCCGGAGAAATTCACCGCCGCCCAGGCCGCCGGAAAGCGCCTGCCCGGTCCGCACAGCAGCCACTTCGAACCCCTGGCACAGCCCACCCTGCAGACCGGAATCACGGCGCTGACGGCCGTGGCGACCGGGTTGCTGCGCTAGGCTCCGCTCAGCTTCACTGCCGTGCGCCCCGCGGGGCGCACTGTCAACGCCGCATCACCCCGGGGTCATGCGGCTGCAACCTCTGGGTGCCGTAATGGCGGCGGCACTTCCGCCGATCCCAGGGGATTTCGATGCAACCTCACGCCCATGCCCGCTTAACCTCCACGTTGTCCGCCCTCGCGGGCGGACTGTGCCTGGCCGCCGCCGTGCTGCCGCCGGCCGCCACCGCCGCGTCGTGGGACTCCGCGACCACCACGCCGATCCAGCACGTGGTCGTCATCTTCCAGGAGAACGTCTCCTTTGATCATTATTTCGCCACCTATCCGGTTGCCCTCAACCCCTCCGGCGAGCCGGCTTTCCGCGCCGCGGCCGACACTCCGGCCGTCAACGGGCTGGGCACACTGGTGCAGGGAGCGCCGCGCGGAGTGCTGCTGACGAGCAATCCAAACGCCCTCAACCACGCCAACGGAAGCAACGCGATCAACCCCTTCAGGCTCGATCGCGCCCAGGCCTCGACCTGCGACCAGGACCACAACTACGGTCACGAGCAACTCGCCTTCGACCAGGGACTCATGGACTTCTTCCCCGGCAGCGTGGGCGTGGGCGCGAATCCCTACTGCGGGGCCACCTACGCCTGGGGCAAGGACAAGGGGGTGGTGATGGGCTACTTCGACGGCAATACCGTCACCGCGCTGTGGAACTATGCCCAGCACTTCGCCATGAGCGACAACTCTTATGGCACCACCTTCGGCCCGTCGACCCCCGGCGTGCTCAATCTGGTGGCCGGCAACACCTATCCGGCGACGCTCACGGGCTCATCCCCCAAGGTCGTGACCGCCAACGGCGCGGTGAGCACCAATGGCACCGGCACCTTGGTCGGCGACCTGGATCCGACGGGCGACATCTGCTCTCAGGGTCCGACCGTGCAATTGGGCGGTCGCAGCATCGCCGACCAACTCACCGCCAAGGGTGTCAGCTGGGGCTCGTTCATGGGCGGCTTCGACCTCACCGCGCGGAATGCCGACGGCAGCACCGGCTGCGCCCGGCAGAGTCCGGCGACGCCGGCCAATGGCGGACCGACTCGGGACTACATCCCGCATCACGCCTTCTTCCAGTACTGGAGTTCGACGCTCAACTCCCAGCACACCAGGCCCGCCTCGCTGGCCGAGATCGGCCACGACGGGCCGGCCAAGCACGCCTACGACATCCACGACTTCTTCGACGCTCTTGCCGCGGGAAACCTGCCGGCGGTCAGCTTCCTGAAGGCCCCGGCCTACGGCGACGCCCATGCCGGCTATTCGGACCCGCTGCTCGAGCAGGCCTTCCTGGTCAGCACCATCAACGCCATCATGCGTTCGCCGTTCTGGCGCTCGACGGCGGTGGTGATCTCGTACGACGATTCGGATGGTTGGTATGATCATCAGATGGGCCCGATCGCCAACGGTTCGGCCGTCTACAATGCGGTCGACACGCGCAACAGCGACCAGCTCAACGCCGCCGGTCGTTGCGCCAACGGTGTGCCGGTCGCGGACGACCTCGGCAATCCCATCCAGGGCCGCTGCGGTTACGGCCCGCGCCTGCCGCTGATGGTGATCTCACCGTTCGCGAAGCGAAACTTCGTCGATGGCACGCTCACCGACCAGAGTTCGATCATTCGCTTCATCGAGGACAACTGGATGACCGGGCGGATCGGTGGCGGATCGCTGGATGCGCGCGCCGGTTCGCTCGAGAATATGTTCGATTTCCGCGGCCATGACGATGACGGCCGGCGGCTGCTGCTCGACCCGCGGACGGGCGAGCCGGTGGACGAGCGTTGATTCGCGCCGCCCACGGGAGGGGTCCCGCGGGGGACACCGCCCGTGGGCGGCACCGCCGGGGGCGCACGCCGCCGCCCGCCATTTACCCGTCGGCACGCCCCGTGCTATATCTGTGCTCATCATGGAGCTGGCGGTCGCCATCGCGGTCAATGTGCTGCTCGGGCTGCTGCTGTATGCCCTGCACCGGTGGGTCCGTACGGCCGACACGGCACGCCTCGACGGCGCCGGACAGGCTCTGGCCTTGTTTCATCAACGCATGGCGGGGCTGGGCGGCGACGCCACGCTCATCGACGACGGTCGCGGGGCCCTGATCGCGACGCCGGGCGGTGGGGTCGGCTTGCTGCAGCGCCATGGGAGCCGGTGGAACGCCCGCCTGTTGACGGCCGGGGACCTGGCGGGCGTCGAAGCGGAACCCGACGGCGGCGTCACGCTGCGCCTCGCCGACTTCGGCTGGCCGCGGGCCCGGTTGCGCTTCGCCGACTCCGCCACGCATGCCGCCTGGATGACGCGGCTGGAGAGCTTGATGCCGGGGAACCGCGGTGCCTGACCCGGCCTACGTCCATGCCGCCTCGCTGGTGCAGCTGCTGCTGCTAGGCCTGATTCCGCTCGAGCTGCTGCTCGCCTCCAGCGGGCGTATCCACGCCGAATACGAACTGCACGACACCATGGCCAACGTGGCGGTCAGCGTCGGCAGCATCTTCTTCTGGGGCGTGCTCGGCTGGCTGTACTTCGGCGCCGTGACCCTGGCCTACACTCACCGGCTGTTCGATGTGCCGTTCACCGGATGGTGGTTCGCCCTCGCCTTCCTGCTGGAGGATTGCCGCTACTATTGGTGGCACCGGATCAGTCACCGCTCACGCTGGTTTTGGGCCTCGCATGTCGTTCACCACTCGAGCCAGAATTTCAACCTGTCGACCAATCTGCGCCAGAGCTGGACCTCGCAGTTCAGCGGGTTGACCCTGCTCAACGTGCCGCTCGCCTTTCTCGGCTTCCACCCGGGCATGATCGCGCTGGCCTTCACGGTGAACCTGCTGTACCAGTTCTGGATACATACCGAGGCCATCGGCCGCATGCCGCGCTGGTTCGAGTGGTTGTTGAACACGCCCTCCCATCATCGCGTGCATCACGCCAGCAACCCGCGCTACCTCGACGCCAACTACGCCGGGGTTTTCATGCTCTGGGACCGGTTGTTCGGCAGTTTCGTCGCCGAACGGGATGATGACCCGCCACGCTATGGCATCGTCAAAAACCTCGGCACCTTCAATCCGGTGCGGATCGCGCTGCACGAGTATGTCGCCATCGCGCGCGAGGTGTCGCGGCGCGGTCTCGCCCCGACGCAACGCCTCCTGCATCTGTTCGGGCCGCCGGGCTGGAGTCCGCCAGCCGCCCAGGCGGCGCCCAACCCTTCCCGCGTCGTGGAAATGGAGTCAGGTCGCTAGCGACAGGACGATCTTGCCGATGTGCCGCTTCTCCAGGAACTCGATCTGCGCGGCAACGATGTCGCGCAGCGGATGGACCGCGGCGACCATGGGGCGTATCTCGCCGGACTCGATGTAGCGCACCAGGTTCGCGAACACCCGCGGCTCGAACACCGTGCACCCGAACAGACTCAGGTCCTTCAGGTACAGCGTGCGCAAGTCCAGGGAGACCTCCGCTCCCGCGATCGCACCGGCCACCGCGTAGCGGCCGCCGCGCCGCAGAATCTGCAGCAATGCGGGGAAGCCGGCCCCGCCCACCACGTCGACCACGGCATCCACCGACTCCGCACCGAGCGTCTGACGGATGTCCGCCGTGCGCTCGAGCACCCGCGCCGCGCCGAGCGCGCGCAATGCATCGCTCTTGCCCGCGCCGGCCACGGCGATCACCTCCGCCCCGCGGCGCCGCGCCAGCTGTATGGCCGCGCTGCCCACGCCTCCGGAGGCGCCGGTGATCAGCACCGTCTCACCGCGGGCGAGCGCGAGCCTCGACAGCATGTTCTCGGCCGCCGAGTAGGCGCAGGGAAAGGAGGCAAGTTCAACGTCGCTCAAGGCGCTGACGATGCAATGGGCGTGGGCGGCGGGCACGCAGACGTACTCGGCGAACGCCCCATCGCACTCCGAGCCGAAATAAATGGCCGGGTGCCCGCCCTCCGCACCATTGCCGCGAAACACCGGTTCGACCAACACTCGCTCGCCGAGCCGCGAGGCGGCGACCCCGCCGCCCACCGCCACGATCCGTCCGCAGGCGTCGGCGCCCTGGATGCGCGGAAAGCGCAGGGGCTCCCCGGTCCACCCGGAGTCATCGTTCACCGCCCGGGCATACCAGGCCGTGCGGGTGTTGATGTCCGTGTTGTTGATGCCGGCCGCCGCCACCCGGATGAGCACTTCCCCGGGACCTGGCTCCGGTATCGGCCAGTCCTCGCGCCAGGCGAGTTGCTCGTAGCCGCCGTGTCCCATCAACAGCACGGCGCACATGGTCTTGCTCATGGACTCCCCCTTCGAGGCAGACCGCGCTTCATGCCCGCACGCGCAGATTCTTCGGGTCATAGAGCGGGGTCAACGAGGCGCGCGCCGCCACCCGTTCGCGCGCCAGTTGGATCTCATAGCGGCCGTCACGCACGAATTCGTCGCTGACACCCGAGGCATGGGCGACATAACCCAAGCCCACCGCGCCCTTCAGGGTGTGTCCGTACATCGCCGAAGTCACGAAGCCCACGCGCTCGCCATCGCGATAGATGGGCTCGTTGTGATGCAGCAACGGCTGCTCGTCCAAGAGCAGGAACTGCACCAGGCGGCGCCGGGGCGGACCGGCGGCGCGCTGCGCCAGCAGCGCCTCGCGCCCCTCGAACCCCGCCGCTTTGTGCCAGGCGCAGGTGAAGGCCAGACCGGCTTCGAGCGGCGTGTCCATGGGCCCCACGTCATGCGACCAGTCGCGGTAGGCTTTTTCGATGCGCAGGGAATTGAGCGTGTGATACCCGCAATGCCGCAGCCCGAACGCGGCGCCGGCGGCGACCAGTGCGTCGTACACCGGTTGCGCGAAGGCGGTGGGAATGTACAGCTCCCACCCCAGTTCACCGACGAAGGTCAGCCGCAGCGCCAGCAGGCTCTGATAGCCGATGCGCACCCGCCGGGCGGTGGCGAAGGGAAAGCCGGCCGCGGAGAAGTCATCGTCCGAGAGTGACTGCAGCAGCGCCCTGGACGCCGGTCCCTGCAGGTTCAGCATCGCATGGGCGTCGGTGACATCGGTGAGCACGCAGCGCGCGTCCGCGGGAATCCGCCGGCGGATCCAGGCCTCGACATGGGTTTGCGTGAAGGCCGCCGTGACCACCAGGAACTGATCCGTGGCCAGACGGGTGACGGTGAGATCCGCCTCGATGCCGCCGCCCTCGTTGAGAAACTGCGTGTACACGCAGCGCCCCACCTCGACGTCGAGCTCGGCCGTGGCGATGCGGTTCAGCACCCGCGCGGCGTCGGCTCCCTGCACCAGCAGCTTGGCAAAGGAGGATTGCTCGAACAGACCGACCTGGGTGCGCACCGCGGCGTGCTCGGCGGCATTGTTCGCAAACCAATTCTGCCGTCCCCAGCCATGGACGTAGGTCGGGCTCTGGCCGGGCAGTGCATACCAGTTGGGCCGCTCCCAGCCGGCCGACTCTCCGAAGCAGGCGCCGGCCGCCGCCACCCGGTCGTGCAGAACGCTCTTCTTCACGCCGCGTGCCGTGCTCCACTGGCGAAACGGCCAGTGATCCTGATAGCCGATGCCCAGCGCCTCCACGGTGCGATCGGCGAGATAGCGGTCGTTGTCCTGCCAGGGATGGGTGCGGCGCAAATCCACGGTCCACAGATCCATCGGTGCCCGCCCCTCGAGAATCCAGCGCGCCATCACCCAGCCGGCGCCGCCGGCCGACAGGATACCGAGCGAGTTGAATCCGGCGGCGACGAAGAAGTTGCGCACGTTGGGCGCCTCGCCCATCAGATAGTTATGATCCGGCGTGAAGGACTCCGGACCGCAGAACAGCAGTTTGATCCCGGTCTGCAGCAACACCGGCACGCGCCGCATCGCCTTCTCGAGATGCGGGCTCATCCGTTCCCAATCGGGCGCGATCTCGCCGAAGGCGAAATCCTCGGGCGGCCCGCCGACCCCCCAGGGTCTGGCGGCGGTCTCGAAGATGCCGACCATGATCTTGCCGGCCTCCTCGCGGATGTACGCGCTGTTGCCGGGATCGCGCAGAATGGGCAGCCGTGGGTGCACACCGGACACCGGCTCGGAGATCAGATAGTAGTGCTCCGCCGCCTGCAGGGGCACGCTCACCCCCGCCATCCGGCCGATGTGCCGGGCCCACAGCCCGGCGCAATTGACCACGAACTCGGCGCGAATTTCGGCGTCGGCGGTGCGCACGCCCACCGCCCGGCCTTGCTCGACCAGAATGCCGGTCACCGCCGTGCCCTCGAAAATGGCCGCACCGCCCCGGCGCGCTCCCTTGGCGAGCGCCCGGGTCACATCGGTGGGATTGGCGCGCGCGTCCTGCGGAAAATAGAAGGCGGCTTGCAGGTCGCCCACGTCGGCGAGCGGCCAATACGACTGCACCTCCGCGGCGCCGATCTCGTACGCCTCGATGCCGAACATGCGCGCCAGATGCACGCCCCGGCGCATCTCCTCGGCCTTGTCCGCGGTCTTGGCGAGCTGGATCGAACCGCAATCGATCAGTCCGGTGGCCTGACCGGTCTCGGCCTCCAGGCCGCGGTACAGATCCAGGGAATATTTCGCCAGGCGGGTTTGGGTCTCGGTGTCGCGCAGCGTGGTAAGCAGGCCGGCGGCATGCCAGGTGGTGCCGGAGGTCAGTTGCGCGCGCTCGAGCAGCACGACGTCGCGGCAGCCATGACGGGTCAGATGATAGGCCACCGAACAGCCGATCACGCCACCGCCGATGATGACGACGCGGGCATGGCCTGGCGGGGTTTTGAGGTTCATTTCGCGCCAGTATACTCGGCGGCCACCGCAGCCGAATCCCAACGCCGAGGCGTGACCCGTGAGCCAAACCCCGCAGCACTCCGCAGCACCCGCCAACAGCGAACTTCCGGTGGCCCTGGGCGACAGCGGCATTCAGGTCGCGCCGCTGGGTTGGGGCATGTGGCGCTTCGCGGGAGCCACGCGCGTGGAAGCGCTGCGCAGAATCGAGGCGGCCCTCGATGCCGGCTGCACCCTGTTCGACACCGCCGATGTCTACGGCTACGGCGGCGCAGGATTCGGCGGCGCCGAAAGTCTGCTCGGCGAGGTGCTGCGCGAGCAGCCGGCCATCAGGGCGCGGATCGTGCTCGCCACCAAAGCCGGCGTGGTGCCGCCCACGCCCTACGACAGCAGCGCACGGCATCTGATCGGCGCCTGCGAGGCCTCGCTGCGGCGCCTCGGTGTTGGCTGCATAGACCTGTTCCAGGTGCATCGGCCCGATCTGCTGGCGCATCCGGCCGAGGTGGCCGCGGCGCTTGCGCGACTACGCGACTCGGGCAAGATTCGCGCCGCCGGCGTGTCCAATTATTCGGCGGCGCAGATCGACGCCCTGCAGGCGCACCTGCCGTTCAGGCTGGCGAGTTCGCAGCCGCAATTCTCGCCGCTGTCGATCGAGCCGCTGTCCGACGGCGTGCTCGACGCGGCGATGCGGCTTGGCCACGCGGTGCTCGCCTGGTCGCCGCTCGCGCAGGGGCTGCTCGGCGGCGATGTCACGGCGGACGGCGCCGCGCCGCGCGCCGCCGCCGTGATTCGCGTGCTGGATGAGTTCGCCGCGGAAGCCGGCGTCGCCCGCGAGGCCGTCGCCTACGCGTGGATCATGGCGCATCCGGCACGGCCGATCCCCTTGATCGGCAGCCAGAACCCGGCGCGCATCCGCGCCGCGACCGCCGCACAGCGGGTGCGGCGGACCGGGGCGCCGGGTTCGCCCACCCGGCCCGCCGGGGGGGGCGCCCCGCTGCCCTAGGCACGCGGGGCGGGCGCGCTACTTGGGGAGATTGTCCGTCTTTTCGATGAACTCCACCACGTGCTGATGCAATTCGGCCAGCGACGCTTCCTTCGCGTACACCATGTGCCCGGATTCGTAGGCGCGATATTCGATGTTGGCCTGCAGGCTCACCGGCATCGGCAGATGGTGCATTTCATAGATGCCCTGGTAGAAGGGCGTCGCCAGGTCGAAATAGCCGTAATTCAATTGCACCTTGAGGTTCGGATTGCGCTTCATGGCGTTGGCGAGGTCGGGCATGACATTGGCGCCCTGACGCCCCGAACGCAGGCCCGGCGGCTGGCCCGGTTGCCGATGCGCCGAGTCCCAGGTCATGTACAGGGGGATGGAGGGTTTGAAGGCCTCCTGTGAGGCGAAGTGCAGGTCCTTGCGCGCATAATCGTTGAAGGCCGACACATAGGCCGATGCGAGCGCGCTCGACTGCGGATCGTAATCGGCGCGCTGGCTCAGCGGATCGAGCAGCGGCCCGGAGAAGCGCGAGTCGAGCCGGCCGGTGGCCAGATCGTCCGCGATCTGCAGCGTCTGCCGGAATTCGCCGCCGTCGATGCGCAGATCCGCCTTGCGAATGTAGTCCACGGGCAGGCCCGTGTACTCGTGCAGCTTCTCGGCGATGGCGTCGCGCCGGCCGGCGTCGAGTTCCGAGCCGGCCGCCAGCGCCTGGGCATAGTCGCCCATCGCGAAGCGCTCCACCTCGGCGAGGAACGAGCGCAGGTCCGCATGCTCCTGGGGCAGCTTGTGATGATACCAGGCGGTCGCCGCATAGGTCGGCAACACCGTCTGATACGGCATGTCGATGCCCGGGTTACGCGTGGGCATGTCGGCGCTCAAATCGAAATTCAGGATCTGCGACAGCAGAATGACGCCATTGAAGTCGATGGCGCGCTCGTTCTCCAGTTCGTTGATCAATACCGCCGAGCGCGTGGTGCCATAGCTCTCGCCGAACAGATACTTGGGCGAATTCCAGCGGCCGTACTTGGTCAGGAACTGGGAGATGAACTCCGCGAACGCGTGCGCATCGGCATCGACGCCATAGAACGCCTTTTCCTTGTCCTTGCCGGCGACGCGGCTGAAGCCGGTTCCGGGGGCATCGATGAACACCATGTCGGTGGCATCGAGCAGGCTGTAGGGATTTTCAATGAGCTGATAAGGCGCCGCCTTGGTGTGCGTGTCGGTGGCAGTCACCACGCGCCGCGGACCGAAGGCGCCCATGTGCAGCCACAGCGACGCCGATCCCGGACCACCGTTGTAGATGAAGGTGATCGGCCGGGTGCCGCCACCGGACTTGAAGTAGGCCACGTAGAACATCGAGGCCACGGCGGTGGGGTTGTGCGCCTCGGGGCCGCCCTCCTTGCCCCGGCCGTCGGCGGCCGGATCCTGCGGAGCGTCGTCCCAGTCCTTCGGGTGAACCACGAGGTTGCCGGCGACGGCCTCATAGGCAAGCTTGCGCCCGCCGACGGTCACCGCACCGCTGGTGCTGGTCGATTCGGCCTTGAATGGCTCGAAATGCGCCCCGCCTGACGGCGTTCCGGTCGTCTTGGCTTCCGCCGCGGACGGCGACGGCCCCGCCGGGGCGAGCCACGGCAGACATGCGATCCCCAGACCGACGACAAATCCCCATTTGGAATGCTTCACTGACGCTCCTCCGATGCAGCAGATCGATCGGAGGCAGAGCATAAACCACCCGGCGGCCCAAGGCATCAGGTGCGCGTGGCGAGCGCGCGGCCGGCCGCCGCATCAACCCGCGCCGGCCTCGGTGAGCAACCCGACAATCGAGGAGTTCAGGGGCCGCAAGCGATTGGCGACGCGCAGAGCGGCGCCCCTGAGCAGGCGCGCCGCCGGCCGGCGATCGGTGTACAGGCGCACGATGGCATTGGTTGCCGCATAGAGGGGAAAGGCGGCGCGGCGATGGCGCATTTCATAACGGCGCAGCACCGACTGGGCGCCGATGTCCCCGTGGGCGGCGGCCCCGCGTGCAATCTCCTGCTGCAGCGTCTCCTGGCTGCGCAGCGCGAGATTGAAGCCGTGCGCCGTGACCGGGTGCATGCCGACCGCCGCATCGCCGATCAAGGCGAGGCGCGCGCCGCGGCAGCGGCGCGCGACACACGCCCCCCCCCGCAAGGGGGGGCCGGGTGGGGTCAACACCCCCCCTAAGGCCCGCCGCGCGCAGCGCGCCGGGGG
>VFSW01009746.1_pt1 | contig 13690 bp, 12 predicted proteins | sample 5358111 | NCBI WGS metagenome assembly VFSW01 (sample SAMN11554181, study PRJNA540505) | mine drainage metagenome | isolation source: sediment from site ElyBrook_90M | place: USA: Ely Copper Mine, Vershire, VT | collected 2017 | reverse complement strand
CTGCCGCTCTCGGCGCCGCCGCTGCCGCCGCGGCCTCTCCTTCCCCCAAATAGCTCGCCGCCGTCGTCCACCATCTTGCGGGGAGGGGGCATCCTTCCCCCTCCCTTTGCCTCTACCCTCCCCCCACTAGGTGCACAATCTCGTAGCTGTCTCCTTCTTCCACCACTGTCCCTTCCCACTTCCCTCGCGGCAGCACTTCCATGTTCCTTTCCATCGCCACGCGTCCTTCCGCTCCCCCCGCCAGCGCCGCAATGTCCGCCGCCGTCGCCCCGGCACGAATCTTTCTCTCCTCGCCGTTCACTCGAATCCCGATCATTTCTTCCCGCTTCTCCAAGTTCACACCTTTCCCCTTCCGCCGTCCCGTTTTCTCCCGCTCCGCCGCGCTCGATTTGACCCCGGCGCGCCCCGCCGCTATTATAATTCTGCTGGCGAATTCCATGAACCCAAACTACCTCGATAGCTTCGGCCCACTCCTCCTTCAGATGCTCGCCGCCATGGGCCTCTCCGCCGTCCTCGTCCTGCTCTCCATGCTCGTCGGCCAACACAAACGCACCCGCGCCAAGGGCCTTCCCTACGAATGCGGCATACCCCCCACGGGCGACGCTCGCGAGCCTTTCTCCGTCCAGTTCTATCTCGTCGCTATTCTCTTCATTCTCTTCGATATCGAAGCCATTTTCCTTTATCCCTGGGCCCTCGTCTATCGCGCTTTCCTCGCCTTCCATCTCGGCCTCTTCGCCTTCTCCGAAATGCTCCTCTATATCTTTATCCTCCTCGCCGGCTACCTCTACCTCTGGAAAAAGGGCGCACTGAATTGGAACCGGTGACCATTCTCCCCGCTCAGCCCTCCGCCACCCAGGCCCTCGGCGATATAGACGTCGTCCGCGCCCTCCGCGCCCGCTTTCCTGATTCTGTTGCCTCCATCTCCGATTTCCGCGGCGAGTTGACCCTCGAAATCACTCCTCATCCCCTCCTCGCCGTCTGCTCGTTCCTCCGCGACGACCCCTCCTTCTCTTTCCTCTTCCTTTCCGATGTTACCGGCGTTGACCGCTTCCCTCAGGACCCACGCTTCGAAATCAATTACCATCTCCTCTCCATCGCTCATTCCCGCCGCCTCCGCCTCAAGCTTCGCATCCCCTTCTCCAATCCCGTCGCCCCTTCCGTCACTTCCATCTGGCCCACTGCCAATTGGCACGAACGCGAAATCTTTGACCTTTTCGGCATCCGCTTCGATGGCCACCCGGACCTTCGCCGTCTCCTCCTCCCCGATGACTGGGAGGGTTACCCTCTTCGCAAGGATTTTCCCGTCGAGGGCTACCGCTGATGCCCCTCACCGTCGATTCTCCCGCCGGCTCCTCGCAAACCATGGTCCTCAATATGGGACCTCAGCATCCCTCCACCCACGGCGTCCTCCGCCTCCTCCTCCAGCTCAATGGCGAGCGCGTCGTCAGCGTGGATACCGTCGTCGGCTATCTCCACACCGGCATCGAAAAAAGCTGCGAAGCCAAGACCTATTCCCAGGTCATCACCCTCACCGACCGCATTGACTACCTTGCCCCTCTCTCCAATAACCTCGCTTATTGCCTCGCCGTCGAAAAACTTCTCGCCATTGATGTCCCTCCCCGCGCCCGTTACATCCGCGTCCTGCTCACAGAGCTCACGCGCATCGCTTCCCATCTTGTCTGGCTCGGCACTCACGCCATAGACCTCGGCGCCATGAGCGTCTTCCTCTATTGCTTCCGCGAACGCGAGGAAATCCTCAAAATCTTCGAGCTCGTCAGCGGCCAGCGCATGATGACCAGCTTCTTCCGCATCGGCGGCCTCGCCCTCGAGCCCCCCGCCGGCTGGCTCGATCACGTCCGCTCCTTCGCCCAAGCCTTCCCCTCTCTCCTCTAATAATACCAGGATCTCCTCAACCAAAATCGCATCTGGCACGCTCGCACCAAAGGCATCGGCATCCTCCCTCCCGATCTCGCCATCGCCCTCGGCGTCTCCGGTCCATCCCTCCGCGGCAGCGGCATCCCCTACGACGTCCGCAAAGCCTTCCCCTATTCCGCCTACGACGAATTCGATTTCCGCATCGTCACCCAGCAGAGCTGTGATTGTTATGCCCGCTACCTCGTCCGCCTCGGCGAAATGCGCGAAAGCCTCTCCATCGTTCAGCAGGCCATCGCCAAAATCCCCTCCCAGGGCCCTTTCCGCTCCGAAGTCCCGGGCATCATCCCGCCTTCCCGCGAGGAAATGAAGACCTCCATCGAAGGCCTCATCTACCATTTCAAAATCTTCACCGAGGGCTTTTGCCCCCCTCCCGGCGAAGTCTATCAGTGCATCGAATCCCCTCGCGGCGAGCTCGGCTTCTACGTCTCCAGTGACGGCTCCCCCAAGCCTTCCCGCGTCAAAGTCCGCGCTCCCTCTTTCGTCAATCTTCAGGCCCTCCCCTCTCTCATCGTCGGCAAGATCCTCGCCGATGTCGTCGCCTGCATCGGCACCATTGATATCGTTCTCGGGGAAGTGGACCGCTGATGGAATTCCCCGCTCACATCGAAACCAAATTCTCCCAGCTCCTCTCCCGCTATCCCGTCAAGCGTTCCGCCCTCATTCCCATGATGCTCTACGCCCAGGATCATTACGGCCATCTCTCCGACGATGTCCTCCAGGAGATTGCCTCCCGCCTCGATCTCCAGTTCGTCCAGATCGCGGAGACCCTCGCCTACTATTCCATGCTTCGCCGCAAGCCCGCCGGCCGCCATCACCTCCAGATCTGCACCAATGTCTCTTGCATGCTTCGCGGCGGCACGGAGCTCTTCGCCCATGCCTCCCAAACGCTCGGCATCGGCCATAAGCAGACCACCCCGGACGGCCTCTTCTCCCTCGAAGAGGTCGAATGTATCGGCGCCTGCACCGGCGCCCCAGCCATCCAGATCAATTACGACTTCTACGAAAATCTTACCCCGGAAAAATTCGATCTCCTCCTCGACGACCTTCGCGCGGGTAATCTCCCCGCTCCCGCTCCTTTCACCTCCGGTGCCGTACACCCGCGCCTCCCCGCCGAAGTCCCCGTCATCAGCCGCTGCTTCGGCTCCAACGCCCGCAATATCGACGTCTATCTCCAGCAGGAGGGTTACCAGGCCCTCGAAACCGCCCTCCTCCGCATGTCCCCTGAGCAGATTATTGACGAACTCAAAAAATCCGGACTCCGCGGCCGCGGCGGCGCTGGCTTCCCCACAGGCATGAAGTGGAGCTTCGTCCCCAAGGATGTTTCCAAACCCAAATACATCCTCGCCAATGCCGATGAAAGCGAGCCCGGCACCTGCAAGGATCGCCCCTTGCTCGAATTCGACCCCCACCAGCTCATCGAGGGTATGGTCATCGCCGGTAAGGCCGTCGGCGCTCGCCAGGGCTACATCTATGTCCGCGGGGAATACCGCTATGTCCTTGACATCATCGAAACCGCTGTCGCCGACGCCTATTCCCGCGGCTACCTCGGTAAAAATCTACGCGGCTCCGGCTGCGATTTCGATCTCGCCCCCCACACCGGCGCCGGCGCCTACGAGTGTGGCGAAGAATCCGCCCTCATGGAATCCCTCGAAGGTAAGCGCGGCTACCCTCGCATCCGCCCCCCTTTCCCCGCCGTCGTCGGACTCTACGGCTGCCCCACCGTCATTAATAACGCGGAGACCCTCAGCTCCGTCCCCGCCATCATCCGCAAGGGCGGCGAATGGTATGCCTCCCTCGGCACCGCTAAAAATGGAGGCACCCGCGTCTTCTGCATCAGCGGCCACGTCAATCGCCCCGGCCTTTATGAGCTCCCCATGGGCTTTAATCTCAAACGCATGATCGAAGAGGTCGCCGGCGGCGTCCGCAACGGCAAAAAACTCAAGGCCGTCATCCCCGGCGGCAGTTCCTGCCCCTTCCTCTCCGCCGCGGAAATTGATATCCCCATGGATTTCGATTCCGTCGCCAAAGCCGGCTCCATGCTCGGTTCCGGCGGCGTTGTCGTTCTCGATGAGGATACCTGCATGGTGGATATGGCTCGCCGCATCATGCATTTCTACTCCCACGAATCCTGCGGCTGGTGCATCCCCTGCCGCGAAGGCACCAGTTGGCTCCGCAAGGTCCTCGATCGCTTCCACGATGGCCAGGGCCGCCCCGAGGATATCCCGCTCATCGACGACCTCGCTAAAAATATGCTCGGCCGCACCTTTTGCCCACTCGGCGACGCCGCCGCTCTTCCCACCATCAGCATCGTCAAAAAATGGCGCCACGAATTCGAACAGCACCTCATCTCTGGCTCCTGCGGCTTGAAACCCGCTGAACTCCCCGCGGGGGCGCGCTGACCTCCCATGCCTGATCCCAAACCAGTCACTTTCTCCCTCAACGGCAAAAAAATTACCGTCCCCGCCGGCACGCTCGTCATCGAAGCCGCCAAACAGATCGGCGACGAAGTCCCTTCCTTCTGCTATTATCCCGGCCTTTCCCTTCAGGCCGCCTGCCGCATGTGTCTCGTCGAAGTCGAAAAGGCTCCCAAGCTTCAGACCGCCTGCACCCTCGTTCCCGTCGATGGCATGGTCGTCCGCACCGATACTCCCCAGGTCCACAAAGCCCGCAAAGACATGCTCGAATTCCTCCTCGCCAATCACCCCCTCGATTGCCCGGTCTGCGATAAGGGCGGCGAATGTGAGCTGCAGGATATGACCTTCCGCTACGGCCTCGATCACAGCCGCTTCGCCGAGGAAAAACTCCATTACCCCGAGGAAAAATGGTCCCCGCAGGTCTTCTACGATGCTCCCCGCTGCATCCTCTGCTTCCGCTGCGTCCGCGTCTGCGACGAAGGCATGGATGTCAAGGCCCTCGGCGTCGGTGCCCGCGGCGTCCAGTCCGTCATCATCCCCAATCTCTCCGGCCAGCTCGCCTGCGAGGAATGCGGCGCCTGCATTGATATTTGTCCCGTCGGCGCCCTCACCAGCGGCACCTATCGCTACCAGACCCGCCCCTGGGAAATGACCTATGTCCCCACTCCCTGCGCCCACTGCTCCAATGGCTGCAAGGTCACCCTCGGCGTCCGCAATAACGAAATCCTCCGCGCCAATAACCGCGACCAGTCTGGCATCAATGGCGAATTCCTCTGCGGCAAGGGCCGCTTCGGCTTCGATTTCACGCGCCACCCGGACCGCATCCGCCAGCCCTTGATCCGCCGCGATGGCTCCTTACAGCCCGCCTCCTGGGAAGACGCCCTCGAGCTCGTCGCACGCCGCCTCAAGCTCGTCCGTGATTCTCATGGCCCCTCCTCCATCGGCGTCATCGGCTCCAATCACGTCACCAACGAGGAAAATTATCTCCTCGGCCGCTTCGCTCGCGCCGTCCTCGGCACCAATCATCTCGATCACCATCGCACCGCCGATTACGCGGGCCTCGCCGCCTCCCTCGGCCCTCGTTCTTCCGATTCCCTCGCCTCCATGGCCGATCTCGACCGCGCCGGCGCTCTCCTCCTCCTCGGCAACGATCCCACACAGCAGAATCCCCTCTTCGCCTGGCAGGTTCGCTCCTCCTTCCGTCACCACTCCACTCCGCTGTTCATCATCAATGCCAGGCCCATTAAGCTTCACCGCCAGGCCGCTCTCACCGTCCAGCTTCCCCAGGGACTCGAACCTCTCGCCGCTTCCTTCCTCGCTTCCGCCGATTCCTCCACCCTCCCTGCCGATCTCTCCTCCCAGCTCGCTCAGCTCCGCCACGCCCTCCTCAATCTTTCCGATGTCGTCATCGCCTTCGGCAGTGAGCTTTCCGGCCCCGCCATCCGCTCCCTGGTCCGCTTCGGCGATTCCCTTCGCGGCCGCACCCGCTATATGCCCCTCGGCGATTACGCCAATTCCCGTGGCGCTTCCGATATGGGCGTCCTTCCCGATTTCCTCCCCGGTTACGACCGCCTCTCAGACCCCGATGCGCGCGCCCGCTTCTCTTCCCTTTGGGGCGTCGAGCTGCCCTCCTCTCCCGGCATGGACGCTCCCCGCATGTTGCGCGCCGCCTTTTCAGGCGACATCAAAGCCCTCTACGTCGTCGGCGCCAACCCCTTCAAGACTTTCGCTCTCGATTCCCAGGCCCCCATCCCCGGCCTCGATCTCCTCGTCGTCCACGACCTCTTTCTCACAGAGACCTCCCGCCACGCCGATATCGTTCTCCCCGCCGCCGCCCTTTACGAAAAGGATGGCTCCATCACCAGCACTTCCTCCGAGGTCCAGTCCGTCCGCCGCGCCATCGACCCTCAGGGCCCCCGCAGCGATTTCGACCTCCTCCGCTTCGTCATGCACCAGCTCTCTCTTCTCGGCCTCGGCAGCCCCATCAGGGCTCGCACCACCGACGCTGTTTTTGAGGAGGTGCGCCGCTACGTACGGGGATACAATATTGGTTTCGCGGGCCTGCTCGCGGGGGGCGCTGTTCCCTCTTCCGCCGGCTTCGCCGCTCCGGACCCGTCGTATACGGTCGATCCGGACATCATTTTTTCGTCCCGGGATAACTTGTTCTCAAGCGGCACCCTCGGGCGCTATCTGGTTCAAATTAATTCTTGTACAGAGGCTAAGGAAACTCCGTGGAGTTCGTTGCCCAGCACCCAGTCCTGGTGGTATCGGTAATCAAGATTGCCGTGCTCCTGTTTGTGGTCCTCACCGCGCTCGCCTACCTCACCTGGTTCGAGCGCAAGGTCGTTGCCCACATCCAGTCGCGCTGGGGGCCCTATTATGTCGGCCCTCATGGCCTTCTTCAGCCCCTCGCCGATGGCCTCAAATTCCTCTTTAAGGAGGATTTCACTCCTCCCGGTGTCGATAGGTTTGTCTACATCCTCGCCCCTTTCCTCGCTCTCTCTCTGGCTCTCTCCGCTCTCGCCTTGATCCCCTTCGGCCCTGGCATGCTTCGCATCCTCGGCCAGCGCACTCCCCTCTCCATCGCCCATCTCGATACAGGCCTCCTCTTCCTCTTCGCCATCACTTCCATCGGCGTCTATGGCGTCGCTCTTGCCGGCTGGTCCTCCAACAATAAATATTCCCTCCTCGGCGGCCTCCGCAGCTCCGCTCAGATGATCAGCTACGAAGTCTCCCTCACCCTCTCCGTCGTCGGCGTCCTCCTCCTCGCTGGCAGCTTCGATTTCAACGAAATCATCACCTCCCAGCAGGGCTCCTGGCTCGGCTTCCTCCCACGCTGGTATCTCTTCCCTCAAATCCTCGGCTTCATCTGCTACTTCATCTCCGCCATTGCGGAGACCAATCGCGTCCCCTTCGATCTTCCCGAAGCCGAAACCGAGCTCGTCGCCGGCTTCCACACCGAATATTCCAGCTTCAAATTCGCCATGTTCTTCATGGCCGAATACGCCAATATGATTACCGTCTCCTGCCTCGCCACCATCCTCTTCCTCGGTGGCTGGCTCTCTCCCTTCCCTTCTTCCTGGTCCTGGACGCGCTACCTTCCCGTCGCCGTCCTCCTCGCCGGCGGCCTCTGGCTCCTTCTCAACTCCTTCTCCGCCCTCAAAGGCTTTGGTCGCGTCGTCATCTCCCTCCTGGCTCTCGCCGCCATCGCTGTCGGCCTGGTCTGCATCTTCGCCCCCGTCCTGGCTTTTATCCAGGGACCTTTCTGGTTCCTCTCCAAAGTCTTCTTCCTCCTCTTCTTTTATGTCTGGGCGCGTGGCACTCTTCCCCGTTTCCGTTATGATCAGCTCATGGATTTCGGCTGGAAGATTCTCCTCCCCCTCTCTCTCGCCAACCTCGTCCTCACTGGCATCGTCCTCCTGGTCCTCCACCGATGACTCTCCCTCTCCTTCTCTTCTTCCTTTTCGCCGCCATCTCCCTCGCCGGCGCCCTCGGCGTCATCCTCGCCCGCGAACCCATCCACAGCGCCCTCGCACTCATCCTGGTCATGGTCTCGCTGGCCGCCCTCTATCTCCTGTTGGGCGCTCCCTTCATCGCCGCTGTCCAGGTCATCGTCTATGCTGGCGCCATCATGGTCCTCTTCGTCTTTGTCATCATGCTCCTCAACGCCCGCTCCGAGGAGCGCACCAACTCCAGCAAATTCGCCCTCTTCGCAGGCCTCCCTCTCGCTTTCTTCCTCATCCTCCATCTCGCCTATTGGATGGCTCTGGGTTCCAGGTCCCTCCCTCCCGCTGGCCCATCCTCCCTGCAGCCCGCTTCCACCCGCGAGCTTTCTCTCCTCCTCTTCCAGCACTTCCTTTTCCCCTTCGAGCTCACTTCCATCCTCATCCTCATCGCCATCCTGGGCGCTGTCGTCCTCGCCTCGAGAAAGGAATCCTGAATGGTTCCGCCAAGCTATTTCCTCGTCTTGAGCGCTCTCCTGTTCGGCCTCGGCGTCCTTGCCTTCGTCTTTAAACGCAATATCGTCACCATCTTTATGGCCATCGAGCTCATGCTCAACGCCGTCAATCTCGCCTTCGTCGCTTTCAGTCAGGCTCTCGGCAGGCTCGATGGCCAGATCTTCGTCTTCTTCGTCATCGTCGTCGCCGCCGCGGAGGCGGCCGTCGGCCTCGCCATCGTCCTGCTCATCGCACGCAATCGCCGCTCACTCAATGTCGAGCGCAGCAACGAGATGAAACTCTAAATGCCCATCCTTCATCATCTCTGGATCATCATGCTCCTCCCCGCCGCCGGCGCGGCTCTCAACGGCCTCGCTGGCAGCCGCTGGTCTCGCCCCCTCATCCATTCCATCGCCATCGGCAGCGTCGCCCTTTCTTTCGCCGCCGTCCTCGAGCTCCTCCGCGAATTCCTCTCCCTCCCTTCCTCCGCCATCCCTTTTATCTCCTCTTCTCTTCCCTGGCTCCAGGCAGGCAATTTCCGCGTCTCCTTCAATTTCCAGATCGATCAGCTCACCCTCCTCATGCTCCTTATCGTCACAGGCGTCGGCCTCCTCATCCACATCTATTCCGCCGGCTATATGGCCCACGAACAGGGCGCCTATCGCTATTTCAGCTACATGAACCTCTTCATGTTCTTCATGCTCACTCTGGTCATGGCCGCCAATCTCGCCCTCATGTTCGTCGGCTGGGAGGGTGTCGGCCTTTGCAGCTATCTCCTTATCGGTTTCTTCTTCCGCAAGCCCAGCGCCGCCAACGCCGGCAAAAAAGCTTTCCTCACCACCCGCATCGGCGACGTCGGCTTCATGCTCGGCATCTTCCTTTCCTGGTGGGTTTTCCAGTCCCTCGATTTCTCTTCCATCTTTTCAAAAGCCGCTCTCATGCCCGTCGAAACTCCCGGCCACCTCGGCGTACTCACTTCCATCTGCCTCCTCCTTTTCGCCGGCGCGGTCGGTAAATCCGCCCAGCTCCCTCTCTATGTCTGGCTCCCGGACGCCATGGAAGGCCCCACTCCCGTCAGCGCCCTCATCCACGCCGCCACCATGGTCACCGCTGGCGTCTATATGGTCGCCCGCATGAATTTCGTTTTCTCCCACGCTCCCTTCGCTCTCTTCCTCGTCGGCCTCGTCGGCGCTCTCACCGCCCTCTTCGCCGCCACCATCGCTCTCGTCCAGACTGACATTAAAAAAGTTCTCGCCTATTCCACCATCTCCCAGCTCGGCTACATGTTTCTCGCCTGCGGCGTCGGCGCTTTCTCCGCCGCCGTTTTCCACCTCATGACCCACGCCTTCTTCAAGGGCCTCCTCTTCCTCGCCGCCGGCAGCGTCATCCACTCCCTGGGTGGCCAGCAGGATATGCGCCACATGGGCGGCCTCCGCCGCCGCATCCCCTGGACCTTCGCCACCATGTCCATCGCCACCCTCGCCATCGCTGGCATTCCTGGCTTCTCCGGCTTCTTCAGCAAAGACGAAATCCTCGAAGCCGCTCGCGCCGGCCCCCACGCCAATCTCCCCCTGTGGGCTCTCGGCATCGTCGCCGCTCTCCTCACCTCTTTCTATATGTTCCGTCTCCTCTTCCTCACTTTCTTCGGCGCCCCCCGCTTCGACGAGCACCACACCCCCGTTCACGAATGCCCTCCCCGCATGCTCGTCCCCCTTGTCATCCTGGCTCTCTTCTCCCTCGGCGGGGGTTGGTTTGCCGCTCCCAGCCTCCTCGGCGGCCCCAACCATTTCTCCAATTTTCTCCATCCCGTCTTCGCCGCCTCCCAGGCTCTCGCCTCATCCTCCGCCCCTCTCCTCGCCCCGGAGCCTTCCTCTTTCCCCAATTTCTCCCTTCTCCTTCCTTCCCTTGTAGGCTGGCCCGTTCTCGGCGCGCTCCTCGGTTTCTTCCTCGCCTGGTGGCTCTATATCCTCCAGCCCGCCGCCCCCGAAAAGCTCGCCGCCTCCCTCCACGGCCCTTACACCCTGCTCCTCCACAAGTATTACGTCGACGAAATCTACGCCGCCCTCCTCATTCGCCCCCTCCTCTGGCTCTCCTCCGTCGTCCTCTGGCGCGCCATAGACGTCACCCTCATTGATGGCGCCGTCAATGGCGCCGCCTCTTCCTCCCGCGCCGCGGGTGGCTTCCTCCGCCGCATCCAGTCCGGCAACGAACGCAGCTACGCTTCCTGGATCGTTTTCGGCGCCGTCGCCGTTTCCGCCTTCCTCATCTGGATGGACTTCCTCGGAAAGATGGTCATGCGATGAATCATTTCCTCCTCTCCGCTCTCATCCTTCTTCCGCTCCTCGGCGCGGCCTGCATCCTTCTCCTTCCACGCCAGGGTCACCAGTGGATCCGCGCCCTCGCTTTCGCCGCCTCCTCTCTCGAATTCCTGCTCTCCCTCCTCCTTCTCCGCCATTTCAATCTGGCCCCGGGCGCAGGCTATCAGTTCGTCGAATTCCATCCCTGGATCGCCACTCCTCCCATCCACTATCATCTCGGCCTCGATGGCATCAGCCTCTTCCTCGTCCTCCTCACCACTTTCCTCCTCCCCGTCAGCATCCTCGCTTCTTTCTCCGGCATCCACTCCCGCGTCAAGGAATTCTTCTTCATGCTTCTCCTTCTCGAGGCCGCCATGATTGGCGCTTTCCTCGCCCTCGACCTCTTCCTCTTCTTCCTCTTCTGGGAAGCCATGCTGATCCCCATGTACTTCCTCATCGGCATCTGGGGCCACGACCGCAAAATCTACGCCGCCCTCAAATTCATCCTGTACACCATGCTCGGTTCCATCCTCATGCTCGTTGCCATCCTTTGGCTCTTCCGCCTCACGGGCTCCCTCGATCTTCCCGTCATCCTCCACAGCTTCCAGTCCGGCGCCGTCGCTTTCCGTTCCTGGCGCACCGAAGCTCTTCTCTTCGGCGCTTTCTTTCTCTCCTTCGCCATCAAAGTCCCTCTTTTCCCTTTCCACACCTGGCTGCCAGACGCTCACACCGAGGCCCCCACCGCCGGCTCCGTCATCCTCGCCGGCGTCATGCTCAAAATGGGTGCCTATGGCATGCTTCGCTTCTGCCTCCCTCTTTTCCCAGAGGCCTCTCATTATTTCGCCCCGCTCATCGGCATCCTCGCCATCATCGGCATCATCTATGGCGCCCTGGTCGCTCTCGTCCAGTCCAATCTCAAGCGCCTCGTCGCCTATAGCTCCGTCAGCCATCTCGGCTTTGTCGTCCTCGGCATTTTCGCCTTCGACAAAATCTCCATCGAAGGTTCTCTCTTCCAGATGCTCAGCCACGGCGTTTCCACCGGCATGCTCTTCCTCGTCGTCGGCATGCTCTATGAGCGCCGCCACACCTTCGAAATCAGCCAGTTCGGCGGCCTCGCCACTCCCATGCCCGTTCTTATGAGCTTCTTCCTGTTCGCATGCCTTTCTTCTCTCGCCCTTCCTCTTCTCAATGGCTTCGTCGGCGAATTCCTCATCCTTCTCGGTGTCTATGGCACGCATCCCCTCTGGGTCGCTTTTGCCACCACCGGCAGCGTCCTTTCCGCCTCCTATCTCCTCTGGGCCTATCAGCGCGTCGCCCTTCAGGAAGTTACCGTCGAGGTCAACTCTTCCCTCCCGGACGCCACCGGACGCGAACGCCTCATCCTCGCCACCCTCGCTCTTCTCTCTCTCTTCATGGGTCTCGCTTCCCCGCTCTTCACTCGCCGCATGGATGATTCCACCTCCAGCCTTCTCTTCCAGATGCAGGTCGGCCACAGCTTCCTCGCCCGCGGCCAATCCGCCCCTCCTCCTCTGGCCCTTTTGCCTTCCCGTCTCCTCACTCTTTCCAGAAAGGGAGCGCCACAGGCCGTCGCCCTGGCGCAGCCACGCTGAATGATTCCCTCTCCTTTCCAGCACGCTGATCTTTTCCGCATCGCGCCTGAAATCCTCCTTTGCGCCTTCGGCATCCTCATCATGCTGCTTGACCCTTTCCTCGCCCCGCCCCGCAAACGCCTCCTCGGTTGGCTGGCTCTCCTGGCCGTCCTCGCCTCTCTCGCTTCTCTCCGTTTCGCCGCCGCTCATCCCGGCTTCGCCTATGGCCGCCTTTTCATCGTGGACCCCTTCAGCCTCTTCCTCCACGCCGTCGTTCTTCTCGCCGTCGCTCTCGCCATCCTCGGCTCCATCGACTATCTCCATCGCGAAGGCCTTCCCCACGGCGAATATTTCGCTCTCGTCCTCTTCGCCGCCGCCGGCATGGGCGTCCTCTGCGGCGCCACCGAGCTCGTCACCGCCTTCATCGGCCTCGAAATGAGCTCCATCGCCAGCTACATCCTCGCCGGTTTCCGCCGCAATTCCGTCCGTTCCAGCGAAGCCTCCCTTAAATATTTCCTCCTCGGCTCTTTCGCCACAGCCTTCTTCCTCTATGGCGTCGCCATGATCTATGGCGCCACCGCCACCACCCAAATCATCGATGTCCGCTCCTTCTTCCTCTTTGGCTCCTTGAGTCCTCTCATCCTTCTCGGCATCGGCATGCTCTTTGTCGGCCTCGGCTTCAAGGTTGTGGCCGCTCCCTTCCAGGTCTACGCGCCGGATGTCTATCAGGGCGCTCCCACTCCCGTTTCCGCCCTTCTCGCCTCCGCTCCAAAGGTCGCCGCCTTTGCCCTCATGATTCGCATCTTCTTCGTCGCCTTCGGCCACCTCAGCCATCTCTGGTTCTGGATCTTCTGGCTCTCCGCTCTCCTCTCCATGTGCATCGGCAATTTCGCCGCTCTCCGCCAGACCAACATCAAGCGCATGCTCGCCTATAGCTCCATCGCTCATGCCGGTTACATCCTGGTTGCCTTCGCCGCTTCCAGCGTCTTTGGCGTCGCCGCCATCCTCTTCTATCTCGCCGCCTACGTCCTCATGAAGATTGGCGCCTTCTCCATCGCCGCTCACGTCGGCGGCCCCGATGAGCGCCTCGTCGAAATCGCCGATTATGCGGGCCTCGGCCGCCAGCAGCCCGCCATCGCCGCCTGCTTCTCCCTTTTCCTCCTTTCTCTTCTCGGCCTCCCCGCCACAGCCGGCTTCCTCGGCAAATTCTATGTCTTCCAGGCCGCTCTTGATTCCCGCATCATCTGGCTCGTCGTCTTCGCCGCTCTCAATAGTGTTGTCGGCTCCTTCTATTACCTCCGCGTCATCGTCACCATGTATTTCAAAGATCCTCCCGCTCCCTCTTCCCCTTCCGCTTCCGCCCTTCCTCGCCCCGCCCTCGGCGCCGCTGCCGCACTCGGCCTTCTCGCCGCCGCCGCTGGCACTCTCTATCTCGGCCTCCTCCCCACTCGCGTCATGGCCCACGCCATCGCCGCCGCCGCCAGCCTCCGCTAGCAACCCTCGCCGCTCTATCGCCT
>VFSW01009745.1_pt1 | contig 13690 bp, 26 predicted proteins | sample 5358111 | NCBI WGS metagenome assembly VFSW01 (sample SAMN11554181, study PRJNA540505) | mine drainage metagenome | isolation source: sediment from site ElyBrook_90M | place: USA: Ely Copper Mine, Vershire, VT | collected 2017 | reverse complement strand
GCCTGTGGGTTTTTGTCTATCGTCGTTTCGCCGTGATAGATAAAGCCACGCTCAATGAACGCATGCACCACATCGCCGCGAAAGTCCTTCAGCCCGATAAAGCCATCGTTTACCAGACTTGCCGCTATTTGCTGGATATGCACACAGCAGTTGCGTCCTGGTTTCGTCACACGTAACAGGTGATCGATGATGTAGTCGAAGTGTCGGTAAAACTCATCGGCATTGCGGCTATTGCCTAGATCGCGCTCAGTCGGGCTGTATGTGTACAGGCTCTGAAATGGAGGTGAGAAGATCGACAGGTCTACGGAATTATCGGCCATCTCTGCCATACGTTCACAACTATCACCGAGCATCAGCGTGTAGGCGTCATTTTTGACGGTCTGTGGATGGTAGTCGTCACGCTGCTGGACGTTGCCTATTTCAGCGCGCTCAAAGGACTGGACATGTTCTATCAATTGTTCGCTCATGGCATTGGCCTCTTGTTCTTTCCGTAGCACATTGGCATAGACTTCTTGCTCGATCTCCGAGACGATAATGGAGACATGGACGGGGTGTTGTTGCCCGAATCGGTAGCAGCGCCGGATACACTGGTAGTAGTTCTCAAAGCTATCGCCCAGCCCGACAAAGGCCATATGATGGCAATTTTGAAGATTGATACCGTATCCCGCGATGCGCGCTTTTGTGACCAGGATGCGCTTCTCACCGCGCTGGAATGCTTCTATGGCGGCAATCTTGCTATCAGGTGAGTCGCTCCCAGTGATCTCAATGCTATCGGGGATTGCCCGTGCCAGAGCCGCGCTTTCATCATTCATGCCACACCAGAGTATCCATTGCTCAGTGTTGGACTGCACGAGGTCTACCGCGCACTGTACCCGCTCTTCAATCGTCCCCTTGCGCGCCCGTGATCGGTCAGTGATGCCCTTCAGTCCCGTAAAGAATAATTGGTCTTCAGGTGCGTAGGACGTGCCGACTATGACAGGCTGTGTATGTAGTGGCGGGAGGGTATAGTTGCTATCGTCAAACTCTCCAATGTTGGATGGTTTCTTGACACTCATTGACCATGACGCCATCCAGCGATAGAACGCCTCTTGTGCGTGGCCTTTGAGTCGCCATCCGTTGCTACTGCCAAGTCCTGAGTCATGCACAAAGAACATGGACAGCATTTCGGTACGACTCAGGATGCCTAAAAATTCAGCATGATTGGCGATTTCGGTGATATCATTTGGTGCTGGCGTGGCCGTACAGCAGAGGCGATAGGGAGTGGACGCAAACAGTTCTATCAGCTTGTTGCGCGTCTCACCGTCTAATGATTTGAGAATGCTGGATTCATCTAGCACGATAGTACCGAAGTCAGCAGGGTCGAAATGAGCAAGCATCTCGTAGTTCGTGATGTTGATGCCCTCAATCAGATCGCTGCCAGATCGCGTATAGTGGACTTCCACGCCTATCTTCCTTGCTTCACTGGCGGTCTGGCGCACAACGCTTAACGGCGCAAGGATTAACGCTCGTTTGCCTGTCAGTCGGGCAAACTCTACTTGCATAAAACTTTTGCCCAAGCCGGTATCAGCAAAAATCGCCGCGCGTCCCTTACGCAATGCCCACTGGACAAGCACACGCTGAAATGGGAACAGCATCGGGTGAATAGCATCCGAAGGGACTTCTATCCCTGCTGGCTGCGCTATCGTGCGCTTGGACTCCAAGAAGGTGCTGTAGTCGCTCACTTCGCACCTCCGGCCCGTTGCCATAGTGCGTAGTGCCTATCCAGCACAGCCGCATAACAGCACAGCAGGAAATAGTGTTCATCAATCCCATGTGGCGTAGATAGCCCACAGGGACAGCGTGTGAGCAGGAGGACAACGAGAGTGTAGCGAATTGATGGTTGCATAGCGTTCTCGCTTTCTTGAACGCTGCGATACTTTCCAGTGTTGCCAAGCGCGTTATGATGTGGCATACTAGAAAATAAGCAGCAGGGATTACCATGATGGTTTCTAGCGGGTTGCAATCGAGAGATTCCATCATGCCTGTTGTGAACAGAAGTCAGCATATCGGTAGTTAGCTGATATCTGGTTTCGTGTTTTTGCGCTTCTCCAGAAACTGGTTCAGATCGTCGCGGCTGATTCGCCACACCTTTCGGGCCAGTTGATATCCGGCAAGGTCTCCAATATTCAACCACTTGTAAACAATGTCGGTAGATACGCGCAGTTCGTTGGCTACCTCCTCTACAGTGAGATACTTCTCGTCTGTCATTAACACGAAAACCTCCTTTGTGCCATCGCTGACACGCATCAATAATAACGCCCGATAGCGGAAATGTCAAGTCATAACGGATGATACAGGGTGCCGCTTTCACGGCGTTGGATAAAATAGATGATAATTGCATATGAAACCCCAGAACGATAAAGAGACGCGCTACGATGGTGGTTGCTCAGTTGGGCATGATATCTCCATCAAGGCAATGCCAGAGATGGAACACATTCGGGTGAATATTGACGTATTGAGAGGCGCGGGGTAGCACTTGATAGGCTTCCTCTTCCTCTCCGATGAACTCTTCTTTGACAGCTAGAATCTCTTCCCATGTCGGGTAGCGATCTTCACGCGATACGCTGACGTGTTGCCAGTGGCGATCATCTGGCGGATGTGTCTCTTCGGTAAGGATGACGTGCAATCCGGAATCGTCATAGTAGGCTTCCGACTTTTGCGTATTTGCCGCCGCATGAGGGTATTGCGCCCGTATAGTGGGGTCATTCAACGGACTATACATGGTATGCCATACGTGCTTCTTTTGCTTATTGTGCATGCCTCGTGGTGTCCATAAATTGCTCATAGTTTTTGTCTCCATCCCTATGACTGCTTATAAATCTCATCCAACATGCGAATGTGCCGATACCAGAGAAACAATGCCTGCCGGTAGCGTATCAGGATGTAGGAGAGTGCCAACGCGCCCACAAGCATGAGTAGATCGGTGCACAGGGCGATGGTGGCAAGGATGTGGAACGTCATCGGGTCGGTCATTGTACCTCTTTCCTCTCCATTGCCGTCTCTCCTAACAACGCTTGCATCTTCTTGCGCCCTGCCTCAAGCAACGCCTCAAGCCGTTCCGATGGTGTCAGTACGTTGACAATTGTGCGCTCCTGCTCGTTCATAGGCATACGCACGCGCACGGCATCAATACGGCGGTCAGGCGTGGCGTTTTTCATGATACTCTCTCGTAGACGGTAATCCAGTCATGGATAGCCCACCACTGGATAGGCCGATGTGATGCCACCTCTACCCAGTCCTCAGTTAGTTGCGCAAAGAACGCATCGTCTGCCGTACATCCACCATCGTCCTCTCCGATGTAGACAAGACGTTTGCCTTGATACGTTTTCAGGCAGTCCGATGCCATATCAGACATCGGGGGCCAACTTAGAAACAATGTCCGATCTGTGTGCTGGCTCAATATGTCGGGCTTCCCCTCCTGTACTGAAAAGAAGATAGAGCGCGTCTCGTTGAGTAACTCCCCGTACGGGCCGGTGCGCGGACTATGCCAGTGATTGCCCGTTTTCAGCTGTGGCGGCGTTTCATCATAAGCGAACATATCAACGCCCAACTGTGTGAGTTGCCACGCCCAATAGCCGCTCCCCGCGCCCATCTCAACGCCTTGCGGGGAAAGCCAGTGTGCGACGAATGCTAGTGAATCAGGGTCTGGTATTGCCCATGTATATTTTCCGCAGAGTTCATTACGATGAATCGGCTTTTCCCACCGCCACGTCGCAGACCAATCAGGACTCCATACATGCTCATATCTCCAGTCAATCGTATTGCCGGGGAGGGTGAGTATCATGTCCCAGTAGGGATTGTCTGTCCGTGATGTTGGCAAGCTTTCAGGTGCCGCCACATACATATCATCTATCATTGTCATTCCTCAGTTTTTACTACAAAACTATCCCCAAAATAACCGCCCACGCTGTCCATCCGAACCGCGCCACATCACTGCCAAACCAGCCGCCGATCCACAACACCGCGAAGACCGGCGCGACAAAGAATAGCCACGCAATGAGCATGTAGGCACGGATGAGAGCGCGGCGTGACGCGCTCTCATCATAATGGCTCACGATTTTCCCTCTTCCAGCAGCGTCATCAGGAAGTCCATGAACTTCAACTGATCATTGACCTTGCCGTAGACGGGCGTAGTAGCGTAGGCTTCGCGCACGTCTGCCATGCGAATCGCCACCAGTTCGCGAAATTCCGCATCCGTAATGCCCAATCGCTTGAGCAATATGTCAATCATCCATGTCGGGATACAGTGACCAGTACTCGTTGCGTCGCGTGAAATGTCTAAAAAGAGTGTGACCTGCTCTCTCATTACTGCGTCTCCTCCTTGTCTGCACTACACCCGCCGCTACAACGCCGTATCATCGCTACCGTGATGCTATGGTCATGGCAGCGTGCCTTGCCACAGCCGGCGCACACAAGCGGCGTCCTGACGCCACAGATGGTACAGCGACGCCTGGCAATGCCAGTGCGCTGGGAAAGCGCGTAGTCAATATCTTCTACCAGCGGGGCTGGCAGTGGCTCAGGCGTATCAAGCTCTATCCAGCGCAGGTCGCTCTCGCAGCGCAATGGACGCGAGAGGGCATCTATGCACTCTTCTGGTCCGCCGTAGCGGATATGGTCAGGGACACTCATTACCTTCCCCCTTCGCAAATGTCGAAACTTGCCTTACCCATCCAGGCAAGTCCTGCGCAATGCCATTTACCCGTACTATAGACGCAATGCCAGGCCATAGACACGCGCCGCTTGCGCAGACACGATACGTCCGGCTGGACGCGCTGGCCTGCTGTAAAGAGCGAGAGAGCGAGCAGGAGCGCCGCATAGCCCCACAATGCTTTTAGGGTCAATCGTTGCCAGCGTGTCATTTATTTAATTTTCTCCATTACGGCGAGACCTCCACTTCTCCCGTTTGCCGTACTGCCATCTCTCGTTCTACCAGCCCCGCTACCAGCCGTCCATGTGCCTCAGTTGTACACAACAACACGCACACCTGACCGCCCTCTAGCCGCGCGACAAGAGCTTCTACGCCGCGTTGCGCGGGAACTGTCCCTAAATAGGGGGCAAGGCTCAGGATGTACCGCGCGCGCCAGTGCATCCCCAACTGCTGACCGTGTAGCGGCGAATGGGTACTCAGCGCCGTTGGATTGCTACGTATCTCAATAAGATAGGTGTGCAGTGACTGGCCGTAGTCTCGTAGCCGCGCTTCGGCATCGGGCGCTGTGACGGGAAGGATGTGGAGAGTGCCGGTCATACTGTTACCGTCGCTTTCTGACGCACCATGCGCACCTGCATACGCTGGCGGATACCGTATTCGCCTACTGGACACACGCGACACTCATAGCGCGGATGTTGCCTGATGCGCTGGTAGATTTGTAACCATTCCATGTCTTTCCAGGGAAGCGGTTCTCTCTTTTTGCAGCCAGGGCAATATGTCTCATACTGGCGATCTGGGGTGGCTTTGCGAAAATCTCTCATCGTGCATCGCCCTCCCATACAAGAAACACATACGGCTCGCATCCCTCATGCTCACACACCAGCACAGAGAGTATCCCCAAATCATGCAACGCCCGTAGATCGTCCAGCGTGAAGAGAATGCCGGCCGCCAGTGCTTCCCATTGCAACACCAGCACATCCCCATAACACACACCGCCATTGTCGCGACATCGCGCAGAGAGCCACGTAGCAAGGGCTGTGCGGCGGGCGTAGTAGGGTGGCACACTCGCTACAGGAAGCGTGTCCAGCGTCACGATATCGATGCTGGCGGGTTGATACGTTGGCGCGGGTACTGGCGCGTAGTCCAATAATTTCATGATGCTATCCCCCGTAATCCTGCCAGGAGCAACCGCGCTCTTGGATGATTTAACACCTTCTTCTTTGCCAGTGCTTCGATTTGCCGGACGCGCTCTCGTGAGACGCCGTACTGCTGCGCAATCTCGCTCAACGTGTATTCCCGGTCATCCAGCCCCGCGCGCAGCGAGAGAATGCGACGCTCGCGCTCACTCAGGCAATCCAGCACCGCATCAACCAGCCGCCGTGCATGATCGCCGTCCTCTTCTACCTGCGCAAAGTCACTCGCGGCCTCCCTGTCCTCGACCATCTCCCACAAGGCCACGTCGCCGCCGTGTTGCAATTCCAGTGGCGCGTCCAGCGAGAGCGTGCGCAGCGTGCCACTGGCGCGAATGTCGCGCATCCGCTCAACGGTCATACCCAGTGCGGCGGCTATCGTCTCATCGCTCGCATCCTCTCCCAACTCACGCTCTACCCGCCCAAGACGCATCACATCTTCCCACACATGTACCGGACGGCGGATGGTGTACCCCTTGTCCAGCACATAGCGCCATACATACTGGCGTATCCAGATGGTGGCGTAGGTGCTGAATTTATAGCCCGTCGTATAGTCGTACTTTTCGGCGGCGCGCATCAGTCCTATATTGCCCTCCTGGATGAGATCGCACAGGTCAATGTCGCGGGACATGTAGCGCTTCGCTATATGGACGACTAAGCGCAAGTTGCACTCGATGAGCCTCTGGCGCGCCTGTGGCGTGTTCTGCCACGCTAAGTCCTGCTCTTGCTCCGCTGTCAGCAGCGGATATGCGCCGATCTCGCGCATATAGGGCGCAAGGTCGCTGTGATCGGCGTAAGGTAGGATGGTGGCCGTCATGCGCTCACCTCTTTCATCGCTTTGCGAAACAATTGCCGTGCGCGCGACAACTCGTTGTTTTGCGCGCCTTTGTTCCAGCCCGATGCACACTTGAGCAGTTCCGCCCGGTAGTGTGCTGGCAATCGCTGCAATGCCCTGCGCCGTACATCGCCCATTGCGCAGCGTTCTGCAATGTCGGCTTGCCCGTCCTCAACGTCCATACCGCCAGCGCACAGGGCGTCGAGCGAGGCGGCGTCCTGTCGCGCGCGTTTGAGTCCCGCATCGATGGAGGTACGCCGCGCAATGAGTAGCAGCCAGTTCTTGAGGTTGGTGTCAGTCGCCCGCTCCCAGGCGACCCATGCTTTCAGAAACGTCTCCTGGGTCAAATCCTCGGCCAGTTCATGCGAGCGCGTGCGCTGCAACAGGAATGCGTAGATGGATGGATGATAGCGTGTGTAGAGCGTGTCAAAGTCGATCATACTGCCACCTCATGATCTACCGGAATGTAAGCAATGAGTTGTTCAGCGATGTATCGCGTGTACATAGGCGGGACGGCCTGCGCTATCTCGTATTGCGTGTGCATCCAGTCAATGCCCATTGCACGCTGCGCGCCGCGTTTATCTCCCATATGTCCAACCGGACAATAGAATTGTTCAAGCGTGGGAATGTTGCCAGCGTGGGCAATCCTGGCAACATGACGCGGGTGTTCAGGCTGGAAGAGGAAGACGTTACTTTCAAACCAGCGATGCCGGTAGACACGCAGGCCGAACATAGCCCCGCAGAGCATAATGGACTTGATAAGCGGCGCATTGGAGACGTTCTCGATCACATAGGGCTTACCAGTGGCTTGTAGCCGCTTTCGTATCGCCCCTACGAGGTTAGGATGCTTGCCCCTATCTGATAGCCCATGATTAAGCATGATAGTAAAAAGTTGGCACGGCGGACTCGCATGATATGCATCGTATCCCTCAAATGGGAAGTCCATCATGTCGGCTTGAATAAAGCGGTATGGGTAGCGCGGCTGTGGTTGAATATCGATTCCCGTCACGTCAAAGTATTCCGCATATCCTGCTGAGCATCCACCGGCGCAACAGCCAATATCTAACAGTTTCGGCTTGCTCATCTCTTTTACACCATCACTGCAATCATGACGCCCTGCGCAATCGCAATCAATTGCTCACAGTACCGTTTTGAGAAGAGTCCACGTTGGAGCGTATCGCCCGTTGCGATGTTGAGCAAGTCGTAGTGCCTGCCATCGGGCGTGTAGTAGGCGAAGTCCGTGTTCTGCGCAACGGCAGCCCAGATCATCTCGTCACGAAACATGACCTCTCGTATGACGAAACGGAGCGGTTGCTGTATAGTGCTCTCCCTGAGCACGTCAGGGCGTGGTTGTGTTGCTGTGGTCATCGGCTGGCCTCCCCTTCTATCGCTGGTAGGAAGACGCCTAGCACATCAAGTAGCGCCAACACCGCCTCACTGAATGAGCGGCAGGTATGCGGCGCATGTGGAATCGTTTGCAGGTAGAACACGCCATGCCGGCAGAAGAGGTCAATATCGATAGCGTCTTTCTTGAAGCGTAAGCGTTCGCCGGCAAGAAGACGTTGCTTAATAAGAATCGGATTGCCCATGAAAAATCCCCCTTGTGCATCTCCCCTGAGCCACATTGACTTTGCTTGATGCAAGTGGTAATATGTGGTCAAGGGGCTAGTTATGATAGACGCGCCCGATAGCATTGGAGAGTCGCTAAGTGTTGCCAGCGACTCTCTTTTGTTTTTATGTCTCCTGCATGGGTTGGTATGTCTCCTCAGTCAAGCCAAAAGTCCATGCTACAGCTCTGTCTGCTGTACGAATAGTCGGTGGGACGCGCAGATAATACTGGCGTGGCGTCGAACTGTCCTGAACATGGACGTAGTGCGCAACGCGCTCAGGATCACTCCCCAAATCAACTGCGATGAGTCGCCCACGCTTTCCGGTATCGATGCACTGCCCGCCAACCAACTCAACAAAACGGTCATTGCCCAGACGTTCCTGAATGACGCGCCTGATCTCCATGTTCTGTTCGTTGAGCCAGTCTTCTTTGGCGAGCAAATCGGACTGCATGATAATGTGTTCAGATGTGCGTGTGCCGTGCCAGGCATAGAACCCCCAACCGTCGCGATACTGCATACACATCCCGTCAGCACTGTGCGGGCGTTCTTGCTCATCTCGCTCCAAGCGAATAGGCTTACGCACAAGCCATGCCTCTTCTTTGCCAAGTTGGTAGCCGCCCACCATTTCATTGAAGAGCGCAAGATGAATGAGTTTGTTATACTCAAAGACTTCACAGAAGAACCGGTAGAATGCTAACCAATTTTCGTCTAAGTAGGCCCTGACCGAGTCCCAGACCGAGTCCCTGACCGAGACCCTGACCGAGTCCCAGACCGAGTCCCAGACCGAGTCCCTGACCGAGTCCCTGACCGAGTCCCCGAAATGCGCCATGCAAAATGCTATCGGAGAGTCAAACCAGCGAAATCGTTTTGGCGGCTCAAGGCCAGCGACACGATACGCCTCGCTCAGATGGCGTTCTGCCTCGCGCTCATCTACGGCAGTCGTTGCCAGCATAGAAGCGATGCGCTTTTGTGCGAATTGGCGGGCGTACTCTATCTGGTCAGGAGTAAGTCGCTCCTGACCTTTTGTGATCTTGGCGCATGGAAGGGCGGCAATTGTTCCCATTAGTCAACCACCAGTCGGATTGCCTCCGGGCTGTATTCACGCTGACGAATTACCTCATAGTACCCCGGCTCAAGCGCAATCGTGCCGTGCTCCTGGTGGACGATCTGGGTTGCCCTGAGGACTTCCAGAAACATCCGGCCTTGCGCATCTTCCAACACGCGCCCCTGTGCCAAACTGTGGCTATGCCCTGTTACTTCTCCCTCAAGAATGATGCGACTCTTGCGAGCCGTGAGGTTTTCCGGGAGTGACGCGACTTGTCGGATGAGCAAGTCGCCCTGTCGATGCATGATACCGTGCTGTTCGTTGCGTGCTGCCATTGCCATTGTGATCATTCTCTCTTTCTGTTTCTGTCTATCCAAAAAGCGGCAAGAGTGCCCCTTGCCAAAAACGTTGCGCTATTGTACACTCCTGCTACCTTTATCGATTGCCGATAGCGTGTCCCCATCGTGCTCTGCCGGTAGAGGAATTTCAAGATGATGCGATGCGAGATAGTCCCGAAACGACTGGAGACTGATGCGTACCTGTCCCCGAAACTTGATCGCCTCTAATTCTCCCTTGTGCGCCATGTCTAGCACTGTATCTACAGAGACATCCATTTTTTCAGCGATGGTACTGGGACGTACATATTGCTGAATATCCCGCCCGTCTTCAACTGCTTGCATCCGCGCTTCTCCGTTATTTTCCGGTACTTTCGTCATTTCCCTTGAATTATCCATGAGTTTTTGCTATACTTGTACATGACAAGGGGCTATTTCGTGAGGTTACACTACGGACGTAGTACCCCGTTGTCATACTTATTTACGCAGGTCTGTCTGCTGTTCCCCAACTGCTATTGCAGACCTGCGTAAGTTCTTACTTACTGTCCCCCTGTATTTTCCAGTCTAGATCATCAATGTCCAGGTCATGCAGGTTGGAATCTACCCGTAGCCCATTGAAGACCTTGAGTATGGCATAGGCACTAGTCGCCCGTATCGCTACGCCGTTTTCTGCATTCCAGACAACGCGCCCTGAAATGCCTGCGCGTTTCGCTACCTGTTCTTGCGTCAAGAGCAGTTGCGCGCGCGCATTGCGAACCCTGAGCTTTTTTGCCACTGTTATTTCCACCGTATTTGTATTTCCTTATACGTAATTGTAAGAACGTGTAGATATTACCATACCCTTATCCAAAAAGCAAGCCTATATAGTACTAATTTCGACGAATCTGAACCCAAAATTGTAGTGCAAACGTACATCTGTCCCCCTCATCGAATTTTACACTACCGTAGCGCGCGAAGGATAGAGCAATTTCTCAACCCATTTACGGAAAATGTAACCACAAATGGGTTGAGAAATTGAGAAACCTCAATGTCAAATGCTACATACTGTGCTTTTCTTGTCTGGCAGTTGATGTAGAGCGTTCCTGAAAATGCAACCCGTTCTCAACCTGCTCAGGAGAAAGCGCACAATACCGATGGATGATGATACCCTATTTCCCAACTTCCCTGATTGGCAACAGTGTTATTCCTTGTATCTACAAAACATCTTTGACAAGAGCGGCAGTAGCAGCAGTAGGAGGTCATGCCGTAGCATTCTGCGGATGTTCTTTGCTGACACGGAACGCGATCCCGCGACCTATGTACGCAGTGATATACTCTCGTTTCTTGCGCAGCCGTCACAATCACTACGAAGCAGGGGGCATCCACTGGCGGCAAATACAAAGAATTGCCGCGTCTCCATGATTCGCAATTTCTATCGCTTTGCCAGCGACTACGATGTGCGGCAAGCGGATGGGACGATTGTGCCGCTCTTTCGCGGACTGCTTCCGACCAGGGGCATGACATACCTGGCGCGTGATCGCAAGATCGCCGGGCTTTCCATTGAAGAGGTAGACCGTTTTTTCAGCGTGATCGATGAGTCGCCGCGCGGTATCCGTGACAAGGCTATTTTCACGCTCTTCCTGCTGTGCGGCAAACGCCGCGCAGAACTGCTGTGCCTGCGCTGGGGCGATATCTCAGAGGGAACCGTGACGGATAAGGACGGTAGCCAGCGCCGTGCGTACCTCTTTCAGTACCGGCGCAAGGGACATCAACGCGAGATTTCTCAGGCAGAGTTACCAGCCGCAGCATATCAGGCAGTGCATCGCTATCTCGTAGCGAGTGGGAGGCTTGCCAGCATGACGCCGCGCTCCCCGCTCTTTGTGGCGATGCGCCCTGGTTCCGGGAGGCGCGCACGCTCAGACTACGAACCGCTTGCCATGAGTTCGGTTGCCATGATCTTTCACGGCTACCTGGAGAAATGCGGGCTTGCTGATAAGGGATACGGACTCCATGCTTTGCGTCATGCCAGTGCCGCCGCGCGCTATATGCTCGGCGCTGATGTGAAGTCGATACAGAGCGTGCTAGATCATTCATCGCTTTTTACGACAAGTATCTATTTGGAATCGCTCGTCACATCAGGTGATGAGGGGGCGAAACTTCTTGAAAAGCGTTTCGCGTATCTTACCGTTCGGTGATATTGAGTAGCCTGCTATCAAACGCTGGTGCCTGTCCGCTTCTTACCCGCACCGAGAACACACACCCGTATAGGAGCCGGTCATACACGCCCTGTAGTGCGTCACAGACAGATTGCGCCTCCTGTTCGCTTTCCACTAAAAACCAATATACCTTGTCATGGTTAGGCGGTCTAATGACTGCCAGGTATTTGTCCATAATATCAACCTCTACGTGACCTATACCGTTACGCCGCTCATAAGGCGGTCTACAATCTGCTCATTGTCCAGTACAAACAGAGCCTCAAATGTGATCTGGACAAAGACATTATCTGGAAGATAATGCTGCAATTCGTTTGCTCTTCCTGACCCCGCGCCTATTCCGCCACCTGCGCGATCACTTTTAATAACCCCGGCTTTTTGTAGCCGACTGAGGCTATACCAGAGCGTTGCTTTCGATACTCCGGTCAGACTCATAAGTTTCGATGTAGTCAAAGCATCCTCGCTCTTCGCAAGTAATGCCAAAATGCGAAAACATCCCGGTATCGCCATTGTCTCTAAAATCACGCGGCGACGTTCTAACTCTTCGTCAGTCATACTCTTTCCTCCTGAGACTTTGTTCTAAAGAATGGCTATGCACGTCGGCTATTCCGAAATGATGCTCCGAACCTCTACAAGAGAGGTATAGAACCGCTTTGCATCATCTGGAAAATCGGGATTGAAGTTGAAGCGCAGAAAGCCGATATGAGTAGCTTCGATACTGACATAGCTAATCCCCAACTCTTGTTCAATGTACAAGACAACATCCGCGCCGCTTTGTGTTGTTCCTTCCATGTGTTCGTCCATGGTCTTTCCTTTCTGATCTGTCAGTTAAACAGCGATTTAATGAGCCTGTTGGTATGACGGGTCTCTTTTCATCTCATTTTGGCTGTGTATCCACTTCAGCCAGTCACGTTTGAAAAGCCTGATTTGGGTTTCGCTGGCTTGCTCATACCAACTGGTCGCCCATGATCGATGCGCCGGTTTACTGGACTGCATTTCGGCGCGTAACATATCATCAAGGATCGTCAACATATCTTCCGCCGTCCTTAACGATAAATCCATGTCCATTTCACGCGCCTTTGATCTTGCCGCGCCTATTGCGATAGATCGCATTTCATCTAGTGTTTTCCCACCATTTCTCATCGTTTTGTCCTCTCTGTTCGTTCCATTAAAGCGAGCTACTCTCAACCTACGTCGGCAAGAGGCTACTATAGCCCCTCTGGAAACTCCTGTCCGCAATAATCGCACTCATACCCATTGTCTTTGATGGCATCGGCAAGCGTCAATGTCTCCCATGTCGCTATGTCTTTGCCCGTCTCCTTGACGCACTGGCGGCAGATGCGATCTACCCAGTTGAAGTATCCAACCGGTTCACGTTCTTTGCGTATCTGCTCGTCGATCTCGTCCATGTTGCAAACAAGATAGAAGCCTTTGGCATGATAGCGGTACTCTTTCCGTTTCGGCTCATCCTCAACTATCTGGGAGGCTCTTGCCTCCTGCCCTGCTTTCCATGCCTGATACTGCGCTTCCTGCCGTGCATCTTCTTCAGCAGAGAGGGCGTCCAGCTGGTCAACGTCTTTGCCATCGATCTGCTTCACCTCGCGGTAAATCAGGTCGCTCAAATAGGCATTTTGTTGAGCGATGTGCCTATCCCCGTCGCGAGTGATATAGGCAGAACTGGTAGGCGTACTCGCTTTGACACTCGGCATCGCATAGCCGAAACGTTTGCAATACCACGCTACTACTTTTGTCAAGAATGCCTCTGAGAGCGAGCGTTCTGTCTGTACGAAGTCCGC